>Ga0315272_10000498_pt1 | contig 19839 bp, 17 predicted proteins | sample C3_middle_MG_FD_203918 | JGI IMG/M metagenome (GOLD analysis project Ga0315272, IMG submission 203918) | Sediment microbial communities from Yellowstone Lake, YNP, Wyoming, USA - C3_middle | ecosystem: Environmental > Aquatic > Freshwater > Lake > Sediment | place: USA: Wyoming | collected...
GTGGACGCCGCGAGTGAAGAGCGCGCCAAGGGTGAGGCGCTGCGTGGGCGGGTGTGGAAGGCGGTGTTTGAAGATTATGCGCGCCGTCGCAACATCGCGCCGACCGACGCCGAAATCACATCGCAAATCGAAGGCCACCAGCGCATGAAGGTGCGCTCGGATGCCGAACGAGTGCAGCAGCGCACGACGCTCATCGAGGAACTCAAGTCGCCGAGCCTTACCGAGACGCGCCGCAAGGCCGCGCAACAGCACCTCGACACGCTCAATCAGCTGGCGGAGTTCGATGCCAAGCGCGCGCAAGAGCTGAGCGACCCGGCGCGTCGCAAGATGCAGCAGGTGGTCGAGCGGCAGGTGGCGGAGCACTGGGTGCGGCAGTGGAAACTCAATCAGGCGCTACACCGCGAGTTCGGCGGACGCATCATCTTCCAGCAGGCCGGTATGGAGCCGATCGATGCCTACCGCAAACTGATCGATCAGGCCGAGGCGAACAAGTCGTTTGTTGTTAACGACCCGGCAATGCGCGCCGCCGTGTACAGCTACTTTGAGCACAAATTCGTCTACGCGGACGAGACCAAGGCGCGTTACTATTTCGAGAAGCCTTACTGGGAGCGCACGCCCGCGGAAATGAAAGCGGCAGGCTTTTGACGGTGGCAGAAGTTACCGCGCCAGGACGTCCTTTGCCGTAATAATGCGCAGTGAAGCTTGTCCGTGTGTCCACAGCCTCACGCTGGCGCATCGTACCGCCAACGGGCGATGTGAACGTCGGCGTGAAAGCCACGATAAAACCAGTTGTGAATCGGCGGCATAGGGAGCGGGCGCATAAGAAACCGCTTGTAAGGGTCAGACTATCGCAAGTTGCCAAATATTAGTGGAAACTGTGGTCCGCCATCTGCTCTCAAGGAGTGAACCATGAACAGCATACATCGCCGCATTCCAGGAATCCCCCTTTTTCTCTGCGCGTTGCTATGCCTCCCCAGCGTATGGGCCGCGGAGCCGCCCGAGACCGGGCTCAAGGATACCGAGGCCCTGCAAGATCTCAAGAGCGCCAAGGGCGTGTTCATGCTGGACGTGAAAGACCCGGGCCGCATGGCGCATGTACTGAAAGTGATCGAGGAGACCCGCGAAGGCATCACCAAACAAAACGTGAAGCCGGAGCTGATCGTGGTTGTCATCGGACCGTCGGTGGCGTTTCTCACCAAGGACCGGCGCGGCATTTCTTCTACGGACCAGCGCGCGGTGTCAGAAGTCCAGGGCATGCTCGGCAAGCTCAAGAAGGCCGGCGTTCGGACCGAGGTCTGCGGCATCGCCCTGCGTGGCATGGACGTTGCGCCCAGCGTGCTGGTCCCGGAGGCGACCGCCGTTGGTAACGGTTTCATTTCCGCGATCGGGTATCAGGCGCAGGGGTACCAGTTGGTGCCAGTGTACTGAGGTCTTCGCAGTTCTTTGCAACCAGGGGGCAGGTTCCGCGTACGCATGAGAGCACCAGTCAGCGTAGGGTGGGGACCAGCCCCACCTTACTTCTAAAAGATAGCAACGCCGAATGCAGCACGGAACAAGTTTTCTGCTGGTCGCGGCGCTGCTTATGGCGAGCACGGTCTGCGCCGCGCTGGAGATAAAGGAATATCCGGTCCCCGCGGGATCGCATCCGCACGATGTCGCGCCCGCGCTGGATGGTGGCGTGTGGTACACCGCCCAGCACCAGGGCGCGCTCGGCTGGCTTGATCCGAAAACCGGCAAGACCCGCCACATACCGCTTGGAAAAAATTCCGCTCCGCACGGCGTCATCGTCGGCCCGGACGGCGCGCCGTGGGCGACTGATTCCGGTTTGAACGCCATCGTGCGTGTGGATGCGAAGACCGACAAGGTCGAAGTCTTCCCGTTGCCCAAGGGCACGCCCAACGTCAACCTCAACACCGCCACCTTCGATAACGCTGGCATCCTCTGGTTCTCCGGCCAGAACGGCTACTACGGCCGTCTCGATTCGAAAACCGGAAAGACTGAAGTGTTCGAGGCACCGCACGGCCGCGGCCCGTATGGCATCTGCACCGCGCCGGATGGCAGCGTGTACTACGCCTCGCTCGCCGGCTCGCACATCGCGCGCATCGACACCAACACCGGCAAGGCCACGGTCATCGAGCCGCCCACACCCAATCAGGGCGCGCGCCGCGTGTGGGCGGATTCGCAAAGCCGCATCTGGGTAAGCGAATGGCGCTCCGGCCAGGTGTCGCGGTACGACCCGAAGACCAAACAATGGCGCGCGTGGAAAGCGCCCGGCGACGATCCGCAGGTCTACGCCGTGTATGTAGATAATAAAGACATCGTCTGGCTGTCCGATTTCGGCGCCAACGCCACGCTGCGCTTCGATCCGAAGACCGAGCAGTTCACCGTGTTGAAGAGCATCAGCCGCAATGCGAGCGTGCGCCAGATCCTCGGTCGGCCCGGTGAGGTGTGGTTGCCGGAGTCGGGGGCGGATAAGTTGGTGGTGATTCGAGAGTGAGAAATGGCATAGAGTCCATTACACTGTATTTATAATCAAAATGAGACAATTCCTCTCCGTCTCAGACGGTTCCGCATTTCGGTTAAAATGCGCCGCACCGGAAAATATCAGCAGTGGTTATGTCCATGCCGCCATTAGTCGTTGCCGCGTTTTATAAATTTACCGCACTGCCGGATTGCGCGGCACTGCGTCTACCGTTGCTGCAATGCTGCGTCGAGAATCAGATCAAGGGCACGATTCTGCTGGCGGAAGAAGGCATCAATGCCACGATTGCCGGATCGCGCGCCGGTATCGATGCCGTCATGGCCCGATTGCGCAGCGATCCGCGCATGGGCGATCTTGAGTACAAGGAATCCACGGCCGATGGATGCGCGTTTCAGCGCATGAAGGTGCGGCTCAAGAAGGAGATCGTGACTTTGGGCGTGCCGGGCGTTGATCCGACGCGACGGGTGGGCCGGTATGTGGCGCCGCAGGAATGGAATGCATTAATCGCGCAGCCGGACATGGTGGTCATCGATACGCGCAACACGTATGAAACGAGCCTGGGGACTTTTCGCGGCGCGCTCGACCCGCAGATTGAATCCTTCCGCCAGTTTCCGGATTTTGTGCGCACGCAGCTCGACCCCGCGCGCACGCCGCGCGTGGCGCTGTTTTGCACCGGCGGCATCCGCTGCGAAAAGGCCACCTCCTTCATGCTCGATGCGGGGTTCCGCGAGGTGTATCACCTGCAGGGCGGCATTCTGAAATATCTGGAACAGGTGCCGCGTGAACAGGGCTTGTGGGAGGGCGCGTGTTTCGTGTTCGACGAGCGCGTGGCGCTGGACTACGGACTTGGCGAAAACAGGCACACTGCAGAGTAATCACTATTATTCCATCTCGCCCGTTCCAGTAATAACCCGCAATAATCCGGGTCAGAGACGATCAATTCCCAAATATTTCGAAAGATTTGCAATCTGAGCCGGGTTTTCCACGCTTGCGTGGCGGGCGGTCAAACATCAGCGAAAGTGGCCTGATCTCAGCGTTCTGTTTGCTGCCAAGCGGCACTATTGGCCTGACGTATTGCAAGTTTCATTAGCCTGACAGTGATTATTCTCGTATGTATTTCAATAAGTTAAAAATAATAACGGAAATTCACATTAACGGCACGGGGTTTGCAACCTAAATAACACGGAGCTGCATCCAGAAGTGGCTAAAAAAATATCAAGGGAACGCTATGGTGCATGAATTGAATCTCTGGTTGACCTGCGGCGGCCTGGGTCTTGGCCTGCTGTTCGGGATTGCCGTGCAACGCTCGCGGTTTTGCACGCTTGCGGCGGCCAGCAACTGGGTGCTGATGCGCGACTTGCGACAGGTGCATGGCTATCTGGCCGCGGTGGCCGTGGCGGTGGCGGGCACCGCGCTGCTCGAATTCACGGAGCTGGTGCCAGTGGCCGCGTCCACTTTTCGCGACGCACGCGTTGATTGGCTGGGCGCACTCGCCGGCGGTACGGTATTCGGTATTGGTATGGTGCTGGCCGGCGGATGCGCGGGCCGGTTGCTGGTACGCGGAGCCGAAGGCAGCGGCGGTGCGCTGCTTGCACTCGGTGCCGTGGCGCTCGGCGCTGCGACCAGTGTTTATGGCGTACTCGCACCACTGCGTTTCGCGCTCGTGGATGCAACGGCCGTTACGCTCGCCACCGGCGATTCCTCGTTGACGGCATTGATTGGGTTGCCCTCGTGGGTTGTGCCGGTGGCCTTGGTGTCCGGCTGTGTGTTGGCCATCGCACCCGCCATACGACGTAACGAGAGCCCCGGGTTGATCATCGCAGGCGCCGTGATCGGCGCGCTGGTGGTATCCGGCTGGTTCCTGACCGGATATCTGGCACAAGATGAGTTTGATATGACACCGCTTCGACCCATGTCGCTCTCGTTTGCCACGCCGTTGGCGCAAGTGCTGGCTTCAGCGGAAAACGGTCTGGTGATGGGCAATGGGTTCGGTCTCGCGCTTGTGGCGGGCGTGCTCGGCGGTGCTTTCGTCAGCGCCTCAATGAGCGGCACGCTACGCTGGACACTACCGGCAAGCCGGGAGATCGTGCGCATCGCCCTGGGTGGCGGTCTCATGGGGATCGGTGCAGTGTTCGCCGGCGGCTGCAACATCGGTCAGGGTCTGACCGGTTTGTCCACGTGTTCCATTTTCGCGCTGCTGGCCATCGTCGGCACAGTGCTCGGCCTGCGTCTCGGGCTTGTGTGGCTGATGCATGTCAATGCGATACAACCCGACCGTCGGTCTTACGGTCGTCGCCCATCACGCATCATGGACGAAGCCGGATAAGCAGCAGAAAAATCCGGGTCGTAATGAAACGGCGCTTACTTCAATAAACGGGGTTAGAGTCGACGCCTGAAGTCATTGACATTGACCCCAGCGACCCATGACCTGAATATTGGCTCTGATTCCATATTTATCAGTAAAAATGAGCCGTGAAACTCATAACCAAGAAACAGGTCGTTGTCCGGATTGCCATCATTGTTTCGTTGGCAGAATTGCTGATTATGCTGTCGTTACGGGCAATTCCTTATGATGTGGGGATCTATCCTGAAGCCGTTCTTGATACTGCACTATTGACGTTATTAACCATCCCCGCGATCTACCTCTGGATTATCAAGCCATTTGTTGATGCCCGGGACGAGGCGCTTGCACAAATCAGCCATTTGGCACTTACTGATCCGGTAACGCATCTGGCGAATCGACGTCTCATATTCGAGCATCTGCAAAAGATACTGACCGGCACCGCCAGGCATCATGACCATGGGGCGGTGTTGTTGATTGATCTGGACGGTTTCAAACTTGTCAACGACAACTATGGGCATGAGGCGGGAGATGCGGTACTCGTTGAAGTCGCCAAACGCCTACAAGCCAATATCCGATCGGAAGATGTTGTCGGTCGCCTGGGTGGCGATGAGTTTATTGTGTTGCTTCAACGTCTCGGTGGCGATGAACGAATTGCGCGAGACAGGGCATTGCAGTTTGCGGAAAAACTGATTGATATGATCAATGCACCGTTTGACTTCAAGGGCAAGACGTTGCATGTGGGGGCCAGCGTTGGAATACGTATGCTGGGAAACGTGGAGTTGATTGTCGAGGACGCCATCAGCGGGGCCGATAACGCCATGTATCGTGCCAAGCAAGCCGGAAGAGGTTGCGCCGTCTTTTTCGAATGATGAAACAGCAGAATTGTGGAAAATGATACGAACCCAGTTTGGCACTACTCGCCTTGATTATCTTGTTTCTGCAATCAGGCAGGTGACGCTGGCGGCCGTGATGCTGTCTCTGGCGACGACGGCCGCGGCAGTCATCAACACCGGCACCGATGCGGAGGCCGAGTTGCCATACTGGGAGGTTGTCGAGCACGGCGTTTCGATGCGCCTGGTGCAGCGCCTGCCCGATCAGACGCGCGGTTTCTTCCAGGCGCGCGGGTTCTCGATCGCCGACTCGGAGCTGATCGCGCAAAGCTGCGTGTTTCAGACCGTGTTCAAGAATGTCGCACCGCCTTCGGACCCGGACGTGATCGAGTACAACCTGGACGAGTGGGTTGTGCATGTCGCCGGCGCGCGGCGCAAGATGAAAATCCGCGAAGACTGGCAAACGGAATGGACCGCGCGCCGTGCACCGAAGGCCGCGCAACTGGCCTTTGAATGGGGCCTCATCCCCACCCGCCAGGCCTACCGTTCGGGTGATTACAACTGGGGTTTGTCGATATTCAACCTCGCGCCCGGCACACCCTTTGATCTCGACGTCGTCTGGCGCCAGAGCGGCGAACGCCGCAGCGCGCGTCTGAAAGGCGTGGTGTGCGCCCCGGACATCCACGTGTCGCCAGCTGCGCCATGAAGACGCCGCTGCGCCCATTCCTGCACGGCATGCTGCTCGCGTCGTGGTTGGTGCTGGGCGCGGCGCAGGCTGCCGGATACGATGCGACGCAAACCTTGCCGCCACTGCCGAAACCATTCGCCGCCCCGGATTTCACGCTGCGCGGCGAAGACGGAAAAACCTATCGGCTGTCGGATTTTCGCGGCAAAGTTGTCGTGCTCAACTTCTGGGCGACGTGGTGCCCACCATGCCGTTACGAAATGCCCTCGATGGAACGCGCGCACCAGAAAGTGCAGGGCGAGAACATCGTGCTGCTGGCCATCGATGTGGGGGAAAGCGAGGAGCGGGTCTTTGAATTTACCGGGCAATACCCGGTCACCTTCCCGCTATTGCTGGATACCGATGGTGCAATCATCAAGAAATATCCGGTGATTGGCTTGCCCACGACCTTTGTGATCAACCCGCGCGGCATCGTCATACACCGTGCTGTCGGTGGTCGCGAATGGGACAATGAACAATTGCTCGCGCAACTGCGCAAGCTGCTGAAGCCATAAACGCCAACCCGGAATGTCGTGACAACGTGGAGCGCTCTCCAGGAGCAGCGGCCAGGACAACGCTTGGACGCTGCACCGCCTGCGTCCAGAATAAAAATGGGACCACTCTGGTCCCATTCTCGCTGCTCCATTTCACTGTTCGGCTAACGGCTCCAGGCGGCGCGCAACAGATCGCCCTCGTCCGTGTAACGCGTGTTGAGCTCACCGTGGTAGGCGTGGCGCAGCGCCTCACCAATGCCGTGCGTCAGGTGCGAACCGGTCAAGGTCACCACGGTCCGGTCGGCTTCATCTTTGATCTCGATGATGCGCTCGAGCGCATGTTCGGCGCGCGCCTTGGTCTCGGTGTGATGCACCAGGCTCAGGATCTCGTCGCGGTGCTCGGCGAAGAACGGCCCGCTCAGCGTGAGCTCTCCGGCCGGAACCCGGTCGCGGATTCGCTCGCATGCCGGGCAGCGGTGCTGTTCCGCGCCCGGGACGGCCGTGCCCCACTGCCAGTGGCCGTCATGAAAAATCGCGTTGCATTCAGGGCAGGTGGTCGGTTCCTTCCACTTGCCGCGGCTGCGGTACGGATCGTTGACGCGCTCCGCATCCATGCGGTCGCGGCGCGGTTGGTGGGTGAAGTCACTGTGACTTTTCCGGCCGGTCATGGCGTTCCTCCTGCTCTATGGATTGTTTGTGCTCATCCTAAAGTAAGCAGGGCCCACGCAGCCTTGATCGGGATCAAAACGCCAGTGGAATTCCGGAATAACTGTATCCGTAGACTGGTTGCAGGTGGAACGCTGTCGCAGGTGAGGGTGGTCGGAACATGCCTTATGGCGGGAGAATGGCGCCCCGCACGCCGATCGCAACCTGCATTCCAGCGGGTTTTGGGGATCAAAAATAATTACCCGATGGCAGGCATTGTTGCCCTGTACAATGCCTGCGAGCGTTAACCAACCAGGATCCTGCCGATTATGACCAGAATATTGACCCTGTTTTTCGTTGCGCTGATCGGCCTCGGGCTGACGGCCCAGAACGCGGAAGCCAAGCGCCTGGGCGGCGGCAGCAGCATTGGCAAACAATCCACGTCACCCCAGAAGCAGGCGCAGCCGCCTGCCCAGGCGCCTGCTCCCGCAGCTCCGGCGCCGTCCGGGGCCAGCCGATGGCTCGGACCGCTCGCCGGTCTCGCGGCCGGTGGCCTGCTCGCCTCGATGTTTATGGGTGAAGGTGCCGGTGGTGCGTTCGGCAGCATGCTGATGATTCTGGCGCTGGTCGCCGGAGCATTTTTCATTTTCCGCATGTTCCGTCGTCCGGTGCCGCAGCCGCTGCAATACGCCGGCACCGCGGAGAAAACCATGGTCGATATGCCGGTCAGCGGCGCTGCTGCGGCCACGGCCACCCGCAACACCCGACCGCTGTGGTTCGATGAGGCTGCCTTCTTGCGTGAAGCCAAGAAACATTTCATTCGTCTGCAGGATGCCAATGACCGCGGCGATCTCAACGACATCCGCGAATTTGTTACCCCGGAGATGTACGCTGAAATCAGCCTGCAGATTCAGGAGCGTGCTGGCAAGCCGAACAAGACCGAGGTGGTCACCCTCAATGCCGACATCGCCGATGTGATGACCGACGGCGATCTGGTAATTGCCAGCGTGCACTTCTCCGGCCTGCTTCGCGAAGAGGTCAATGTGCCGGCTGGGCCGTTCACCGAAATCTGGCATATCCAGAAGTCCGAGTCGCAACCCAATGCCGCCTGGTTGATTGCCGGTATCCAGCAAACCTGAGAGCAAGTCTCGGAACGGGGCGGAGGCGGGTGAGCGAAACTCACGTGCCTCCGCCTTTTTTTGTGTCCGGCGGGACGGCTACACTGAACACATGATGATCATGATTTCGCGCCGTACTCTCTCGATGACCAGCGCTCAGCACCTTGTAGAGGGCAGGGTGAGCACGGCGTCATGGGTGAGGTACTGACACGCCATGCGACAGCATTTCGTGCGCGTGACCGGATTAGCCGTGGTTGTTTTCTTCGGCCTTGTCGGCATGGAAGTCATTTTGATGGCCGTCTTCGCCGGCAGCGGCCCGAACAGTGTGTCGGTTCCCTTGGTGGAAAATTTTTCCCTGCTCTCCACGCTGTGGCGCTCGAACCACGCGGCCGCGCTACCGCTGATTTCCCAGACACCGGTTTTTGTAATCGCGCATCAGGAGTACGCCGCCAGCATTCAGGCCTGGGGGCTGTATTTTTTTCCGTTCACGTTCGTTGTCCATCTGGTTATTGCCGTTGTCGCGGCACTACTGCTGCGCCGGCTGTTGAGCCACCCACGGGATTTTCTGTGGCTGATAGCGGGCGGCGTGGCGCTCGCGTTTGCCGTGACCTACACGCGTTTCGCAACCTGTTGCACGGGCGGCCCGCGCTGGGCCCTTGACGTCGGGCTCTACGCACTTGCCTTTGATCCGATACGGTCTCTGCTCGATTGGCCGGCGATCTATACGCGCATGGAAGCGTTCCTTCCTTATTTGCAGTTTGCCACCGGACTGGCGGGCATTGTGTGCATGTTGGTGGCGGCGTTGAAACAAATACGGCCGAATGGCGGGCACTGATCACCCCATCCGTTACGTGGACACAAATTCCGCGCGTTTAAGTCATAATATGGCCACACCATCCAGCGGTCCTGCCCACCGGTTATGCCGAAACAGAACTACAGCGTTCCGTTGATGCTCCTGGCCCTGTATGGGTTGGTGTTCACTGTGTGCGCGGTTTCACCCTATGACCGGGCAGTGTGGTGGGCGGAGAATATTCCGGTGATGGTGATTGTGTTGCTGCTGGTGTTAATGACGCGCGGCTACCGGTTTTCCAACACCAGTTATGTGTTGATGACATTCTTTATCGTACTTCACACCATAGGCGGCCATTACACGTTTGAGCGGGTACCGTTCGATGTGATATCACAGTTATTCGATTTCGAGCGCAATCACTACGACCGCGTGGCGCATTTCTCGGTGGGCCTGTATGCCTACCCGATCGCCGAGTTGCTGATGGTCAGGCGTCTTGTGCACACCCGCTGGATTGTCGCCCTGTTTCCGGTTTTTGCCATTACCGCTGTGGCCGGTGTTTACGAAATAGTCGAGTGGCAATATGCACTGAACTCAGGCCCGGCGGCCGGCATCGCCGTGCTCGGCTCGCAAGGTGATGTCTGGGATGCGCAAAAGGATATTCTTTCCGACACGCTGGGCGCGTTACTGGTGATGGTGCTGTTCTTTATCCAGCATCGGGACGAATTGAAAACCCTGCGTGCCGGGCGAGCGCGTGCATTGAGTCAGGGTGACTTGCAGCGAAAAGGAGCGCGGCACAATGGAAACCAGTGACGTATTGATTATCGGCGGTGGCCCGGCCGGGGCCAGTTGCGCCTGGCGACTGATGCAGCAGGGCATCGATACGCGTCTGCTGGATGCGCAACCCTTCCCGCGGCTCAAGCTGTGCGCGGGCTGGATCACGCCGGATGTCGTCGCGGATATCCAGCTGGACCCGGCCAGCTATCCGCACCGCCTCAATTCCTTCAGTCAGTTCAAGGTGCATCTCTTCGGACTGAATTACAAATTGGCCAGTGTGCAGCACTCGATTCGCCGTTATGAGTTTGATGACTGGCTGCTGAAGCGTTCCGGTGTGCCGGTGAGCCTGCACAACGTGCGCGAGATTCGCCGCGACGGCGACTACTACATCATCGATGAAAAATATCGCGCCAAGTACCTGGTGGGCGCCGGTGGCACCAAGTGTCCGGTGTATCGCACGCTGTTCCGCGACACCAACGCGCGCGCCAAGGAATTGCAAACCGTGACCCTGGAACAGGAATTCGCCTATGCGTATACCGATCCGGACTGTCACCTCTGGTTTTTCAGCAAGCGGCTGCCGGGTTACGCCTGGTATGTGCCCAAGGCGGATGGTTATCTGAATGTGGGTATCGGCGGCATGGCGCAAACGCTCAAGAACCGGGGCGACGATATCTGGCGCCACTGGGAGCATTTTGTGAAGCAGTTAGCGCACGCCGGCCTGGTGCGGGACGTGCAACTGGAGCCGAAAGGCTACAGCTATTTCCTGCGCAAGGACGTGAACACCGTGCGCATCGACAATGCCTTCATCGTCGGCGACTCCATCGGCCTGGGGACACGCGACATGTGCGAAGGCATCGGCCCGGCGATACGCAGTGGTCTGATGGCGGCGGATGCGATCGGCAAGGGCACGGCCTACTCGATCGATGCCATCGGGCACTACTCGATCGACAAGCGCTGGGTACACCGCACGCTCGAATACTTCATGCTTGGCTGAGCAGGCTATTCGTAGTAAGCCGGTGCGTGCCGGATGCCGGAATTCTGTTCCAGGTCATGCTGGATCCAGAGCGTTGCATTGTTCGCTTTGAGAAATTCCTCGACTTCCTGCATGGTCTTGAGGGAACGTTCCTTGTCGAAGTTGAATCCGGGCACGCGCTTGTGAGTCCAGTTGTCGGTGAAATGTACCAAGTCTCCGGAGAGCAGGATATTGCCGGTTTTCGGGAGCTTGATGTACAGGGCCTGGTGACCGGGCGTGTGGCCGAGCGTGCGTTTGATGATGACGGTACCGTCACCGAAAACATCGTGATCAGCTTTCAGCTTTCGTACCGGGTTCGAGCGCAGCGACGCATACAGCGCGGGATCGAAGCCGAACTTGCCGGCATCGGGACCGAAGGCAGCATCATATTCTTCCTCCTGGATCAGGAGCGTGGCGCGCGGGAACAGCCCGACATTACCGGCATGGTCGCCGTGCATGTGCGAGATGCCGAGATACCCGACTGTCTCCGGCCCCTGGCCGATTTCCAGCAGCTGCGCAGCCAGTGTTTTGGTTACCCGCATGGTGAAGATGTTGTAAACCGTTTTGCCTTCCGGTACCTGCACCAGCCCATCTGGCAGTCCGGTATCCCACAGTAAGCTGCCATTCGGATGGACGACGAGGTAGCAGGAATCGGTCAGCATCTTGCGCTCGTCCTTGCCGATGCCCGGATGGAAGACCGAAACATCCAGCACTTCGATCGAACCGCAATTCATGGCATACAAGCGCAGCGCTTGCGCCGGGACCGGTTTCTCGGTAACGCAGGCAGTGAGAGCAACCATAACACTGATGGCCAGGAACAAATGACCCAAGTTGCTGCGGTTTCTCATAGGTAGCCCCATTCTTATTTTCATGTCGAAGGTATGGCAATGTCCGGGCACGACGTGTCGCCTAACATAGAACCTGGAGACAACTCTTGCAATCACTGCTCCGGGTCGGGCCTGTCCATGCGTGGACGGTAGGAAAATCGCTGGCCTGACGCAAACCGGAGGCATCGCAGAGCCATTGTTTTTTGCGTCCAGCAGCGGGAAGTGCGTACCGTCATGGACAGTTCCTTGCGACTTCGATAGCGTTCCTGGGATGCTAAACAACCCAGCTTTGCAAACTGTGTCGGGTAACTACTGGAGCCGGACACCCGCGCAACTTCTGAGCGAGCTTCAGACGACGGCGCAAGGTCTGGCTGCCGCGGAAGCGGAGACGCGGCTGCGGCAATATGGCCGCAACATCTTGCGCGATGAACGTGACCGGGCTTGGTGGCACCTGTGGTTCAGCCAGTTTCGCAGCCCGCTTGTACTGATTCTGCTGTTCGCGGCAGCGATCTCGCTGGTGGTGCAGGACTGGCTGGACGCGGTCATCATCCTGGTGATTGTGTTCGGCAGTGCTCTGCTCGGATTCGTGCAGGAGCATCGCGCTTCCAATGCCGTCCGGCAGCTGCGCGCACGCGTGGCGGTTCAGGCCACGGTCTGGCGGGATGCAGCGCCGCTGCGCATCCCGATCGCACAGGTTGTGCCGGGCGATATCGTGCTGCTGGCGGCCGGCAGCCTGATACCCGGCGATGGCGTGGTGCTCGAGGCCAAGGATTGTTTTGTGAGCCAGGCACTGTTGACCGGTGAGAGCTTGCCGGTCGAGAAGCAGGCAGACCCGAGTGCGGCCGGGGCGGCCCTGAGCGCGCGGACCAATTGCATCTATATGGGAACGTCGGTGCGCAGCGGCACGGCGCGCGCGCTGATCGTCCGCACCGGGCGCCAGACGGCGATCGGCGATATCGCGCACAAGCTGGCGCAACGGCCACCGGAAACCGATTTCGAACGCGGCCTGAGGCAGTTCGGCTATCTGCTCACGCAGGTGGCCATGGTGATGGTGCTCGCGGTATTTACCATTCACGTGTTCTTCGACCGGCCGACCATCGAGTCGCTGTTGTTTGCCGTTGCGCTGGCGGTCGGGCTTTCGCCGGAATTGTTGCCGGCGATTCTCACCATCACGCTGGCGCATGGCGCCCGCCAGATGGCGACGCGCGGCGTGATCGTGCGCCATCTCGGCGCCATCGAGAGCCTGGGCAGCATGGACGTGCTCTGTGCCGACAAGACCGGAACGCTGACCGTGGGCGAGGTGCGCGTGGAACGCGCCATCGATCCGGCGGGTCGCGATTCTGAAGACGTGCTGCGCGCCGCGCTGCTGAATGCGCATTTTCAAACCGGCCTGGCGAACCCGCTGGACGCGGCCATCCTGGAGGCCGGCCGGGCGCGTGGCATCGATCTGGCGGGTTGGGAAAAGCTGGATGAGATTCCCTACGACTTCACGCGCAAGCGTCTGAGTGTGGTGGTGCATGCGCCGGCGGATGACGGCAGATCGCGCCTGATCGTCAAGGGTGCGGTGCGTGAGGTGCTGGCCGTGTGCACGGCAGTGGAGCGTGATGGGGTTCCGGAACCGCTTACGCACGCGCGCCGCCAGGAACTGGAGGCGCAGTTCCGTTCGTTCAGCGAGCAGGGCTACCGGGTGCTGGCGATCGCGCACCGCGAGTTTGCCGGGCACCTCACCTTCACCCGCGCTGATGAGACCGGGCTGGTATTTGCCGGATTCCTGCTGTGTATGGATCCACCCGATCCGGAAGCGGCGCAGCTGTTGCAGGAGCTGGCGCAGCTCGGTGTGCAGGTCAAGATCATTACCGGCGACAACCGCTATATCGCGGGGCATGTGGCGCAGTCTGTTGGCCTGGATGGCGGAAAGCTGTTGACCGGCGAGGCCATCGACGCCATGCGCGATGAGGCCTTGTGGCATGCCGTGCACGCGACGCGCGTGTTCGCCGAGGTGGATCCGGGACAGAAGGAGCGGATCATCCGCGCGTTGCGCCACACCGGGCACGTGGTTGGTTTTCTGGGCGATGGCATCAACGACGCCCCGGCCTTGCAGGCGGCGGATGTCGGCATCTCGGTGGAGCATGCCGTGGACGTGGCCAAGGAGGCGGCGGATATCGTGCTGGCATCGCACGACATGGAAGTGCTGCGCACCGGCATTCTCGAAGGGCGGCGCACCTTTGCCAACACGATCAAATATATTTTTATTACCACCAGCGCCAACTTCGGCAACATGATCAGCATGGCGTTTGCTTCGCTGTTCCTGCCGTTTCTGCCGCTGCTGGCCAAGCAGATCCTGCTCAACAATTTCCTGTCCGACATTCCGTCGGTGTTCATCGCCCGTGACCGGGTGGACCCGGTGTGGATGCGCAAGCCCTATCACTGGGACATCGCCGCCATCCGGCGGTTTATGCTGGTCTTTGGACTCACGAGTTCGATATTTGACCTGCTGACCTTTGGCGTATTGTTGGCGCTGGTGAGTGGCGATGTGACGCTGTTCCGCACCGGCTGGTTCATGGAATCGCTGCTCACCGAACTGCTCGTGCTGCTCGTGCTGCGCACGTACAAGCCGTTCTGGCGCAGTCGGCCGGGGCGGGGACTTTGGCTGGCCACCGTGGCGATGATCGGCATAACCCTGCTTCTGCCCTATTTGCCGTTTGCCGGCCTGTTCGATTTTGAACCCTTGCCGGGCGCTATCCTTGCCGCGGTGATTCTGATCAGTGTGCTGTACGTCGCCGTGACGGAATTGGTAAAGCGGTGCATCTATCGCATGTAGAAGAATGCCATCCCAACCGTTGTGATAGCGTCAGGTCGCCGCCGGATGAAAATTCCCTTCATTATCATTGCGTCTGCGGGATTAAAGCAAAAGCGCTTGTCCGGAACCGAACTCCATGGCCTTCCCGGTGAGCGGGTCATGGAACATTATCTGATTGGCCAGCAGTTGGAGGGGCCGAGTGAAATCATCGTCTTGCTCCGGAAGCAGATCCGGATAAAGCCGGTCGTTGATGATCTGGAAGCCGAGACTGCTCATGTGCAGTCGCAGCTGATGGGTTTTGCCGGTGACGGGCCTCAGATGGAAATACCCCCGGTTCCCGCTCTCCTTCAGGAGTTGGATGTGTGACTCGGAATTGGCGGCGCCGGTTACAGATCGCATGCGGAAACGCGGTTCTCCCCGCGCAATCCGGTTTTGTACGACCCAGAGCTCCTGTTGCGGAGGCTGAGCGACTTCGGCAATGGCATGATAGGTCTTGGTGATTTTCCCTTGCATGAAAAGATCATGGTAAAGCCCGCGGGTTTTTTTATTCGCCGAGAGCATGACAATCCCCGCGGTCTCGCGGTCGATGCGGTGCAAAGGCACGAGGTCGGCTATTCCCGTGCGTGCGCGCAGGCGGTTCAGCAGGCATTCATTCACAAATCGGCCGCCCGGGATGACAGGTAGGAAATGCGGCTTGTCGGCAACCAGAATTTCGTCGTCCTGGAACAGAATGGTTTCCGGAAAAGGGATGACCGGTTCATTCTCGACTTCCCGGAAATAGAATAAACGTTTTGCCGGGACATAGGGCGTGTCCGCGGCAATCGGGCTGGCGTTGTCGTCCAGCACTTTTTCGTCGCGAATGCGTTGTGCCCAGGTGTCCCGGGAAATCCCGGGGAATGCCTTGATCAGAAATTCCAGTATCGACGGGTACGGTTTCACCGCTTCCGGCAGGGTCACGACGGATGGAGTTTTGGCAATACCCATGAGAAATACCTTGAACAGGAACCTGGGCGACCGCTGAAAAGGATCAGGCGGCCGACGAAATGGTATCGGAGCTGGTGTGATAAATCACCCTGGCCCGTTTAAGATGGTACCGTCGTCGGTGGCATGTGTGCCACCACCGGAATCAAGGAGACCTACACGTGAACAAAACCGTTTCGCTGATCGTGCTGGCGTGGCTGACCGCCGGGCTGGCAGCCTGCCATTCGCATATCGAGCTTCAGTACACTCCGGAACAATACGCCAAGCTCCGTGGCATCGAACTCCTGACGACGCCGCCGACACGACCCTATGAACTGGTTGCCAACGTCGAGGGCTCCGGTGGCCGGTTCACCACAAAAGACACCATGATTAACGTCATGATCGACGAGGCGCAAAAGGTCGGCGCGCGCGCCTTGATCCCGATAGATTTTGACGCGGGCCGCAACGCGGCCAAGGGTTTGGATCTGTTCGTCTACACCGAGAACAGCCGCACCTTCACCAAGGGCCGTGCCATCCGCTGGACGGGCAACTGACAGCGGTTGTTTCGCTCAGGCTGGTTATGGCTGCGTTTTCCAGCCGCAGCCTCCGCATCATACCGACGGCAATGTCACGATGTATTTTGAAACTGTAAAGACCCGACAGGCTTATCTCGGCACGCCGATCGATCATCCGATCCGGTTGATCGACAACCCGGATGACGAGGGGTTCGACGAAGACTGAGCCGCGGCCCGGATTGTTGGCCGGACGCCGCGGATGACCCGCGCGACAAATCCGGCGATACTGTCGCTTTACTCTAGGGAATCAGAACGTCACGGCATGGACGACCCGTCCCGGCACATACTGCACAGCGTCTTCGGCTACGAACAGTTCCGCGGCCCGCAGCAAGAAGTGATTGCCACGCTGGTGCGTGGCGACGATGCGCTGGTGCTCATGCCCACCGGCGGTGGCAAGTCGCTGTGTTTCCAGATCCCGGCCATGGTCCGCGCCGGCACCGGCATCGTGGTCTCGCCGCTGATTGCACTCATGCAGGACCAGGTGGCGGCGCTCAAGCAGGCCGGGGTGCGCGCCGCGTTTCTCAACTCGACACTCGACGCCGGGCAGGCGCGAGCCATCGAAGCGCAACTGCTGCGCGGCGAGCTCGACCTTCTGTATGTCGCCCCCGAACGCCTGATGCTCGACCGCACCCTCGATCTGCTCAGCCGTGCGAAATTGGCGCTGTTCGCTATCGACGAGGCGCATTGCGTTTCGCAATGGGGCCACGACTTCCGGCCCGAGTACATGCAGATTTCTGTATTGCACGAACGCTTCCCAGACATCCCGCGTATCGCGCTGACCGCCACCGCTGATGAGCCTACGCGCCGCGAGATTATTGCGCGTCTGGGCCTGGGCAATGCGCGCGTGTTCGTCAGCAGTTTCGACCGCCCCAATATCCGTTATCGCATTGCACAGGGCGGTGGCAGTGCACGCGAGCAGTTGTTGCATTTCCTGCGCACCGAACACGCTGGCGACGCCGGTATTGTTTACTGCCTGTCGCGCAAGCGCGTGGAGGAGATTGCCAACTATCTCGCCGCCCAGGGGCTCGATGCGCTGCCCTATCATGCCGGCCTCGCCAATGAGGTGCGCGCCGCCAACCAGTCGCGCTTTCTCAACGAGGAGGGGGTGATCATTGTCGCGACCATCGCTTTCGGCATGGGTATCGACAAGCCGAATGTGCGTTTCGTTGCGCACATGAACCTGCCGAAGAGTATCGAGGCCTACTACCAGGAAACCGGTCGCGCCGGCCGCGACGGCCTGCCGGCCAATGCCTGGATGATATATGGCCTGCAGGATGTCATCACCCTGCGCCAAATGCTGGAAAGCTCGGAATCCGACGACGCGCGCAAGCGCGTCGAGCGCCACAAGCTCGATGCCATGCTTGGCCTGTGCGAGATCACGACTTGTCGCCGTCAGGCACTGCTTGCCTATTTTGATGATCCGATGCCGGAGCCCTGCGGCAACTGCGATACCTGCCTCGAACCTCCGCAAACTTGGGATGCCACCGAGCCCGCACAGAAAGCCCTGTCCTGTGTGCACCGCACCGGGCAGCGATTTGGCGTGAACTATCTGGTCGATGTTCTCCTGGGTAAGGCCGATGAGCGCATCCAGCGTTTCGGCCACGACCAGCTCAGTACCTTCGGCATCGGCAAGGATTTAAGCCAGCAGGAGTGGCGCGGTATTTTCCGCCAGCTGATTGCCCGCGGGCTTTTGGCCGTTGACCTCGAAGGCCATGGCGCATTGAAACTCACCGACGCCTGCCGTTCGGTGCTGCGCGCCGAAGAGCGCCTGATGTTGCGGCGCGAAATAAAATCCGGGAAGAAAACCAGGAAAGCCGCTACGCGCGTGCGCAGCGCTTTCACGGGAGAAACCGATTCTGCCCTGTGGGAGGCCTTGCGCGTGCGTCGCCTGAAACTTGCCAAGGCACAGGGCGTGCCGCCCTATGTGGTTTTTCACGACGCCACGCTCGCGGCGATGGCCGAGCGCCGTCCACAGTCACTCAGTGAGTTCTCCGAGATCTCCGGCGTCGGCGAACGCAAACTCGCGGCCTATGGCGCGGAGTTTCTCGAGGTTATTCTGGAGCACGCCGGTTAAGCGAAGCGTGGGTCAGGCAGGGCTGCCAGGGAACCGCAGTTGTATCTCAAGGCCACCCAGCGGGCCTGCTTGCAGTGCCAGCGTGCCGTGGTACAGAGCGACCGTGTCCTGCACCATGGCGAGCCCCAGTCCATGTCCTGGAGTCGTTTCATCGGCTCGCGCACCACGTAGCAGGACGCGGGCCTTCATGTCATCAGGAATTCCCGGGCCGTCATCCGCTACCGTGATGGCGAGCCAAGCTTGCATGGTTTCCCTGGATTGCGTTATTTGAGCTGCGACCAGTACCTGCTGGCGACACCATTTGAAGGCGTTATCCAGCAGGTTGCCGAGCAGTTCGGTGAGGTCACCGGCGTCGCCGTGGAAGGTGGCGGCCGCATCGATGTCGAGTGTCACGCGCACGCCTTTGTCGACGTACACCTTGGCGAGCGCCGAGACAATCTGTTCGGCAACGGGCCGGATCACGACCGGTGCAGCGAGCCGCGTGCGCCCTGAAGCGGCGGCGCGTTGCAGCTGGTATTCGACGAGCTGTGTGATGCCGGTCAGCTGCTCGCGCGCAATGGCGCGCAACGACGCTTCATTTTTTTCGCCATCGACCGCCCCGCGCAGTATGGCGAGAGGGGTCTTGAGACTGTGCGCAAGGTTGCCGAGCGAATCGCGGTAGCGTTGCAGATGACTGTCCGCGCTGGTCAGCAGCCCATTCAGGTTGTCCGTCAGATTGCGCAATTCGCGCGGGTAGTGACCGCTAAGACGGCGTGCGATGCCGGTTTCGATGGCGCGTACATCGTCAGCCACGCGCCGCAGCGGCGCCAGGCTCCAGCGCAGAATCAAACCCTGCACCAGCAGTAACAGGATGGCGGCACCGGCCAGCCAGCCCCACAGGCTCTGCCGGAAGTGGCCGACTTCGGCATTGAAGCTCACGAGGCTCTCGCCGACCCGATAGGTGTAACGCTGGCCGCTGATTGCATTCGCTTCCCAGCTGACGGTAAAGGCGAGGCTCAGTAACGGCAGGTCGTGCTCGACTTCAATTTTTGCGAACTCGCGCTCCCCGACCGCCGGGGTCCTGGAAAAGGGAATGGTCAGGCCGAGCAGCGATTTCGAGCGCCAGACCGGTTTGCCGCTGCTGTCCACGACTTCTGCATACAGACCGGAGCCGATCAGGGAAAAGCGCGGATCCGGCAACTCGGCGGGCAGATGCAGCCGCGCGTGCGCGTCGAGATCGGAAGCTGCGATCAATGCATGCACATGTCCCTGCAGGCGGTCACGCAGCGCGGTGTCGGCACTGGCGCGAAAGGCCCGGTCCAGCACCAGGCCAGTGACGCCGAGGAAAGCGGCCAGCACCACGCTGCTCGCCAGCAGCAGGCGTGTATTGAGCGATAGTGTCACGCTTCTC
>Ga0315272_10000499_pt1 | contig 19802 bp, 16 predicted proteins | sample C3_middle_MG_FD_203918 | JGI IMG/M metagenome (GOLD analysis project Ga0315272, IMG submission 203918) | Sediment microbial communities from Yellowstone Lake, YNP, Wyoming, USA - C3_middle | ecosystem: Environmental > Aquatic > Freshwater > Lake > Sediment | place: USA: Wyoming | collected...
AGATCATAGACGAGGGACTGGTACTGCTAGAAAGCGAGTTAAAGTATCTAGATAAAGCATTTGAGATAGCTACACAGAACAGCATACCAGTATATGACGCACTATACATAGCACAAGCAATTACGCATAACGCGCCACTGGCTACAAGCGACAAGAGACAAGCAGAGGTGGCTGAGAAGCTAAAGGTACAAACAATCTTCATACCCTAATTGGTAGAACGCGTGAGCCTATGAACAGAGCAAGTCATTGCTTGAGAGCAGTAAAAAGATTTAACACTTTTTATTGTGTAAAGACAGTTGGTCACGGTAGTTGCTAGGGTTTGTGTAAGTGTTGTGGGGATGGTTATGCTCTCAACAGCTGTTCTAGTCACAGTCGTATTGCTAACAAGTGTGTAGGTGTATGTAGCTATCCTAACATCTGGCACGTCAGCCCCGGTAACCAAGCAAAGCACCTACAACGAGCATGAGCAGAGCAATAACAAGGGTTGCGTCGCGTCCAGGTATGCTCATCGCTGATACAAATGCGTGTTTAGGGAAAGAGAGGATGCTTTCATAGTCTCAGATCATAGACACGAAGCATGCTTGTACAGCACAGCTTTAGACTCTTGAATGCGGCCAAACATTTATAAACTTTATTTGACTGAGAGTAATACTCAGATGTTGTCTATGGAGAGCCAGTCGCAGATTCTCAAAGGCATCGCTGATAGGATTTGCAGAGAGCTTGAAACACTTTGCTTCAGCGATTTAAGTGGTGAAGAGCTTGAGAAGATGCTTATGTATGTATTCACATGGATAGAGACATTCTACTACATAGACCCTGTAGAATGCGCAAAAGACGAGAACTGCGCATCAAAAGCTCTGGAGATCCACGGAGCAGTAGTTCCACTAGCACTAAGAAACCAGTACACCATATACATCAACGAAGAGCTCATAAGAAAAACAGTTGAAGAGCTGCTAAAGCTAGGCAATGATGACGTATAATAGAGCTTATCTGCTTTAAAGAAGATTGCTGAAAGCAGATTAGAGAAGTTGATGAAGTATCCTGTCGGTAGAATTGTGATACTAAATCTTTTGGGAAGAACTCCTGGTGATGAGCGTTTAGTAAATGAATTCGAAGACTCTATGCAATAGCCTTGCTCACATAAGCAAAGTGCCAAGTAAAGACAAGATAAAACTATGCCTAGATAGTGCAATCTCAGCTACAAACATGAGAACCCCTCTCTAACCCTCTCATCACTCTTTAGCTCTTCAAGAAGCTTTTCAGCCAAAGACAAGCTGGTGCATCCCACTCAAACACACCTAATTCAAAATGTTTTAAGCATTTGATGCACTTAAACTGCATGTGAAAAAGATTGCTATAGGGTTCTACGAGAGGGTAAGGTTGTTGATGAGTGCATTTATTATGGGCTTTCGTATATGTATGTCTGTGGAGCGCGAGAAGACTTGTTGCAAGTTGTTGCAGGAGTCTCGTCTGACATAGGCCTTGAGTTGTCTAGGTTGTTGGTGTTGCTGGGAATAGAGAGAGGCTAGAGAAAATCAAGAGCGAGCTAGGTAACCGCTTTGACTGTATAGTTGCAGACCTTTTGACGATTGATGGGGGTTAGAAGAGTTGTTGAAAAAAGTAGCTGAAGTCATTTGATGCAATTAGAAAGAAAGAAGTATTTTTTGGCTTTCCAAGAGTTGTTGACGTAGGTTATAGAGTTTATCTATATGATTTTTGCCATTTATTTTTAGAAACTCTACAAACTTTTTCTCTGCTTCGTCATAATATCGAGTTATTGTATCTCTATCATAGTTGGCTAAATATCCACTCTGTAACTTTTCCAATGCTTTTTCGCATATCTTTAGGTACCTTGAAGCTATGTCACCCAGATCTTTGGGTTCCAATGAAAGAACTCCGCGTATTATTTCAGTTATATCTTTAACTATATCCTTCTTTCCCTGCTCTTTACTCTTCGCATCGTGACTCACATCAACTACTAGCATTTCTAATAAGGCAGGGTCTGGTACTTCAATAGGTTTTAGACCTTGTCGATGTAATTCTTCAAATATGCTATCTATAATTCTCTTTGTTAGTTGAGCACCGGGTAAGTCATAGATGAAGCTGAGTATTGTAAGAAACAATACCTGTGAACCTATGTAAGCTGTGTAAAGCTCTATTAGCTTATCGTCTTGCAGTTCTCCACCGCCATCCATCATTACATTGCTTCTAGATAGTTGCTGTTTAAGCATTTTAATGAGATTATCAAGGAGCTGTATATGACTACGTATATACTCCTCTGGTCGTAAGCTAGGGTCGGGCACAACATAGTATAGATTATTTCTATTCCTTATAATGTCATATATTTCGTTTACGTAGAATAGTATGGTACGTATTTCACGTTTAGCTCTATATAATCTCCTTCTATTTACTCTATTAATGGCTCCTCGTCTCAAGATTATATTCTGAAGATGATTTAACTCTAATTGCGACACATAGAATTCTTCGTAGTTTCCTAATCGCATGCCAGAGGTGTATGTTGCAAGTCCTGGTATTGTGAAATTTGTTGAACCATAATATTTCGCATGATAGTAAACATTCTCAGAGAAGCAGAAGTGATAGAAGATAATGAATTTTGCATGATTGATGAAGCCAATGTCTATAGATGAGGTAGTGCTAGTACCTTGAACGTTTGTTTTAATGTCAAAGGTTTTTACATAGCATCCTAAGTATTTCAATTCATTAATGGCATCCTCTAACAATCTCGTCATGCCATTATGAAAAATTGCTGGAGCAGGAACCCTAACAACGCATATAACATTGCTAGCAGCATTACTCCTCATAATATTCTGCAATGCATTGGAGATTCCCGCACGCCTAATAGCAGTCTTCGACATTACATAGCTAGACATGTATAGAAGAGACAGAAAATTGTGAGCTTGACCCTGACCCCCACCTGCACAGATCTGAATCCTATTAACTATTTCATCCATTAATTGATTAACACTCTTCAAAGCATTGTCATTAGACGGCTGTTTTATGAACATACCTCAACAACCGTGTATCACCAATCTATAACTATGAAACATTTGCAAACCTTAGTGCAGCATCACCATACAGCTTCATATGCATTATCGTTGCACCTTCCAATACTATTTAACACCACCTCAGCAATCCATTTAGCAATAGCAGAGACTAATACAGTGATACACAGCTTAGCATTAGATGCCATAGCATTACACCAATCATCAACCAAAACAATTGCATACCTAACCATAAAAAACTCAGCCCCCACAACACAAATACACAACATCAAACAAACTAATAAATCTTTTCACAAAATATAGAACGAGCTCTATAAGTCCACTAACTTCTCCCATCACCATACGCATATCTACAGCTTTTCAAGAAATTCTATTCTATAAGTCTTTCATCTCTTTGAGGAGTTATGGTTATGCTATTAAGATTCTAAAGATGGCATCTCGTTCTAGAACTTATTAACAACTTACGCAGACTTCGTTGTATCATGTACAAAACAATAGAACTTGGTGAATAACTCTTGCCAAGACTTTTAAACAATACATTGCCTATAAGGTTGTATAGGACTACAAGAATAAACTGCGATAATGTTGTAGAAACTTTAGCGTCTGTAGACTCTACTCCTAGCTTGTCAGCGACTTCATTAGTTCTACAATGAGAGAAATGCATATTTTACTCTTTATAACCTTACTATACTTTGGTAAGGAGATGTGCTTGCCTATTTATAATAACGTAAAAGGCGTTATGGGATGATACAGACGCTTGCATACCACAAGGCAAACCCTCTTCTCTCTACAGCAATACTCTTTGAGAAGGTTACTCGTTCTGAGCCTAGATACCTCTATACTGCCTGGAGAGCATTTGCAGATTACGTAATCTTTAAGTACCTGGCCAAGGATTTGAAAGGCGAGGAGCATTATGAATATGAATATCGCTATACGCATGCTAAGGATTCTACAGAGAGGGTTGCTAGGCGCATTGAATCAAGGCTTCGGAAACATGTAAGTCTTAGATCTACGCCAAGTGATGACCTAATTGAGGCGGCAACACTTATTTACTTCATTCTTGCTTCAGAGGGTATAGAGAAGGGTTTTGGTCAAGTATTGAGTAATACATTTAAACTGTGTTTAGAGGATGCAAGCGTTATTAGTCCCAAGAGCTCTCAAGCCTTAAGTAGGTGCCTCGGACTCGCATATGTAATACTTCCTAAAGATGCTCAGCTAGAGAATTTGCGCAGCCAATGCCTGGATAGGAAAGATTTGGAAGAGTATAAGCTATTCTGCACCTACTCCACCTTTGCCAAAGCATTAAACATGTTATTACATAATGAGACAAGCTACGTAAACGATATAGAGACGTGGATAGACATGGTTACGGAAGCAACATGGCTTTCACCAGAGCTAGTAGCCCTAAACATGGTATCTCTCGGCTTACTAACAATAGTTACTGGTAAAGATGAGACGGACAAAAAGATGAAACTTTTTGAAATGCTGAACAAGACACTACGGATAGAGAATGCACCAGGTAAGCTTCAGAAGCATATATGGGTCTTGACCCAGCTCGCAATAGTAATTAACAAGCTTGACAAGATCGCTTACGTACCAGCAGACTACGTGGTAATACCAAGGAGCTTAGCAAATGATTTACAGAATACGATTGAGTCGATATTAAATCCCGTGCTTTACGCATTAGAGCTTATCCTCTCGATTGTGCTAGCTATAGTAGGAGCTGTTCAAAATAACATACTACTGTCTATCTTAATAGTGGCTTTACTTGATCCTATACTAATATATTTAACTAAAAAGGCAATGCAGTATCGGGAAGTGCTTAGTAAGATTAAAGCAGTGATAGGCTCTAAGGATGAGAATGAGTCAGACTAGGGATGTTTATGTATCCTAGGACAAGGTTTAGAGGTATTATGATATGACGCTGACAGATGTTAGTACTGTTCAAGGTATTAATACCTTACTTTACGTATTTGCTACGGAGGAGAATGCAGTTCAAAACCTAATTGTGAATACTATTAAGTTTGCTGTGAAGAAGTCACCGCAATTTGTTTATCCACTCATTTTTCAGATTTTTCTCAATAATCTTAGAGTAGGAGGCATACATGCTTTTCCTCACCATAATAAGCTGTACATGGTCTTTGAGAGGGGGGATCATAGTCTACTGGAATTTCTCAATGATAAAGTAAAGGATTTCATTGACAAAATGTATCTACAAAACATGGTGGAGTATAATCTAGCATATTTCGATACAGAAAAACTTACTCCTGTCAGTAACCCAAGTCACTTTGTAATCTTTCGTTCATTGCTCTACTCATACCTAAGGAATTTCTTCAGCAACAAGGTTCAGAGAGCTCAGAGAACACCAAAGGTTGAAAAACTTGAGGAGGGCCTAAGGATACCCATAGTTTGTGAGGACATATCTGGAGATATCTCACATCAATATTTACTCAAGATATGTCAGGGGCTGAGGTTTTTACTTGAGGTGACCTCAAAGCAGAGAGCTATGTTGTGGGTTGACCTCATTACAATAGCTATAGAGATAGATCAGAAAACAGGACGTGCAACTTCGTTATCCAGTAATAAACTGAAGAAAATTAGTGATAACGTCTATCTAGAGTATTTACGTAGAGCTAGACCAAACCCCAAAAATCGTGCAAAGCTTATTGAAGACTACTTACAGATTCTCGAAATTAAGGACTCGCTGACAATATCTTACTATGTATATATACCAGAGCTCGATTCATTTGACAAGGTTGAATTGAGGTTTGAAAGAGTGAAAGCTATATAAAATTACATGATGTATCTGTGTGTAAAAACTCTTTTGCTTAGAACATTTAGTAGAGTTTCTCTTGTTTTATCATCGACTCTCGCTATTATTTGTGCTATCCTCTTAGCATACTTAATCACGAAGGGTTCCTTTGGCCATCTCACATATGCCTCCCAGTCAAGCTTGTCTAAGAGTAGAGTAAGTCTCGATACATAGGCTGTCAAAGTCTTTGGATCGTAATTCTTTGCATGGCTCTTATCAACAAATATTTCGAGCTCCAGTGGCCTTGGTGTACCAACATATAGTAGCTCCTCCTTAGACTCTACATCTTCCATGCTTCGGCGCTGAAGCTTAATCCTACCTGTAGCAAGAAGTAGTGCCTTTATCATGCCATAATCCTTGAATTTATCTAGATAGTCATTGTTTATTACACATAAACCCCTATACGGGCCCCAGTCATCTGTATTCGTATCAAAGACTCTCTTAGCAAATCCGTGAGCCTTTACATGTACAAGGATCCATGGAACTCCTTTTAATGTTGATCTGATGCCCTCTATCTCTTCCTCTAGAACTATTGGCGACTGGAATATCACATAGCCGCGAATCCTATAGCCGGAGACATATTCAGATATCTTGGATAGAAGCTGGGCTATCACATTCTTAGGAATGTAGATACCTCTAGACATGACCATATCCATGTCAAGCCCCGCAACATCAATAGTGGCGGAGGTGATAAAACTTCTTATCTCCTTCCCCACATAAGCAATAGCATATGCAACACCTACGGCATACCCTTGCGTCATAGGTGAAGTAGCAAGGCCTATTACGACCTTATCTTGTAACAACCCTTCTTCTCCTGGTGCCCACGGAATACCACCTGCCTTAGCATAGAGTTGCACAAGGTTATTCAAAGCATATGCAGTAAAGCCTGAGCAATTCTCAGGTTCAACTCCTTTCTTTTTGCATTCCTGCACTATCTCGCTAAGTCTACTGGTGTTGATTATGTGTGTCGGAATCCCAGCAATTATTGAATACGCCTTTACAAGCCAGTATCTTCCTCCACCTAATCTAGGGGTAGCGGCACCTACAATCGTATTTGACGAATTCGCCTCGGTAGCATCTTTAAGTACTTTAACTACATGATTGTAGGGGTCATCATCGACAGATTTAAAATCAATGTCGAGGTTAAAGCCAAGCCCCTTGTTTACACTCAAAAAAGTCTTCATAACGTCAAACAACTTGTTTACTAAGTCATAGTTTTCACGCTTGCAGAAAAACACGAGATCTGCTGTCAAAAGTTTAGAACTTGTGTAGAACGTGCGTAGATATCGGAAATCAAGTGGAAATATTGTAGATGAGTGAGCCCTAAACCTTATCTTTGGCTCCGCAACATAGAGTATCGTGAACGTATTACCACTTTTAATCTCTTTAAATCCTTCCTTCCCAACCTCGAATAACCCGACAATCTCTTCACCTAAATCCTTAGCCATATACTGATCCAATGTCCTCTGCGGCATGAGTTCACCATGATAATAGTTTACCACATTTAATTCTTCTCAAAATACTAAAATTCTTTTTCAATGTTTGCCCCTCTAGAGAACCTTGCCTCGCATTTCTTAGCCTAGAAATAGAACCCATGCTATGTGCTCTGCAAACTGCTGTGTTGTGTATAGCCTCTAAAACCTCTTAGCCTCACCCTCACCACTTTTAACATACAATCACCAAAGACACTTTACAGCTAACAACCCTTACCTCTCTCCAGCTCTAAGGAAGACAAGAACATTCTTTAGATCCAATGTTTCATACTAAATAATGACAGCTTCATGACTACATCATATAGACAGCTATCAAGATCTCTAAAAGCATTAAGTAGCACTATTAAAGCATTGAAAATCACTAAGGAATTCATTGTGAATGTTAACATATTAATGAATCAATGGTGCAACTGCAACCATATGGTGTGGTAATGTAGCGATACAATAGTAGTAACAAAGAAATGCTAAATGCTAAGGCTTCACGGTAAATTAAATTAAGAATTTTGAGAAATCTTTATATAAATTCCTTTGTAGTTCTATAAAGAAATTAGGTAATGTGGATGAGCCTTTACCAAGCACCTGAAACCTATGTTAAGCAGTTTGTTGAGCGTGCTCTTGCTGGTGTTGAGGGTGTTCAGCTTTTTGAGGAGATGAAGGTTCCTCATATAGGTCTTAGAGCTGATTATGGCGTTGAGAATATTGTTATTGAGGCGGAGGCTCCTTGTGAGCGTGCTAGGGGTAGGGAGCAGGTAAAGGAGTATATGAAGCGTTTCAACAGGGTTTTCGGCATAGTCATTGACATTCCTGTTGAGAGGTACTACACTGAGTATCCAAAGCCTTGCAGGGATAGGGTTGGCTTCGAGCTCTACATGAGGTTTGGTGATAGGATAGACCTTGTTTACTTAAAGGAGTTTGAGATCCGCAGTGGTAGAGAGCAAGAAGCCATCTCTATGGCGTTGAATGAGTTTAGAAGTGTCATAGCATTGCTAAAGAAGCTTCAGCTACCGATGATTGTTGCGAGGTCAAAACCTGCACCAGAGCTCATAATAGCGAGGGTCAATGAGCTGATAGCAAAGCATGGCAAGACACTTAAAGATGCTTTATCGGGCTCGCATGAAAGGGCGAGGCTATACTTCAACACGTGGAGGAGAACAATGGATCTTGTCTACGGTAAGGAGGTTGTTGAAGAGATTAGCGAGGCTACACTTTCTGAGCTGTTCATTAAGCTGACGATCTATGTTACGTGGTTGAAGAGCTTAGGGGCAACACTGCTGGAGGCTGTTCTTGGTGGTGGAAAGTATACAACGCCTCTAAGGCTATACCTAGAGGGTGCGTCAGCCGCATCAAAGCTTTTCTGGTTTGGTGAAGCCTTGGCGAGGTTCAATGTTGCTTACCTGTTTGAGAGGGATGAGTATGACTGGGTCTTCGACCCTGAGATTGCTCCAAAGCTCGATGCGTTCTTCAGGGATCTAGGAGCTTTTCTGCTTTCTATTGACTGGGGTCAGGAGGTTGGTTTAGACCTTCTGAAAAGGGTTTACCAAAACATTGTGCCTAGAGAGATTAGGCGTCAGCTTGGAGAGTTCTACACTCCTGACTGGATAGCACAGCTAATCATTTGGAGAGCTCTGCACATACTTGTCAAGGGCTCTCCACCACAGGAGGCAATAGTTCCTGACCCTATTGACAGAGCTGTTGAGCTGATAGACGAATTCTATAAGAAGCACAAAAGAATCCCAAGATTCATAGACCCAACATGCGGTTCATTCACATTTGGAGTTCACTACATAAACGCATTGCTCAGGTGGTACATAACCAAGAAGGTTCCTATACACCCAGTTGAGTTTGCGAGAATGATAATGGATAGCGTTATTGGGATAGACCTGAACCCAGTTGCTGTAATAACAGCTAAGGTAAACTACTTGCTCCAGATCCACAGGCTTCTAACAATCTATGGAGGCTTCTTAGCAGAGCAACCAGCCATACCCATTCTGAGACTAGACCTCTTATCACTACATCTCAGTTATGGAGCCGGGGAAAAGCATAAGACTCTTGATGCATACATTGTCCGCGGTCAAGCAGGATCAATATTATTAAGAGTGCCTCTAGAAATTCTTGGTATTGTTGTGAGTAAGGAATTAGAAGAAGAGTTGAGAAAGAGAAGCGTAAATATCATCTCATATCAGGTCAAAGGTGATAAGAGCAAAGAGCTACATTATATTGAAATTGCATTGCCATTATCAGTTATTAAGAAAGTGAAGAATAGTTCAGCGTTTCTCAGAGCTTTAATGGCGTTAATTACTGTTGGTGTTGAAGGATTTGAAAATGAAATTGGGGTAAGGCTAGAAAAAAGTGAAAGAGATGCTTTGGAGAAATTTAGGAAAACTATTCTGGTGCTTGAGGAGAAGGGTTTGGACACTATATGGTATTCAATGTTATCTAATTATGCCTTAGCTATATACATAACTCAACAGAAGTTCGATCTTGTGTTGGGTAACCTGCCATGGGTTAATGTCTCTAAGTATCCTAGCGTATATTCAGATATAGTTAAAGGTGTTGCAAAAGAGCTTAGTGTTTCACCACCAGCTCAAGCTGCTCGAAAACTTGATGTATCGATACCGCTCTTTGCCGTTGCATCAAAGTATCTCGCATCAGCTCCATCCGTTATAGCGTTAATGGTTCCGACATCAATATTTAGAGGTTTGCATGGTGCTTCATGGAGAAAGTTTGTGTGTTCTAAACCATTTAACTTGGTTGAGGTATGGGACTTGGAAGAGGTAAAACCTTTTGAAGGTGCGGAAAACCAGCCTGGAATAGTTTTCGTGATGAAGGGGTGAGTGATTGTGGGTGCAGAGTTTATATACATAAAGGTCAAGGGTGCACAGCTATCGCCTGAAAAGTTTGGGGGTAGAGAGCCTAGAATTGGAGAAGTTGTTGAGAGAGTAACCACTGATAAAGAATTGATGGTGGCAGTAGAGTTTGTTGATGGAGTTCATTGGCTAAGAAAAGAGACATACAACAATGCTAAGAACGTGCTGGGAACATCAGCTTATGAGGCGCACGAAGGTGTGACCTTCACTAGTGCTAAAGGGGCTTGGCTTATTGTTGGCGAGCCAAAGCCTGTTGAGCCTCCTATTGGTGCTCCTAAGAATGAGAAGTATGTTGCTATTGAAACAGAGCTTAGCAGAGCTGTTGGTCTTTCACCAATAGTTGTAGAGGAGAAATTCGTGTTTCGGGGATTTAAAGGTGAGGATATAGACATAGGTAGGGTAACCAGGTATCGTTACTTCATAGCCGCGTATAAAAAGGATGGAACACCTTTATCAGCAGAAGAGCTGAAGCAGACAATGTTATGGAAGAACTATCTCTCGAGACCTGAAGTAACCAGGGTGCTTGGTGATGTAAGTAAGTTCCTTCGCGAGGAGTTGTGGCACCTAGAGCGTATGGGAAAAGATGCTGTTAGCCGATATAAAGTTGTGTGGAGGGATGTTGCAAAGAGATTCATACCTGCTGTAGAAACAAGTGGTGCTATACCAGACTATACAGTAAATTATATTCCTGTAAATAGTTTCGAAGAAGCCTGTTACCTAATGGCAGTACTACTAGCACCACAAATAAATATTGTTGTAGAGGAGCTCACACCATGGGTTGGACATGTACAGCCTAGATTCATAAAATATTTCAAGATACCAAAATACGATTCTAAAAAAGAAGTTCACAAAAAGTTAGCCGAAATAGGTAAAAGGATTCATGAAAAAGGAGATGTATCACAAGAAGAAATTAATGAGATAAGTCAATTAGTAGAAAAGTTGTGAATTGCATAGAAAATTCTTCCTAACACCTTTAGCTATTTCTTTTGCTCCATCTTAAATTGAATTGTCTACATTTTGCTCTAAGCATATAGGATTGAACATGGATAAAGATCTATAATTTTATTTCATGCAAAGGTAAAAGTTATTTTGTTTCCATTGTTTCCATTATTGTAGTGTATTGCACTGAATAGCAATATTCAATCACATGTTTTGAGGTAGGCATTAAAGTTTATGAAGTAATACCATTTAAGTAATAATCTGGCAGAGGTAAAAACAATGCATGCCTGGATTATTCCTATATCTGAAGCTAATTGGGAGATTATAAAGAAGTTGAATGTTTATGGCGCTCCTGAGGATAGTGTTGCTCCGAAGCTTATCAAGGCTGGTGATTACCTTGTGTTTTATGTTACTGTTAAGGGTTCTAAGGCTTTGGGTGGTAAGTTTGTTGGTGTTTACAGGGCTGTTTCTGAGTGGTTTAGGGAGGATAAGCCTCTATGGCCTGATGAGGTTGTTGAAGGCAGGGTTAAGTATCCTTGGAGAATAAAGATTGAGCCTGTTAAGCTTGGTGTTGCAGACTTTAAGGAGCTTGTAGACAAGCTTTCATTCACAAAGGGTAGGAAGATACCTCAAGCAATGCTTGTTGGCACACCAGCAAACATGAAGAGACCTATTCCAGAGGAAGACCTCAAAACCATTCTAGACAGCTTAAAGCCCTATACACAGTGAATTAGGTGATGCTAGGAATTTGTTCTAAAGAGTTTTTGTGAAACTGATTATGATGTATTGTGATCTCATTGACCAGTGACTGTACTGATTTAGTTCAGGACTGCATGAATATAAGGGAAGAGTTCTTCAGGCACTTAAGCTTCGTTGAAAACCTATATCTTAGCATGGTGCAGAATCTTCTTTCCATTGTTGTTAATGCCATTATTGCAATAATAACACTTTTTGGCATAGTGGTGACCCGAGACTTAATTAAGGCACTTACTTCACCATCTATGAAGCATCTCCCAATTTACCTTGCAATCATAATTTACATAGGGTTCATACTATGGTTATACAAGCGCACTGTGAAATCCGCTAAGCAGACTTCAGATATCGTCAAGGATTTAAAACGTGAACACATTGATGCTCTTAAAGAATACTTGAACAAGCTGAAGTCGTGTTGTAAAATGCTTTGTGCACAAGGATGTGCAGGTAAAATGGAGATTGCTTGCACTGATCTAGGACGCCTCGAAGCTATTGTAAGGCAACTGGAGTCAAAAGCAAATGTATAGCAACATCCATACCACAATGCTTACTTACCTAACTGAAGTCGCTGGTTTATCATTCACCTCAAAGTAATGCATGATCCTCATTTTCATCATAGTGCTGAAGACGTGAATAGTTTTGACGGTTCTAGACTTTCTGTAGACGTTAATTTTGTGCTATACTATTCTATAGTATTCCTAGGAACTTCACTCTTTTGCTTAGTGTGTTAAAGTCATAATATCTATCTAAAGAGATGAGCATCAGGCTTATTTTCAACATTCGTACATTCGTACAAATGTTACTATGTAGATCAAAATTCTTTCTGTACTTAACAAAACTTTATTTTCTATGGTTAGAATAGTTCTGCTGGTGATCCCTACGCCTTCACACAGAGTTCATAGGGTTGTTGGTGAGAGGATCTGTGGTTTAGTTCTGAGGAGATAGACAGGCTTGTTGATGAGGAGGAGAGAGCTGATGCTACTTGGCAGCTGCATGGGGGGTATTGGATTCAACCTACAAGTACTCATGACTTGGGTAGGATTAGGTGCAGTACTCTTCTTGCCGATGCTAAGAATATTGTTGCTAGATTTGGTGAGAAAGGACTTTGCTACTACATTCTTCATCACTACCTAGATAAGTTTGAGCATATACTATCTGGGCAGCTATTGAATAGGTATGGTCTTAGAGTATCGGCTGAAGATATTCCTGACGCTGTTAAGCACTTGAAGGAACTTATTGCAGAAGGCTACGAGTTTGAGATTAGTTCAATAAATGCTTTGATCCTAATCTTTGAGAAAGGCATCAAAACGGAGCAGGATCTTCTCACCTATGAGCATAGCACTATCTATCGTGTATACAGAAGTAAGGAAACAAGACGAAAGAAAGCTCGTAGACTAGAGGAGTTGTGGCAAGAATGTATCTTTGCAATTATACCTAGCAATGAACAGTTAGCTAAAAGTATTGTGAAGATAGCTATAGATTTGAGGAATAGAATTGCTGAAAACGCTGAGTGGGTACTGTGCACAATATACAAATATGAAGGCACCTTTCCAGGACTTGAAAAACAGCTCAATAAAGAGATAATCAACGCACTCAAACAATCCCTGAAATGCGATTAACAGATTCAATTGTTTGAATATGCATTATCTAAGCTTTTCGGTTATAGCACTAGCGCTTACTAGGTTTAGCTACCAGAATCGACCTGAGGACGCTTTGAGTTGCTCACATTGTTGCAAATACTAGGGGAAAGTAAAAAGAGTTTGTATCGATATGCATATACGCCTTGAAGATGATGAAAAGTGTGTCACGGCTATGGCTAAGTTTCGTTACTTAGCTTCTTCTTTGTTTTCTTTCCCTAGGGTTCCAGTTTTCCTTAGCTCTGCTACTCCTTGGACTATTCTTTCAATGGTTTTCGGATTCATGTATGGTATGGCTATGAAGCCGCTCTTGAGTTTTATCTTTACCTCCATTTTCTCCCCAAAATTCTTTGCGTTTATAAAGTGTGCTTGGTGTAAGTGTCTTTGAAGCGCTATGTATCTGGATAACTACTTCAGTGCACAGTTTGTTGAACAGTTGGAGAACTATATTAGGACTGATCTGATGAAGTTGTTGAGGAGCTGTGCTAGTGATGCTAGTTTTTGTGGTGATGACAGGCTTAGTATGTATATTTTGCCTGGGGAGGAGGCGCACTGGAGAGATTCACTAGTATTTGCAAAGGTTAGTGGAGGGTTTATGCCGTGGGGCTCTGAAAGAAATGAGAAGACATTTCTTGAGAAGTATTGGTCTTCGTACAAAGGTAAAAGTTTTGGCGTCTTTGACCCACCAATAGTTAACGTTTTCTACTGTAAGAATAGGGGTATAATCGGCTTAGGACTTGTTGTAGCTATAGTGATAGACGGCCTTAACCCTTTCTGGACAGCAGAGAAAAGCCCTAGCGATAAGCCCAGGAAGTACATGTTCAGGTGGTTCACAAAGATTATTTGGTTGCATCCAACAGTTCTAGCAAATATTGAGGATCCGAGCAAATGGAGTGGAGTCAAGGTTCCAGAGAATGTTAAAAACTATCTTCAGGGATATGTCAGGTCTTTGAATGGAGAGCCCGTGCTTAAGCAGGAGGTATTAAACACCTTGATAAATGATGTTGAGAAGGATCTAGACACAGTTCTAAAGGTGTTTAAGGAACGGAAAGAGGAGCAAGCAAAACTTGCACCTGTCTTCTATACATATCCGTTAGAGAAGTGCGTATTGAATGTATCTTCAGATGATCTGAGGAGGATTAAGGAGGAGGTACTAAAAGAGTTTGTTATAGATCCCGAGCTTCTTGATTTTCTCCTCTCAATCCTTGTCTACGGATGCAAGAACGTTTTATTGATTGGAAGACCTGGTACAGGTAAGACTAGTATTGCTAGGTTTATTGCTGAGAAGCTAGGTTTTGAACCAATTGTTGTTACAGCTAATGCTCATTGGAGCAGGGTTGATGTTATTGGAGGGCCAATGCTTATCGGTTCAGGCTCTGTTACGTGGAGACCTGGGGTATTGATGGAAGCTATAGCAAGGCATTTAGAGGCTAAGCAACGTAACAAGAAGGGTGCTTGGCTAATAATAGACGAGATTAACAGGGCTGATGTTGATAAAGCGTTTGGGGAGTTCTTCACAATATTCTCGGGGCCTGAACCAAGTGAGTGGATTATTCCAGAGTCCATTATTAGAGAGTGGGAGAAATATGCGTCTCAAAGTGGTGAGAAGGATCCATATTACGAGGATCTTAACATAATAGTGAATGCTTTGCCCAAGACAGATAGAGGCTACATGATCCCGCCAGACTTCAGAGTCATTGGAACAATGAACTATGTGGACGTCTCAAACCTGTTCACCATTGGCGAGGCATTTACACGAAGATTCGTTAGAATTGTTATTGACTATCCACAGGATGAAAGTGAGCTAGAGGTGTATGTGGATAAGGAGCTAGAGATATTAGTAAACAAGATAAGGAGGAGCAAGGAATTCGATGAGGAGGTTCTCAAGATTCTAGATGAGGTTCGAGACACAATAAAGAGGATTGTAATTAGGCTTAGAAAGATAGATAGGCTCGCCTTTGGCACAGCACATCTACTAAACACTCTACACGCATTCTTAGCCGAAGCAAAATTAAAGCTTGCTACAGGAGCTTCAATAGAAAGTGTTAGGAGCGATGCTAGGAAGATTCTTAGGAATGCCGTAGAGAGTTCACTATCAATAACGCCACTATGGGACGAAGATCTGAGAAGAGAGGTTGAGAAAGAGCTCAAAGAGGTTTTGGGGTTCTAATGAGCAAAGATGGCAGGAGTATTCTTGAAAATTATCTAGACGCTCTCTATAGAGAGGTTCTAGAGTTCTACAAGTATGGTCTTCCACTACCGAGAAAAGCGATCAAAGATCTTGTATTCACAATGCTTCAGTCTCCTAAGGGGTTCTACAAGGTTTTTCAATCCGAGGAGATTTCAAGAGCTTTGCTTGCAATGAATAATATTAAGCACATGCAAAATGATGTCATTGATGTTGTTAGAAATGCTGCTAGGTATCTAGTAACTAAGCGTAGCTTTGAAGTTGAGGAAAGTTCAAGTATTAGTGGCGCAATTATATGGCCTTTAACGATTAAGAATATCCTCAGCTTCCGACCACCAGCGATAGCAACCTATACAAGAGCTTTATCAGAACCTGAGTATATGCTTCTCAAAAGCCTTGTAATCAAAGCCATAAATATTCTGAAGATGAGCAGAAACGAAATTGGTGTAGCAATAGAGAAGACAAAGCAAAACCCATTAATAGCTTCTGCATATACCCTAGCACCAAAGAGCTTCATAACATTAGCCGATCACGTTCTTAACGAGATAGACTCACTACTAACAACTCTGAATATTCTTGTCAACTACTACCCCCTAAAATTTGTTCATGTACCAAAAGATGTTAGCTGGAGCTACATAGAGAAATTGATAAGAGTTATCAGGTCAAAGCCTTGGAGACCGAAATGGGTTGAGAAAACAATTGAACTTAGCCAAAGCATTAAGAACCTTGAGGAAAGCCTCAACATCCTAAGAAACGTTGTTGAACTTCTACATAAAAGACTAGATAAAGATGTTCTGAAAGACATTTCAAAAACTGTGAGGTTCCTTGCATTCAGACTTTACGAGATCTACATCTACATGGTAACATTGGCAGCTGTACTCAAAGCGTTTAAAGGCTCTATAGAGGAGATTAGAGGAAGGAGCATAAGGGTTAGGTATGACTATGGAAAGAGTATTATAGTTGTCTATGGTAGGAAACCGGGGAAGAGTATACTTGAGAATGCTGAAGCTAGGTGGTTAACAGGGGAGGCACTGAACAAAGACGAGCTTAAGAATCTTGCTGGAAGACCAGATATTGGGGTGTATAACGAGGTTAAAGTGGTTATAGAGGCAAAGTTTAGCAATACATTGCCCTACCTAACACAGGCAAGGTTCAAAACACTTGCATATATCTATGAATACAATGCAGATGCAGGTATACTTGTCTACCCCGGACCAATAACCGGGAGAGGAATGGATAGTGAAGAGAGGTACACAAGGAAGATTCTAGATACAGCGAAAAAGAAGGGAGGGCTAGAGATAACGCTAGCAACAGGTAAGAAACTGATTATATTACCAATGCCGCCAACAGAAACAGAGATAAACATAGAGAAGATGGCAAGAATACTTTCATCACTGCTACCATAGTAGCATAGAGAGCTTGCTTGACAAGGGTTTTCTAAAATTTGAATCTGTTTCTGTTGGGCTGCTTCATGTGGTGCGTAGGTGATGTCAAGTCTTATAGGTGTTAATGCTGTTGTTGACTATGTTTTGAGGCTTTGTATAAATGCTTAGGCTGTTCATGATTATTGCGTTGGTGGTTCTGATTGTCTGAAGCATTTTGCTGATGTGGTTGAGTATTCTTCTTAATGAGGTTGGTGCTAGTTGTGGTGGTGTCTATGCTTATTGCTGGTGAATGGGTTTAACTATCAAAAGTGAAGTTGTTGGTGAAGATTTTTGCAGAAGGCTCGATGCGTGCAGAGCTAGTAATGTGCTACGCAATAACATTGCTAATGCTGGTACTGCTACTGGTTAGAGTGGCTGAGGAAATGTGAAGACGTGAAAAACAACGCTTTTACCAATCCTCTCCCTCTCCATCTTTCACCAAGCAAGCGTATCACAACACAATAGTTTATAGCTAAAGCCAGTAAGAGGATGTGGCATCACCGTTCATGCGGTAGGGGTTCATCACCTAGTCAGACACCAAACAATCTCTACTCTCTGAATACACCTATATACCTCTATGAAAGATCGGTTTCAGCGCCATGCCCAAGAGATTTAATAAAGGTTGCTCTAAGGTGTTGCATTCGTATCGCTCTCGATACATTTCTATTCTTTGCACATCTCATACGCTATTGTAGTGGATTGTGTTTTAGAAGTTGCTATCCCTATTGCTATTACTATTGGTATGCATACCTCTACCTTGCAGTACTCATTCCTCGTTATTTGCTGTTTCGGTTTTTGAACCTCTATTTGCTTAGCGTTTATAATGCCTATCTCAGTTATTATGAGCGGTTGTATGCTGATGAAGTACCCTGTCATGTTCCCTAGCTTGTTAAGCGTATCATCATCTCTAATCAATTTAATGAAATTATCGATCAGCACATTATCAGGAGGAGGCACTACATCGCCTATTTCAATAGCGTAGTTCTTGAAGAACTCTATAACTATTTGCTTCGCTTTCTCAAGATCTTTGTCTATAAGCTTTAACATGCTTTGAAGAGAGCAAGTATATGTAGGTATATTTAGCAGAATACGTTTTGCTGTGGCTATGGCTTCTTGCAACGAATTTATGTAGAGCTCTTCTAGCGCGAAATAATTCATACAATCCATAAGAACCCTCTCCTTATGCTCATCACTCTTAATGCATATGTGTGCACATTCTGTGCCTTGATTTTTATCCAAAACGTTTGGATTTCTACTCAAAACGTTATTTGCTTTTTTATCTGAATAACTTTTCCTAACAAAGTTTCCACATATCTCATAAATTAATCTAGTCATGAAGCTTGGGTTTTCGGGGGGTTTATTACCACTTGTTAACACTTTCTCTACATCCTCAAAGCTCAGATCCTTACTTGTTGGTGCAAATATTACTGCGAAAAGAGTTGCATCTTTTAGTTTCTTCTCACCTCCCACCTCCTTAGGAACTACAATGATGTCCCATGGCAATGAGAAGAGCAGTAAATACAATACTAAAATCGTTGTCATTGCGCGTTTCTGCCATTTACCCACTCTAAAATGTACGGGGATTAGACGCCTAAGCCTAACAACTAGGAGAGTCAGCACAAATAATTCAACAATACCCAGCCCTTCATTTGAGGTTGTAGCCTCTTTTTCCAAGTTCTGAGAACTGGCTTCAAGGATGTTGTTGATAATCATATGAGCTGTTATTATGTGAAGTAGTAGAGCAGCTGGTGTCACTACCAACAATATAAACGGAGTCTTTAACAAGATCATCCATGCTTTTGAGATGTTATAGTCCAGAATTTGCAAATTATGGAATACTATTATAATGCTTGAAAGTGTTAGGGGTATTAGACAATAGTTAATTACTAGTGGTAGGAACACGAAATTCTTTAGCAATTCTTTCCTTGGTCTACGCACAATATTTTTAATGGTATCCCTCACAGTTTCCTGAAGTACATGAAATAGCATATCGAAAAGCTCGTGAATAGACCTTACATCACCAAACTCTGTATTCACCTTTTGCTTGTGGGCATCAAGCGCAGACTTCATATCCTTGAGCGATGTAACTACATGGTCTTCACTTTCCAAAGCCTTCATAACAATTTTCTGAATTGACTGACGCATAACCCCTTCTGAAAGCCATAAAATCAAAAAAGGTCCAGATAATGCGATAAAGAGGATAAAGGGAGTTGAGAAGTAGGCATTAAGAAGTGGAATAAAAAGCGCCGATATAATTGCGTACCATAAGAACCTGGAGTAGGCATGTATCCCCAGATAAACCTTAGAGATCCCTATCTTGTGCATCTTTCGAGCGTCGAGCATGTAGCTAAATATACGCTCTACTATGTCTAGCAACACATCACCTTTACACTTACCGCTATACAATATTTTTAACATGTGTTAACAGCTTAATTTACAGGAGAGTAAAGCGAAGATTTAGCTTCTTTCACACGGCTTTGTAACAGTATATTTAGTTTCGCTAAGTTACTGGGATCTGAGGTGAGGTGGTTGAGTTTCACTAGGCTTTATGGTTATGTGGTTGAGGAGGTTCTGTGGTGCTATGATTTGGTTGTAACTAGTTGCTTTGAAGGTTGTGTGGTTTTGTTATAGTGTTTTGGCTATTTCTTTGTTTTTGAGTGTTGCTA
>Ga0315272_10000500_pt1 | contig 19789 bp, 16 predicted proteins | sample C3_middle_MG_FD_203918 | JGI IMG/M metagenome (GOLD analysis project Ga0315272, IMG submission 203918) | Sediment microbial communities from Yellowstone Lake, YNP, Wyoming, USA - C3_middle | ecosystem: Environmental > Aquatic > Freshwater > Lake > Sediment | place: USA: Wyoming | collected...
TCATCTGGTTGATTTCGTTCAGCGGCGCCGGCGGTGTGAAGTTCCTGGATTTACGTCGTGCGCCTGCCTTCAGGCTCTTCATCAAGTGCCACTGGTAGACGCGTGACAGGCCGCGGTTCATGTGGGCGGTGGATTCGTGCAGGAGGAATGGTACGGACACGGCGACGGCGCATTGCACTGGCGCGTCTCTGCCTTGTTCGCCCAGCCACTTGAGCAGGGCATTGCCGCCGAGCGAATAGCCAATGGCAGCGAGCGGCGTGTTCGGTTCGCGCACTCTGAGAGTGCGCACCAGAAAGTCGACGTCGCCGGTGTCGCCGGAATGGTAGGCGCGTGCTAGGCGATTGGGTTCTCCGCTGCAACCGCGGAAGTGCATGAGCACAGCGCGCATGCCGTGATGTGGCAGCGACGTGAGCATGCCGCGTGCGTAGTGCGAGCGGCTGCTGCCTTCGAGGCCGTGAAGAATTATTACGATCGGGCCGCTGTCATTCAGCGTCCAGTCGAGGTCAACGAAGTCGCCATCCGGCAGTTCCAGGCGCTCGCGTCGCAGCTTCGGGCGCAGTCGGCGGCGGAAGAATACCGGCCAGAGGGTTTGCAGGTGCGGATTGCGCAACCACCACGCTGGCTTGAAGGGTGGTGTGGTTGCGTCCGCCATGCGGCGGGCAGGGGACTGCGGTGGTGAGTCGGGTGCGTTCAGGTCCAGAGACTCTGCCACCAGCGGCGCCGGCCTTCGGGCAGCGGGCGTTTGCTTTCGAGCTGCGTGGGCGGAATCAGGGTCATGGTCCAGCCGGGGAGCGGCGGGTTATTGCTGGAGCCGCAGGAGACGCCGAGATGATTCGGGTCGAAAATCTTGATGAAGGTCGGGTCGGTCTTGCTGTTGGTGTACACAATGCCGCAGTAGGTTTCGTCATGGTCACGACGCAGCAGGGCATCCACTTCCTGCATGAACTTCTGCACCTGCGCGGCGCTGCGCGGCTGCAGCGGCACTGGCTCGCCGATGCAGTAGATGTACCAGCCGGCATTGGCCTTGGCCTGCACGGTGGTCCAGAACTCGTCCAGTTGCGCCCACTGCATCAGGCTCGTAAAGGAACCGCGAAAGGCGTCCTGGAACGGACTTTCCGCCGCTTCGATCTGGGTCTGGGCGCGATTAAACGAGAACATGGGGAATCCTCTGGGCCGGTTTCAGTGGGCTAATCGGCCCGCAGGCTGAGCATTATGCCCCCTGGATCGGCAGGGCTGCAAACGCCGGGTTTGCGGTTCTGCCGGAAGGCGGGAGATAGCCTATTTTACGGCCTCTTTTATGTAGATGCGCGCGCGCCGCACCTTGTCCGCGCAGCTTGGAAATTTTTCAAGCTGTTGGTGCACGCTGGCGTCCGTGAGCAGGCCGGCGGCCTTGATCCATTGAATGCTGCCGCTGAAGCCCTTGACCTTGGCGTCTTCCAGTTCCTGATTGCCGATGCGCAGGCCCTCGGCGCACTCCTGGCCGGCCGGGGTGCCGACGCGTCCGCTGCAGGCGGCCAGAAACAGGCAGGCGGAAAGCATGAGTACGGTGCTGCGCAGGACAGGTTTCATGTCAGATCAGTTCCTATTTCGAAGAGGGAAATCAGCGTTTGACAGCGGGTTTTGCGGCCGGCGCGATGCCAGCGGGTTTTTTGGGCGCGGCGAGTTCTTTGGTCAGTGAGCCCACGCGCGGGAAAAGAATAATTTCGATGCGCCGGTTCTGGCTGCGCCCGGCCGGGGTCTTGTTACTGGTGAGCGGGTGATATTCACCCAGGCCCACGGCTTCGAGACTGTTGGCATCGATGCCGGCGTCGTCCTGCAAAAAGCGCACGACGTTGGTGGCGCGCGCCGTGGACAGCTCCCAGTTACTGGGGAAGCGCGTCTTGAGCGGCTTGGCGATCGGGACATTGTCGGTGTGGCCCTCGATGCGGATGGTTTTGTCCTTGGCCTGTTTGAGCACGGCGCCGACACGCTTCAACACTTCTTTGCCTTGCTCGGAGATCTGATCCTCGCCGGACGGGAACAGGATCTTGTCCACGATGTTGAGCGACAGGCGGTCGGCGAGCTGGGTGATTTTCACCTGGCCCTGCTCGACCTCCTTTTGCATGGCCTTGAGCATTTCGTCGTGGGTGGCGCGCACGCGCGCCATCTCCTCTTCCTTCTCGCGCGATACCTTGGCGACTTCCTCTTCAAGGCGGCCGGTGAGATAGCCGACGTGCTCCTTGAGACGCTCATTTTCGAGCGTCACCGCGCGGTTCTTTTCGTCGAGTTCGGAGGTTTGCTCGCGTAATTGCTCGCCGTAGCCCCAGTAGAGGTAGGCGGCGAGTCCAGCCAAGAGGAGGCCGAAGACAAATAACACGCGCGACAGGTTGTTCCATAACGGACCGCGATCGGCTTGATACATCCATGACTCCGTGTATTGGCTGGGCCAAGAATAGCAAGCCCATGGGACGATCGCCTAGCCCGATTAACGAACGGCTTCGTCCGGCAGCTCAGCGGGCGGCGCGGTTTTGCGGCCGCCCAGGTGAATGGTGAGGATGCCGGCGAGGACCACCAGCAGCGTGCCGGCGAGCGACAGCCAATCCGGGATTTCCTGCCAGATTGTCCAGCCGAACAGTCCAGCGAACACTACAATCGCGTACAGAAACGGCCCCACTTGCGCGGCCGGAGCACAGGCATAAGCACGGGTGATGAGAATCTGGCCGGCGGTGGAGAGTAGGCCGATCAGGAACAGCGGGAACCAGAGCGACGCGGCTGGCATCTGCCAACTCCAGGCGAGTGGTATGGCCGATGCCAGTGTTGAGAAGAAACCGAAGTAGAACACAACGCGCGTGGCCGGCTCCGTGTTCGTGAGCCGGCGGATGCCGACCATAGACAGCGCCGAGAAGATACCGGCAGCCAGACCGATCCAGGCCACTGGAGCGAACAGCGATGCGCCCGGCTTGAGAATCAGGCCGATGCCGGCGAAGCCGATCAGGATTGGCCACCACAGGCGCGGGCTGAAGGTCTCGCTCAGCCAGAGCAGGGCGACCAGCGGGATGAAAAGCGGGGCGGTGTAATTCAGCAGCACCGCTTCGGCCAGGGGCATGTTGGCAATCGCGTAGAAATAACAGTACATCGCTATGACGCCAGTGAAGGCACGCAGGAAATGATTGCCGAGGTGGCGGGTGGCGAAATAGCGCGGCCCCCTGCCGAGGAACCATGGCGCCAGCACCAGCAGACCAATGAGATTGCGGAAAAAAACCACCATCTCATTCGGCAGGCTGGCCGCGACCTGCTTGATCAACACGCCAGCGACGGCGAATGCCAGGGTGGCGGCAAGCATCAGCAAGGCACCGCGCGGGAGATTATCGGGGCGCATGCTGCATTATGCCGTCATGATCAGTGTAGATCGTGAAAATCGGTGTCTTCTTCAGGCTATGGCGCTGCACCAGTTGTCGTATCCGGCCATGCAGAATGATAAGACCATGCAGAACGGTTGTCGCCCACCGCCAAATAGTGTCACCCGAAGCCCGAATTGAGCTGGCCAAAGGCAATTAATCAGCCAAGTAAGTAAGTTAACGCGCTGATATATCGATGATATTCTTGGAAATGCCCTTGAAGAATTTAGGGCATGGTTATTGCTGATCATAGTAGGTGATGGCCACAGTTTTATGCCGAAAGGGGCACTATTGTCATGAACAATCATCGCTTGTGCTGGCTTAGCCGCATCGCCGGCGTCTGGCTGGTATTCGGCTGGGCCATTGCCGGGGCGGCAGAAACGGCGTCCGTGCCGACGATTACCGGCGCCGGCGAGGCATTCACCTGGGTGCTGCTCGACGAGATCCGCCCGAAACTCGAGCGTGACCATGGTCTGAGGCTCAGCCTGTACGGCAAGGACTCGATGCTGGGGCATGGTTGCAGCGTCGGCATCAAGAAGGCCAGAGAAAACCACGCTGGTAATGAAACCTTTGGTTTTGTCTGTTGCCCGCTCACCAAGGAGGAAGTCGACAAGGAAGGGTTGACCGTCCACCCGGTTGCGCTCGAACCATTGATCATCATTGTCAACAAGTCGAATCCGTTACGGGATATTCCCATCGAGAAGGTGCGCGCCATCTTCCGTGGTGAAATCCGCAACTGGAAGGAAGTGGGCGGCGAAGACCGGCCGATCGTGATCGTGTTGCGCCCGCATTGCCCGCAACGCCCCGGCCACTGGAAAACCATCGTGCCGACGCTGGAGCAGTTTCGCAAGGATCGTATCGAGGTGAAGGCCGAGGCCGAGGTGGTGCAGGGTGTTTCGGATTTCGCGGAAGGCATCGGCAACATCGGCTCGACCTGGGTATTCGAACCGTCGCAACACATCAAGGTGGTGACCGTGAGCGGTGTGACGCCGACTGCCGAGAACCTGCGCAACAAGAGTTATCCGTTTTACCAGGAACAGTCGATTGTCACGCACGGCGAACTGTCAGTCCCGCTCGCGAACATGATCCGTGAGGTGCAATCCGGGGAAGACTTCCGTGCTGTGGCGAAGAAATACGAATTGCTCCCGCTGGTGCCGACACCCCCGTGAGTGCGCCGCGTACCTATCGCTTCCGGCTGGTTCTCTATATCAGCGTGTTGCTGCTGTTTCTGGTGGCGGCGCTGGTGTTGTCCTACCATTCCAGCAACAACCTGGTGCTCAAGGAAGCAGAAAATAATGCCGCGCGGCTGGCGCAACAGATCGAAGGGCAGATCAAGATCGAGGCCCGAGACCTGGTAGAGCGCGCCAAGATGGTGCGCGACAATACCGGATTCACCAGCTACCTCTACATTGCCGTTTCGCTCGGGACCGATTCGGGCGCCTTGCGCGATCTCTACCAACGCCAGTTTGGCTGGCTGCAGATCGATCGCTCGGTGGTGCTGTCGCGTTCCGGCAAGGTGCTCATCGGCGCACAACACGCCGACCTGAGCAAGGCTTTGATCGCACGCGGGCTGATGGCGGGCGCCGGCGAGCATCAGTTCTATCACGAGGGCCAGCATGGCCTCGAGATGGTGGCAGCATTGCCGATCAATTACCGTTCTGAATCGCTGGGCGTGATAGCTATTACCAAGACCCTCGGCGCGGCCTGGATGCACGTTGTGCGTCAGATGAGCGGCGGGCAGCTGTTTCTGGTCAAGGATGGACAAATCGTGCTCAGCACGATAGCCGGGACGCGTGGCGACCAGACCTTCGTGTCGTCCAATGACCGCGCCGACATCAATGGCGAATCCTATCTGGTACGGCGGGTTGTTATTGGCGATGATCCACGCTTGCCGCAGCTGTGGTTTGGACTGTCGCAACAGGAGCTGACTGCGCATCTGAACGAGCAACGTAACCGCTTGCTCGCACTGGTTCTGGCCGGCTGTCTTGGCGGGTTGATGATTGGCTTCCTGATGCTCAGGAATTTCAGCGCACCGCTGGGCAGGCTGATGAAATTGATTGAAGAGGTGGGTGCCGGGCGATTGCCCGAGATCCGCCGTGTCCACTCGCACGACGAGATTGGCTATCTCACCAACCGGTTCTCGGAGATGGTGACAAGTCTGCGTGAACATCAGGACGAGGTGAAGCGTACACAAGAATTGCTCCAGCACGAGGCAACCACTGACTCTCTGACTGGCCTCTACAATCGCCGCTATCTCTACAATCTTTTTCCCAAGTTATGGTCGGAGGCAATGCGCAGCAACAAGAGCCTGGCACTGATTATCATCGACATCGATCACTTCAAGAAAATCAACGACCGCTATGGGCACCCGACTGGCGACAGCGTGTTGCTGCACCTTGCCATAGTGTTGCGCGCCAACTGCCGGGAGAGCGACTTCCTGTTCCGGATTGGCGGTGAGGAGTTTCTGATACTCACCAGCGGCGATAAGGAGGGCGGCACGCAGGTCGCCGAAAAAATACGTGGCACACTGGAACGCGAACCCTACAGCGATGCCGAGTGCATCATACCGGTGACCGCCAGCTTTGGCGTGGCGCAGGCTGACGCCGGTGACGGGACCGGCGGACTCGAACAGTTGATGCAGCGCGCCGACCAGGCGCTGTATGTCGCCAAGAAAGGCGGCCGCAACCGGGTGGTGGCATCGTATCCGCAACGCGAGAGCGCCTGAGCGCACTAGCCAGCGCCGTTGCCAGTCAAAGGCAGGAAACTACCCGAGCAAATTTCGCAGGTGCGCGACATGCGCTGCGCCGCGTTCCTGTTTCTGCTCCGGATGGAGATTGCCGCCTTTGCCTTCCCACTGCAGGTCGTCGGCCGGCAGCTCGTTCAGGAAGCGGCTCGGTTCGCACTGCACGACCTCGCCGTAGCGCTTGCGTTGTTTGGCATAGGTAAACGTGAGCGACTTCTTCGCGCGCGTGATTCCGACATAGGCAAGGCGCCGTTCTTCTTCGATGGCGCTATCGGTGTTTGTCGCCGTGGGGACAGTTCCGCGTTCCGCACCCGCCTCGATGCTGGCGCGGTGCGGTAACAGGCCTTCCTCCATGCCGACAATAAACACATGCGGGAACTCCAGGCCCTTGGCGGCGTGCAGAGTCATGAGCGACACCTGGTCGGATTGGCTCTCGTCGTCTTCGTTATCGAGCATGCCGATCAACGACAGGCGCGCTACCAGTTCAGCGAAAGTGGACGGTTCATCTTCCTGCTCCTGTTTGGCGAGACGCGTGAGCCAGCCGGTAAGTTCGAGCACATTCTCCATGCGCTTCTCGGCCGCATCCAGGTTGTCGCAGGTTTCTTTCAGCCAGGCTTCGTAGGCGATGTCCGATAGCAGGCTGCGCAGAACGGTGGCCGGTTCCTCTTCCTTGGCGCAGTCGGCCAGGTCCGAGAGCCAGACGCAAAAGCGTTTGAGCGAAGCCAGCTGCCGGTCGCCGAGGTGTTGGGCGAGACCCATTTCGAAGGATGCCGCAAACAGGCTTATGTTCCGGCCCTGGGCATAGGCCGAGAGTTTTTCCAGCGTGGCGGCGCCGATCTCGCGGCGCGGCGTGTTCACGACGCGCAGAAAGGCACTGTCGTTGTCCGGGTTCGCGAGCAGCTTGAGATAGGCCATGATGTCGCGCACCTCGGTGCGCTCGAAGAATGACAACCCGCCGCTGAGATAATAAGGAATGCGCTGCTCGCGCAGCACGCGCTCGAACTGGCGCGCCTGATGGTTGCCGCGGTACAGGATCGCGTAATCGCGGTGGTCGGTGTTGTGCAGGAACTTGTGGTGCATGAGTTCCGACACCACGCGCTCGGCTTCGTGCTCGTCGTCGCGGCAGGCCAACACCTTCACCGGGTTGCCAAAGCCATGCTCACTCCACAGGCGTTTTTCGAACAGATGCGGATTGTTGGCGATCAGCGTGTTGGCAGCCTTGAGGATGCGGCCGGTGCAGCGGTAGTTCTGTTCGAGCTTGATGACTTTGAGGCTTGCGTAATCATCCTTGAGCTGGTGCAGGTTCTCGGGGCGCGCGCCACGCCACGCGTACACCGACTGATCGTCATCGCCGACCACCGTGAGCGCGCCGCCGTCGCCGACCAGCAGCTTCACCAGTTCGTACTGGCCGGCGTTCGTGTCCTGATACTCATCGACCAGCAGGTAACGCACCTGCTGCTGCCAGCGCGTGCGCACCTCGGGGTGATCGCGCAGCACATGCACCGGTTGCAGGATGAGATCGTCGAAGTCGAGCGCGTTGAAGGCCTTGAGGCTGCGCTGGTACTCGGCATACACGCGCGCCGCGGTGGCGAGCAGCGTGTCGCCGTTGCTCCCGGCCGCCGCCTGTTCCGGGGTGAGCAGCGCGTTTTTCCAGGCGGAGATCTGCCACTGCACGGATTCCGGCGTCACGCCTTTGTTACCGCGCAGGCTTTCGCGGATGAGATTGTGGCTGTCCTCGGAATCGTGGATCGAAAAGCCCGGCTTGTAGCCGCTGGCCGCGAGCTCCTTGCGCAGAATGGTGAGGCCGAGAGTATGGAACGTGGAGATGGAGAGGCCCTTGGCATCTGTACCCTTGCGCAGATCGGACACACGGATTCTCATTTCGCGCGCCGCCTTGTTGGTAAAGGTGACGGCGGCAATGCGCGCCGGAGAAATGCCGCACTCCTGGATAAGCCAGGCGATCTTGCGCGTGATGACCGTGGTCTTGCCGCTGCCGGCGCCGGCCAGCACCAGCAGCGGGCCGTCGATGTAGCGCACGGCCTCTTTTTGACGGGGATTGAGAGCAGCCACAACGGAGTCCGGTGAAACGTGGCGCCATTGTATCGATGCCGCGGGAACGGCCAAGACTTGATTTTACCGGCGTGATCGGATCGGATTTGGAGCGGGAACCGTGGCGATGTTCAAGTGCTGTGTGACGCAATGACTTCTGTCAGAGCATTGTGAGTGTGTATAACGCGTAACAGGCGAGCAACATTACCCCCTGCAAGCGACCCACCTTGTTGTTGCGGAACGGGTACATGACGGCAACCGTGGCAACGCCAAAGAGCAGGGTCAGCGAGACCACATTCCACTCGACGTGAATTGGATGCATGATGGCCGCGACCGCGAGAATAAACAGGCCGTTGAAGATGTTGCTGCCGAGTATGGTGCCAAGGCCAACTTCGCTGTGCTTGCGAATCTGGGAGATCAGCGCCGTGGCCAGTTCCGGCACCGACGTGCCAAAGGCTACGAGTGTGGCGCTGACGACAAAGGCGCTGACTCCAAACGATGCCGCGATACCCAGGGCGCCGCTGACAATCAGGCGACCGGAGGCGATCAGAAAAGCGAGTCCGGCGAGACAAAGCAGCAGCGCAAGCCAGGGGCGTTGTTCACCGAGCACGTCGATGGAGGCGCTGCGTTGACGACGTGCCTCGAAGACGGACATCGTCAACCAGACGAGGAATACGCTCAGCAGGATAAAGCCGTCGATCTGCGACAACGTGCCGTCAAAAGCGAGCGCGCCAACAATCAGCGGGACCAGTATGGCGACGGAAAAGTCGCGCCGGATGCTGTCGCGCGCAGCCGGGATCGGGGCAATCAGTACGGCGATCCCGAGAATCAGCGCAATATTCACGATATTGCTGCCGAGGGTATCGCCCAGCGCGATCTCGGGCGTGCCCGCCATGGCGGAACTCACGGCCACTGTCAGTTCCGGGCTGGAGGTGGCGAAGGCGGCGAAGGTGGCCGCAACAATACTCGCGGATATGCGAGCCCATCCGGCCAGCCCGACAATGCCGCGCACGAAGAGTTCGCCGCCCAGCCCGGCGCAAACAAGACCCAGGATCAGGTTCAAGGTGTCAGACATTTTGTGGAAATGGTTTCAAATGCTGGCCAGTCTGATGCGTCAGACAGGTTTGGATGGCGTCTGCAGCCAGCCGGTGAACCGTGCGGGCGCACTGGCGGAATCCTTCACGCAGGCCGCTATCAGCTGCAGCAGCGGGAAGTCGCCGCTGCTGAGTGGCTGGAATTGTTCAAGCATGGCTAGGCTGTGCACGCCCTCGCCTTTGAGCGCGGCGCGCTGATTTCGCACGATTAGCCGGCCGAGTTCGTGGTGGTGGGAGCCGGCGCTGGTAGCTGTAGTAATAAGGTCTCCAAGACCGGCAAGCCGGTAGGGCGTGGGAGACTCGCCGCCCAGGTGTTTCACGAAGGCGGAGAGTTCATGCAGGGCCGTGACCGCGAGAAAGCCGCGCGTGTTATCGCCGAGATTCAATTCATCTGCCATGCCGAAGGCCATGGCGTAGACGTTCTTGAGGATCGCCGACCAGGAGAGGCCGGTGATGTCGCGTGAGTGTTCGAGGCGCAGGGCCGTGCCGCGGTAGAGAGCGGCGATGCGTTCATAGGTCGCAGATTCCGGTGTGCCACACTCGGCAAACGCCGGCTTGCCGGCACGGATCTCCTCGGAGATCATCGGGCCATAGAGAACCGCAGTCCGTGCTGTGCCCAAGGTCTCGGTCAGTACGGCGGCTGGCAGGTGGCCGCGTTCGTCCAGGCCCTTGGCGATAGTGAGGCAGAGGGTATTGCTGCGCAGCAGCGGGGCGATGCGTAGCGCGACTTCTGCGTGTGCCGTGGCCGGCAGGCAAAACAGGATAACATCGCTTGCCGGCACTGCTGTTTCGAGGATTACCGGCTCAACGCCAGCGGGCGGGTGGCGCTGCCATGTGCGCAGAGGTTGGTGCGGGGCGAGCAGGAATTCCATGGCCTGGCCCATCTCGCCGTGGCCGAGTATCAGCACCCGAAATTTTTGTTCCTGCTTCACCAGCAAACGCCTCGGGCAGGTTACACTAATTTGACTGAGAGAAGACCGGCGACCGCCATGGATGGCGGAAGCGCGGAAAACACTGGAGCAGTTTTTCCGCCAAATCGCCACCCACTTGCGGCATACAGACGAACTGAACTGTGACAGACGGAATCTGCAAAAACAAGATCCTGTTCGTGCCCGGCAAGAACCCCAAACCGTCGGCAGAGGATCATCGTGCGTTGCTGTGGCGTTGCCTGCGGCGTGGGCTGGAACTGGTGGACCCGGCGGCGGCGCGCGCTTTGGCCGCCATGCCCGATTGTTTTCAGCTGGTCGCCTGGAACGCCCTGTTTTATGGTCAGGTGAAGGACGTGGATGAAGACGTGCCCTGGATCGAAGCGCTCTGCCACAAAACCGGGCCGAACGTCGCGGATGTGCGCGAGGCATTGTCCTGGCGCAACAAGCGCGCGCGCCTTTTCTATCTGATTGCCGATCATCTGCCGATGCTTGTTCCGCTGCTGCCGGACCCAGCGGTGAAGAGCGCGGTACGCGAGACCGATCGTTATTTCCGGAACCAGGACGGCATTGGCACGCGCGTGCGCGAGCTGCTCAAGGCGCCGTTGCGTCAGGCGTTTGCCGCCGGCGAGCGCGTGCTGGTGATCGGCCACAGCATGGGTGCAATCATTGCCTACGATGCCCTGTGGGAACTGACACATCTGGAAGGCCATCCGGGCAAAGTCGATCTGTTCCTGACGCTGGGCAGCCCGTTGGGCATGCACTTTGTGCAGGATCGGCTACTCGGTTTTCGCGACCAGGACGGCCGGCGCTTCCCTTGCAATATCCGTCACTGGGTCAACATCGCCGCGCACGGCGACCTGACCGCCCTCGAACCAGAGGTGCGCGAACACTTCTTGCCGATGCTCGAGCAGGGCTGCATCGTGTCCATTGAAGACTGGCACCATGGTGTGTTCAATTATTTTCGCAATGACAAGGGCCTGAACATGCATCGCTCATATGGCTATCTGGTCGAGCAGCACGTGGCGCGCGCTATCCTCTCATGGTGGCAGGGCAGTGCGGACCCGGCCTGTTGCGCGCCGGAGACGGCGGCACCGCTGGCGGGCCGCGCCGGAATGGCTTAGATTCACAGAACAAATGGCAAAACGGGCGGTTTGGAGACAAGGCATGACCCAGAAATACGTTAACGCAACGTTTTCGGAAACACCCAGCGAAGGGAGCCTGCCCGTGCTGGAAGGCAGCCTCGGCCCGGCGGCGGTGGACATCCAGACGCTGCATGCGCGCCACGGCCTGCTCGCCTACGATCCCGGGTTTCGTTCGACGGCCTCGTGCAAGAGCGCCATTACCTTTGTGGATGGCGACAACGGGGTGCTGCTGTACCGCGGCTACCCGATTGAGGAACTGGCGCAGCATTCGACCTTTGTCGAAGTAGCGCATCTCCTGATGTACGGCGATTTACCGGACACCGCGCAGCTCCAGGAATTTGAAGTTTCAATACGTCGGTACAACTTGCTGCACGAGCAGGTGTTGTCGTTTTACCGCGGCTTCCGGCGTGATGCGCATCCGATGGCGGTTATGGTCGGCGTGGTCGGGGCGTTGTCGGCGTTCTATCACGACGTCATGGACATCCGCGATCCGGAGAACCGCAAGCGCGCCGCGCTGCGGCTGGTGGCCAAGATGCCGACCATTGCGGCGGCGTGCTACACCTACTCGATCGGCCGGCCGCAGCGTTACCCGAACAACACTCTCGATTTCAGCGGCAACTTCCTGCAGATGATGTTCGGTCTGCCGAATCAGGAGTATGTGGTTGATCCGGTTTTGGCGCGCGCTTTGGAGCGCATCTTCATCCTGCACGCCGACCACGAGCAGAACGCTTCAACCTCGACCGTGCGGCTGGCGGCCTCGTCTGGGGCCAATCCGTTCGCGTGCATTGCCGCCGGCATTGCCTCGCTGTGGGGCCCGGCGCACGGCGGCGCGAACGAGGCGGTGCTCAAGATGCTCATGGAAATCGGCACGGTCGACAATATTCCAAAAGCCATTGCCCGCGCCAAGGACAAGAACGACGGATTCCGGCTCATGGGCTTCGGCCACCGCATTTACAAGAACTTCGACCCGCGCTCACGCGTCATCCAGCAGAGCGCGCAAGAAGTGCTCAAGCACCTCGGCATCAACGACCCGCTGCTTGAAATCGCCGTTCGCCTGGAAGAGATCGCGCTCAAGGATCCGTACTTTGTCGAGCGCAAGCTTTACCCGAACGTGGATTTCTATTCCGGCATCCTGCTGCGCGCCATGGGCTTCCCGATGAACATGTTCACGGCGATTTTCGCGCTGGCGCGCACCGCCGGCTGGGTGAGCCATTGGCTGGAGCTGCAGGAGGAGTCGCACGGTATTGATCGCCCGCGTCAACTCTACGTCGGCAAAAACCTTCGCCATTACCCGATAAAACGATAATCCGGCGGCCCGCAACGAATCGGACGCCGCGTCGCGTTGTTAAAAAAGTGAAGTATGGGGAGTTCCGTGCATCAACGCTCGCTTGCATTCCTGCTGTGCGTCTTGTCTGGACTCACAGTGTTGCCGGCGCGAGCGGGAGTCAGCCACGATCCGGCGCTCACCTGGCACACTCTGCTAACCGCACATTTCCGGATTCATTACTATGAAGGTGAGGAACAGCTTGCGCAGCGCACCGCGGCCACGGCCGAGCGCGTGCATACGCGACTAAGCCCGGTATTCGCCTGGCAGCCGCAGGAGCCGGTTGATATCGTGCTGTCCGATCGCCTGGATATTTCCAATGGCTATGCCAGCTTCTTTCCCGCCGATCGCATCACCATCTATGTCACGCCGCCCGATGAGGTATCCGGTCTTGAAGACCATGGCGGCTGGCTGGATACCGTGCTGACGCATGAGTACACGCACATTCTGCATCTCGACAAGGCGAAAAACGCACCCGCTTTTTTGCGGCATGTGTTTGGGCGGAATGTTCTGCTGTTTCCGAATGCCTTGCAGCCTGCCTGGCTGATTGAGGGTCTCGCCACCTGGCACGAAACCGACCGTGCACGCGGCATTGGCCGCGGCCAGAGCAGCTATTACGACATGCTCTTGCGCATGGAAGTGGAAAATGGCGTGAAGCCGGTGAGCCAGATCAATCAGCACATCGCAACCTGGCCGGGCGGAACGGTACCTTATTTGTATGGCGTCGCGTTCTACAATTTTATTGCCGACCAGCAGGGTGCGGAGAGTATCCGGATGCTGGTGGAAAATTACAGCGACAACATTGTTCCATTCCGCATCAATTCTAACAGCCGTCAGACACTGGGCGCGGAACTGACCGACCTGTGGCCGCGCTTTGAGCAATACCTGAAGGAGCGACACGGCGCGCGTCTCGACACCATCCGGCGCGCGGGAGTTGTGGCCGGTGAGCGGGTGACGCGGCACGGCTATCAAGGCGGGGCTGCGCGCGTCCTGCCGGATGGCGACATTGTCTATTTGCGCATGGATGGGGCGAATGAACCGGCGTTGTTGCGGCAAGGCGCGGATGGCACACGGCGCTGGTGCTCGGAGGTGCACAGCGGCGCGCATTTTTCAGTGCACCCGCGCGCCGGGGCGTTGCTGGCCCAACCGGAAATAAACCGCAATGCCAATTATTTTTATGACCTTTATCGCGTTGATCTGGAGCGTGGCACTATTCGCCGTCTGACACATGGCGCGCGTTATCGCTATGCCGCGTGGAGCTCGGACGGGTCGCGAATCCTGGCTGTGCACAGCGATAGCGGGAAGCATGCCCTGCATTTGCTGGACGACGCCGGAAAACAGATCGAAGTGTTGTGGGCCGGCGAAACGGATGTTGTGTTTGCCGATCCCGATTGGTCGCCGGATGGCACGTCGCTGGCGTTCGCCGTGTGGCGACCGCAGGGCGGCTGGAACCTGGAGCGGTTTATCCTGAGCGAGCGACGCTTCGAGGCGCTCACGCACGACAGCGCCATCGAAGCGCAACCGCAGTTCACGCCGGATGGCAAGGCGCTGCTTTTTACTTCCGATCACGGCGGCGTCTACAATCTGCGGCGCCTGGATTTTGCCAGCGGCAAGGTCACGACGCTCAGCAATGTCGAAGGCGGTGCATTCCATCCGACCCAGGCGCGCGTCGATGGGCCGGTGTATTACACCGGTTACCATGCGGCAGGTTTCGACATCTATCGTCTGGATGCGCCAGCCGTGCTGCCCACGCCAGTGGCTGCGCCTGGGCCTTCGGCGATTGTGGCGAAGGATGACGTGGTACCGGCAGACTTGAAGGTCGGTGATTATTCGCCCTACAACGGGTTGCGCCCGCGTTGGTGGTTACCGCACGTGGCGATCGATCCGCAGCGTACCGAGCTCGGTGTCATGACCTCAGGCTGGGACCCGTTGCTGCGCCATATCTATTATCTGGACGTGGCCTACGATTTTTCCAATCAGTGGTTCGCCGGGTCAGTCGACTACATCTATGACCGTTATTATCCGACGTTCAAGCTGCATGCCTCGCGCCATAGTTCGGTGGACCTGGACAGCAACAATGACCCGTTGCGGGTCACCACATCCGATACCTATATGGGTGAGATGATGTTGCCGTTTCTGCAATATCGCCGTGATCTCTCTCTGCACGCCGCTGCCTACTCGGTACGCGATGCCGACGGCTGGACGGCTGCCGGTGTCGCGCCCATGGCAGAGCGGTCCGACAATGTGCTCGGCTATGCGTTCGTTTATGATTCGACGCGTCGATACCCGCTTTCGATCAGTCGCTCGCGTGGTGTGCAGTTGAGTCTCGCCGCGGAAACCAGCGATACCATTGATGGCTCGAATTACAGTGGAGAAGTCTACACACTCGATGGGCGCGTCTTTCTGCCGCTCACTGGCGAGCATGTGCTGGCCATGCGTCTTGCCGGCGGCTGGGGCAGCGCCAGTCCGCGGCTGTTCCGTCTGGGCGGCAGCCTGTCGGCAAACACCGCTCCGCTGCCGCTGGACGCCGCATTATTGAATTCACCCTTTAACCAGCGCGAGTTCGCGCTGCGCGGCTATGACAGCGGCCTGGCTGAATTGACCGGGCGGCGCATGCTGCTGGCTGCCGCCGAGTGGCGTTTTCCGTTGACCCGCATCGAGCGCGGCCTGATGTCCCCGCCGCTGGCCATCCATCAGATATTCGGCAGCGTGTTCGCTGAAACCGGTGACGCCTGGACCACCGGCCGGAGCCCCGGCGACTACTCCACCGGCGCGGGCATCGAGGCGAATGCCGAGGTGAATCTGTTTTACGATTTGGCCTTCCACCTGCGTCTCGGTTATGCCCATGGCTTTGCGGACATCGGCAGCAATCAGCTGTACCTGCAGCTCGGATCGTCCTTCTAGGCGCCGGACATGAAATCCAGCGCGTCCACCGCAGGCTACCCCGGATGGCGACTGCTATGGCTCTGGCTGTTGTGTGCGGCCGTCGCGTTGCCGGTTCAGGCAGAGCCGGCGGCGGAAGACAGTGCTGGCGTGACCGCAAGCGGAGCGCCGGCCGGCGTCATCACCGCCATTGAGTTCACCGGTAATCGGGTCACCAACCCCAAGATTCTGCGTTACGAAATCCTGGTCAAGGAGGGCGACATCGCCGACCCGGCGCTGATCGAGCGCTCGCGCCAGGCGATCATGGATCTGGGGCTGTTCGTCTCGGTGCAAGCAAGCGTCGAGCAGGGTGAAGGTGGCATCGTGCTGCGCTTCACCGTCAAGGAAAAATATTACATCTTGCCGGTGCCCAAGCTTAACCGCGACGACGACAACAATATCAGTTTCGGCGCCGAGCTCAGCCTCGACAACCTGGCCGGGCTCAATCAGCAGTTGAAACTCCGCTATGAAACCGAGGATGCTGCCGGTTTGAGCGGTGGCAAGATCGAAACCAATTTTCTCAGCTACAATTACCCGCGCATGTTCGGCAGTCCGTACCAGTTGCATACCGAAATCAGCCAGAGCCGCTTGCCAGTCGAAGTCGTGAGCGGAACAACCATCACGTCGCTGTACGAGCTGGAGGCCTGGACGGCAAGTTTGCAGATTACGCGCTGGCTCGCGCCACGTGGCCCAAGCCGCGGCTGGCAAGTGGGTGCCGGCCTGATATGGCGACGCAACGGCTACGACTACGTGTATGGCGATCCTGGTATCTATGAGGACGCACGCGCGGTGGGAATCAGCGTGCTCGCCAAGTTCATCGATGTGCGCGACTATCTGTTCAGCCGCAGCGGCAAGGAATACGGCTATATGGGGGAGTACGGCGCACCCGCGCTCGGTTCCGACACCCAGTACACGCGCCACGAATTGTTCTATCGGAAATATATTCTGCTCGAGGGGCGACCGCATGAGAACCTCGAATTCCAGGGGCGGCTCGGACTGTCGAGCGGTGATCTCTTCGTGGGCGATGACTACGCTTACAGTCTGGGTGGCAGCAAGACGCTGCGCGCTTATGAGTCCGGAAGCATAACGGGCAACAGTTTTGTTCTGTTCAATCTGCAATACCTGCGGCCATTCTTCGGCTACTACCCGCTGCGCGGGGTCTTGTTTACGGATATCGGCAATGCCTATCCCAGTAATGAGACGATCAATCTCGGCGATCTTAAATGGGACGTGGGCATAGGGCTGCGTCTGCGCCTGAAGTCGTTCGTCAAGATCGACCTGCGCGTGGACGTTGCATATTCTTTCGACACCGGCGCGTACAAAGTTTTTGCCGGGACGAAGGAGATATTTTGACAGTATTCAGACGCTAGGCACGGGAGTCGGCATACTTGAAGACAGGGCATCATTTCTGGAGAGGTTTTGAATCATGCGGGATACATCACTTTTTGTTGTGCTGACAGCACTGGTCATCATGGGCTGTGCGACGCATTCGGCGACCTCTGGGCGAATCGTGATACGCGATGACCATGTGGTGGCAGAGCCGCGCTTCAGTGACCGGGATTGCGCGCTCATTGAAGAGTATTACCGGACCGCGAAACCGAAGCAGAACCCCCCAGGACTCACGAAGCGCGAACAGTTGCCACCCGGTCTGGCGCGGCGCGATACCCTTCCGCCCGGATTGCAGGGGCGACCATTGCCGCATGAGCTTGAATCGCGCCTGACGGTATTACCGGCTGCCTCTGTGCGCGTCACGATCGGACGCGACGTGGTGCTCATGCAGCGCGATACGCGTCTGGTGCTGGATATTGTGCATGGCGTGGCAAGTCAATAATTGACGCAACAGCGCGATTACGCAAAGAAGGACGGGAGGCTATCTCCGGCTTACACGCTCAGCGAGTATCCGGCGCCGCTCGTAGGCTTCGCGCGCTATCGACACATCTTCCAGAAACCACGGCAGCTCAGAGAGCGTCAGCGCCTGCGGCCCGTCCACCAGCGCCTTGCTCGGGTGCGGATGGAAATCAACCAGAATCATGTTGGCGCCGGCCACCACACCCTGCGCGGTGACATGCATGACATCGAGCAGGCCATCCGGCGAGCGCTCACGCGTGCCCACCGAGTGCGATGGGTCGATGCACACCGGCATGCGCGTCAGGCGCTTTACCACCGGCACCATGGCGAAATCCACGAAGTTGCGGTGCGGGTCGCCCATGTTGGTTTTCATGCCGCGCAGGCCGAACACCACGTTACGATTGCCGGCGCTCGCCAGATATTCAGCGGCGTTCAATGACTCATCGAGCGTGATGCCGAAGCCGCGCTTCAGCAACACCGGGAATTCGCGCTGCCGGCCGACGATCTTGAGCAGTTCGAAGTTCTGGGTGTTGCGCGTGCCGATCTGCAGCATCACGCCGGTTGGTTTGCCGGTTTTCTCGAGCGCTTCCTGGATTTCATCTAGGTGCGAGTCGTGGGTGATCTCCATGGCGATCACCTTGATGCCGTACTTCCCGGCCAGCTCGAACACCCACGGCAGGCAGGCCTTGCCATGGCCCTGGAAGGAATAGGGGTTGGTGCGCGGTTTGTATGCGCCCATGCGCGTGCACACCTGGCCATGGTCACGCAGGGCCTTCAGCATTTCTTCGACATGTTCGGGCACATCCACAGCACACAGGCCCGCGAACACGTTCAGGCTGTCCTGGCTGAACAGCACGCCGTTGTAATCGAAACCGGTCGGGCGGCGGTCGTCGTGATGGCGGCCGAGGATGCGGTAGTCTTCGGACACACGGACCACGCGCTCCACACCCGGCTGATGCTCGACCTCGGCCTGATCGAGGCTGGCGGTATCGCCGATCAGGTATATTTCAGTCAGTGTCTGCAACGCCCCGACTTCCTGATGCACGCGCGTCTGGATGTTGGGACGGTGGGCGAGATAATCCATGAGCTGCCGGTATTCACTGCTGTGCGGAGTGATGTGCGATTGCAGAATGATGATCATGGGCCGCCTCGCTGGTTCAGGAATACGTCGACGCCACTATTGTAACCGTGTCGTGCGAATGGGAAAGTGCGCTGGGCGCGACCGCCATGGATGGCGGAAGTGCGGAAAACGCATGAGCAGAATTTCCGCCCCATGCCGTCCTGCGTTATGCTTGCCGAATGTCAGACATTGCACGCCGACCGCCGCCGTACCGTCTCGACCGCACCCTGCTCGAAGACGAGGTGCGCCTCGATACCATGCGTGCCAGTGGCCCGGGCGGGCAGAATTTGCACAAGACCGAATCGGCCGTGCGGCTCACGCATTTTCCTTCCGGTGTGGTGGTGATCGCCTCTGACACGCGCTCGCAGGCGCGCAATCGCGACCTCGCCTTCGAGCGTCTGATTGAGCGCTTGCGCAAACTCAACTTCGTGCCGAAGAAGCGCAAGAAGACCCGGCCCACGCTCGGTGCAAAGAAGCGTCGCCTTGAAGGCAAGCGCCAGACGGGCACGGCGAAGCGCCTGCGCGGCCGGGTGCGGGATGAGGGTTGAATACTATTCCAGCGACAGATGAACGCAGATATCGGCAGGTCAGTTTAATTCGCCGTGTTTTACGGTTATTCAATCGGCAGTGATCTGCGTTCCTCTACGGCCAGCTTTTCAAGCCCGTACGCGCCACCAGAAAAACAGGGTGGCAGTTGTCGTGATCACCGCCGAGAACAGGAATGCCGCCTTGGCGCTCCACAGCGTCCACAGGCCGCCGAGCAGCAGCCCCGCCGGAATGGCCGCAAGCCCCGCGATCATGTAGAACCAGCCGAACGCCGTGCCGCGTTCAATGGCTGGCGCGAGGTCGCGCACCAGCGCGCGCTCCGCGCCCTCGGTCAGTCCGAAGTGCAGGCCGAGCGCAAGACTCAATAGCCACAGCTGCGACTGCGAAACGGTGAACGCAAGTCCGGCGAGCGTCAGTACGTACACGGCATAACCCGCGAGCAGCACCGGCCGACGGCCATTGCGGTCGGCGAATCGCCCGGCGCCTTCGGCGGTCAGCACCTTCACCGTATGCATGGCCGCCCAGAGCAACAGCAGCTGCACCACGCTCATGCCGAGCTCATGACCGCGCAGCAGCAGGAAGGTTTCCGGGATGCGTCCGAGCGCAAACAGGCCGATGGCGACCAGATAGGCGCGCGTCTTGGCGCTCAGGCCCTGCCAGTGCAGCGGCGCGAGCGTCTCCCGGCTGGCCGCATG
>Ga0315272_10000501_pt1 | contig 19787 bp, 17 predicted proteins | sample C3_middle_MG_FD_203918 | JGI IMG/M metagenome (GOLD analysis project Ga0315272, IMG submission 203918) | Sediment microbial communities from Yellowstone Lake, YNP, Wyoming, USA - C3_middle | ecosystem: Environmental > Aquatic > Freshwater > Lake > Sediment | place: USA: Wyoming | collected...
AGGCAGCCCGCGGCCGCGCCCGCGAGATCCCAGAAGTACACCTTCTCCACTCGCGCAATGCTCTCGGAGATCGCCAGCGAGACCACCACTCCGGAAAGCAGAAAGGGCAACGAGGCCGCGACGTAGACGGTGCCCAACGATGAGAACGAAGTTCCACCATGCTGGCCCAACATCCAGGTGAGCGTCAGTGTCGTCACCACCGCGTTGGCGGCTGAGACAACCCCCAGGCGGCGATAGAGCGCCCGTCCGCGCTGAGGGAAGAAATACGACACGACTCCGCCCGCGCCCAACCCGAACAACGCTATGGAAATGGCGAGAAATGCGAAGTGGTAATAGAAGATCACCGAGAACAGGCGGGTGAGCGACAGTTCCAGGATCAGCGTGGCTGCCGTTGTGAGCGAAACGCCGGCATACACTGCGCCCCAGGCGGGTCGCGAAGAAGCTTGTGGAGAAGAGACCGTTGACAAACTATTATCCTAGCGTGAAGCCTACCCTGGCAGCGCTTGGCCCCAAGCAGGCGGAGCAGCCGGACGACGCGAACGCGGGCTCCCGGAAGGCCGGATCGGGCGAGCCGGCCGCGGCTCACCCGCTTCCCGCGGCCGGGCGAAAATGCCTCGTAAGCCAGTGGGCAATGCCCGGGTTTTATCTCTACATAATGGCCGTCGGCGGCGCGGGCTCGTCGGGCGACCCCGCCCGGGACAGCGGCAAACGGATCATGTAGACGGCAAGCAGCACCAGTACAATCAGGCCGCCGATCAGCGGCGGCTCGGCAAAGAAATGAAAAATGGACGCCAGCGGCTTGTCCGTGGCCATCACGATTCCGGCTTTTATGAGTCCCATGAGCGCCTCGCCGGCGATCAGTCCCGAGGCGCACAGCACTCCTGCATTCTCGATGCGCGCCTTCTGCGCGTCGTTGAAATTCTGCCTGTCGCGAGAGACGTCGCACAGCCAGCGGATGACGCCGCCAACGAAAATGGCGAAGGTCGTCTCCAGCGGCAGATACATGCCGACGCTGAACAGCATCGGGCTCTTCACCTGGACCATGATCAGCCCGATGCCCATGAAGATGCCGACGATCACGAGCGGCCAGGGCATGTCGCCGCCGACAATCCCCTGCGCAAGGCTCGCCATCAGCCCGGCCTGCGGCGCTGAGAGCTTGGCGTCACCGAAGCCGATGCCGCCTTCCTTGATGTTGCTCTGGTGCAGCCAGAGCAACGGGAAGTACAACACGGCGCTGGCCACCAGTACTCCCAGGAAATCGCCAATCTGCATGCGGCGCGGCGTGCCACCGAGCAGGTGCCCGACCTTCAGGTCCTGGAGCATCTCTCCGGCCACGGCGCTGCTGACGCAGATGACGGCGGCTACTCCGAGTACCGCCATCACTCCGGTGGAGCCTTTCACGCCGATGGCGACCATCAGCAGGGCAGCGATGATCAGGGTGGAGAGGGTCAGGCCCGAGATCGGATTGTTCGACGATCCGATCATGCCGACCAGGTTGCCGCTGATGGCGGCGAAGAAAAAGCCCAGTATGATCATCACCACCGCCGAGACGGCGGCCGCGGCGAAGTCATGCGTGAAGAAGAAGTACAGCGCCAACATGGCGGCAAACGCTACAGCTAAACCAAGGAAGACCGTGCGGGCGCTGAGGTCGAGTTGCGTCCGGTCCTGTGCTTCGCCCTGCGAACTGGCCTTCTTCAGATCGCTGATGGCGCGTCCAATGCCGGCCGCCAGGCTCGCTCGCATTTTGAAGAGCGTGTAGCTGGCGCCGACCAGCATTCCGCCCACCGCGATGGGGCGTACGATATTGCGCCAGACCTCGTTGCCGATTACGTCCCAGGAGGCCTCCCCGGGCGGCATCGTTTTGGAGATTTCAGGACCAAGGAAGTAAATGAGGAGCGGAACCAGCAGGCCCCAGGCAAAGATTCCTCCAGCGAAGTTCAATGCGCCCAGGCGCGGCCCGATGATATAGCCCACGCCGAAGTAGGCCGGGCTGATGTTGGGCATGGAAAACTTCGTGACACCGCCGACGGCAATCAGCTTGTCTTTGGTCAGCTTCACCGCGCTCTTGCCGATTTCGCCCATGTTGAAGAAGAAATCGGCGCTGGCGGTGAACAGTCGCAACTCGCCGAGGAGATAGACCAGCCCGCCCAGGCCCATGGCCTGAAAGAGAGTCTTGGCGGCATCGCTGCCGCGCTGGCCCGCTTTGTGAATCTCGGCCGCGGCCGCGGATTCGGGGAAAGGCAGTTCAGGATCCTCCACCATCACGCGGCGCAAGAGGGTGACGAACAGGATGCCCAGGGAGCCGCCCACCAGCATCAGCGCCGCCGACTGCCAGTAGGCCGTTGACGAATCGAACTGCGGCCACGCTTTCGTAATCACGAACGCAGGAATCGTGAAAACCGCGCCAGCCGCCACCGACTCACCGATGGAGCCGACGGTGCGGGCGATATTCTCTTCGAGGATGGATGCCTTGAACAGCCGGAGCACGGCCATGCCAATGACCGCCGCCGGATAGGTAGCCGCAATGGTCATCCCGGCCCTGAGGCCCAGGTAGGCGTTCGCCGCGCCCAGAATCACCGTCATCACGAGGCCCAACAGGACCGCGCGTAGGGTGAATTCGCTCATCTTCATCGAGGGCGGTACAAACGGTTTGTAATCTTTGGTTTCGCTGGCCATTGCAGCCTGATCTCCTTGAGTGGACACGGTCGCGGCGTACTGAAAAGACGCTCCCGAATCTAGACACGCGAAAACATCATACAGCGAGAATGGCAGGTCCCGGGTAGGCGCAGGGCGCTTTTGTCTGGCGGACGGGGTTGCCCCAGGATGAGCGGTCCACTTTGGGGCATTTCGCGCATTCGGCAAAGCGCACATTTACGTAGTGCTTGATCTTTCAATCAGTTTCCGTCAACGCAGCTTTGGCCCCGAACGTGCAAAGGCAACGGGTGGAGTCCCCCTTCTATGGCATATGTAATTCTTGACACCTGCACGAAAGACGAGCATTGTATCGAAGCTTGCCCCGTGAACTGCATCCATCCAACCAAGGATGAGCCGGATTTCGAGACAGTGGCCCAGCTCTTCGTGAACCCCGGCGAATGCATCGACTGCGGCGCTTGCGTGCCCGTCTGCCCGACTAACTCGATCTTCCTGAGCGACGAAGTTCCGGCCGACCAAGCCCAGTTCATCGACAAGAACGCCGCGTATTTCGGCTGAGTCGGGCGAGATGACCGCCGGCGGCGTTTCGTCGTGCGGTGAGCAGCGTTCAGAATCGACTGGCCGCCCTGCGCAGTGAGGCGCAGGGCGGTTCTTCTTATTTGCGTGATTCCGGTGGGCGAGCCGCAGCGCAGGTCCTCATGCGCCTCGCCCGCCTGGCGCGCCGCGTCAGCTCAGCTTCTCTTTCACTTTGCCGCTCAACAGTTTCCCGTCGATGCGCTTGCCCGCGAGCCTGGCTTTGACGGCGTTCATCACGAGTCCCATCTGCTTGGACGTGGTCGCGCCGGTCTCCGCCATCGCTTCCGCGATCGCCGCGTCCACCTCGGCATCTGTCGCCGCGGCTGGCATGTAGCTCTCGATGACGCGCCGTTCCGCCTCTTCTTTTTCCGCCTGATCGAGACGCCCGCCTTTGCGGTACATGTCGGCGGCGTCCTGCCGCTGCTTGACCAGGGAATTGAGGACTTTCATCTCGGCCGCCTCGTCGAGGGGCTCGATGGAATCGACCTTTGCCTTCATCAAGGCGGCCTTCAGCATGCGCACGGCGCTGAGGCGCGCTTCGTCTTTCGCCTTCATCAGGACGAGCAGATCCTTCTGCAACTGATCGATAAGGGCCATATTTTGTTATCCTATGTGTCTACCTGCCCAACATCTACACATACCATGCATATCCGGAAGCAGCGACTCCTGACGCCCGGGCCGACGCCTCTATTGCCTCGCGCCCTGCATGCCATGATGGCGTCCGACATCCACCACAGGACCCAGGACTTCATTAAACTCTATCCCCAGGTGCTGGCAGACCTCAAAGAGGTCTATGGCACCCAGGGCGACGTACTAATTCTGGTCAGTTCAGGCACCGGAGGGCTGGAGGCTTCGATTTCGAACTTCTTCAGCGAGGGTGACACGATCATTATTGCCTCGGCCGGGAAGTTCGGCGAGCGCTGGGTCGAGTTGGCTAAAGCCTACCGCCTCAACGCCGTGGTGCTGACGGCCGAGTACGGCGACGTCGTCGCGCCGGAGCGCGTGGAGCAGGCTCTGCGCGAAAACCCGGCGGCGAAGGGCGTCGCGTTCCAGGCCTCGGAAACGTCGACCGGCGCGGCGCACGACGTGCGCGCCATCGGCGAGATCGTGAAGAAGACGGATGCGCTCTGCATCGTCGACGCGATCACGGGCCTCGGCACCATGACGCTGGACATCGACAACTGGGGTCTGGATATCGTGGTCGGCGGCTCGCAGAAAGCCTTCATGATTCCTCCCGGCCTAGCGTTCATTTCGGTGAGCGAAAAGGCCTGGGCCCGGAACGCGACAGCGAAGTTGCCCCGCCTCTACTTCGACCTGAAGAAGGAGAAGAAGATGGCGGACAAGGGCGAGTCGGCCTGGACGCCCAACGTCAGCCTGATCCTCGCGCTGGCGGAATCGCTCAAGTACATCAAATCGCTTGGCATGGGCAACCTGATCGATAACGCTCAGCTCCTGGCCAAAGCCACGCGCAACGCGGCCACGGCCCTGGGCCTCGAATTGTTCGCCCCGAACAGCCCCAGCTCTTCCGTCACCGCCATCCGCGCGCCGCAGGGCATGGATTCCAGCGATATCGTGAAGGGCTTCCGCAGCCAGTTCGGCTCCATCATCGCCAACGGTCAGGGCTCGATGAAGGGCCAGATCTTCCGCATCGCGCATCTGGGCTATTTCGACTTCGCCGATCTCTTCGCGGTGATTGCGGAGTTGGAACTGATCCTTTGTTCGAAGGGCGTAGCGGTCGAGTTCGGCAAGGGCGTGGCGGCCGTACAGAAGGTGTACGCCGAAGCCGCGTTGAAGCCGCCAGCAGCATAGATCGGTCACGGAGGAGTTCAAGTGAAAGTGTTGGTTGCTGAGCCCATGTCGCCGGCGGCGATCGAGCTGCTGCAGGCGCAACCGGGTTGGGATGTCATTGTCTCCAATCCGAAAGAATATGAACCGCACCTGGCGGACTGCGACGCAATGCTCGTGCGCAGCGCGGTGAAGGTGAAGGCCGACATTCTCGCCAAAGCCCCGAAGTTGCGTGTGATCGGGCGCGCTGGCGTCGGTGTCGATAACGTCGATCTCGCGGCCGCGACCGCGGCCGGCGTGCTGGTGATGAATACGCCGGGCGGCAACGCCGTCTCGGTCGCCGAGCATACCTTCGCGCTGATGCTGGGGCTGGCGCGCATGATCCCCGCCGCGACGGTTTCGACGCTCGCGGGCAAGTGGGAGAAGAAGAAGTTCCTCGGCAACGAACTGCGCGGCAAGGTGCTGGGCGTGGTTGGCATGGGCAATATCGGGCAAGAGGTTGTCCGCCGCGCGCGGGGCTTCGAGATGCGCGTCCTGGTGGCCGATCCTTACGTCAACCCTCAGCTCGCTGCCGACCTGGGCGCGGAGATCGTGGATTTGGACCGGCTGTTCGCCGAGTCCGACTACATCAGCCTGCACCCGCCCAAGACGCCCGAGACCACGCACATGCTGAATGCCGCCGCCTTCGCGAAAATGAAGGACGGAGTGCGCATCATCAACTGCGCCCGCGGCGAGTTGATCGACGGAGCCGCGCTCGCGGATGCGCTCACGTCGGGCAAAGTCGCCGGCGCCGGCCTGGACGTTTTTGAGCCCGAGCCCTTCGCCGCGGACAACCCGCTCGCTACGGCTCCAAACGTCATCGCTACGCCGCACATCGCAGGGTCGACCGAAGAGGCGCAGGAGATCGTCGGCATCCGCATCGTCGAGCAGATGGCGGAATACCTGAATCACGGCGTTGCCATCAATGCCGTGAACATGCCTGCCATCACGCCGCAACAGTACAAGGCGATCGGCCCCTACATCACATTGGCCGAGCGGCTCGGCCGCTTCGCTTCACTGATCTCGACGGGCCCGGTGAAGGCCGTTCGCGTGAGCTACTCGGGACGCATCGCGGGCATGAACACCTCGCTGCTGCGCAACTCCGCGCTCGCCGGCGTGCTGAGCCGCGCGCTCAACTCGCGCGTGAATTTTATCAACGCCTTCCAGTTGGCCGGACAGCGGGGCGTCTCTGTGAACGAGTCGCACACGGCGATTCCAGTGGCCACCGAAGGCATTCGCGTTGAGGTGGAAACCGAGACTGGCAGCACACCGGTGTTCGGAGCCGTCGTGTTCGACAAGCCACGCTTGCTCGAAGTCTACGGGATCCGCGTGGAAGTGCCGCTCTCGGGCTGCCTGATCTTCATGCGCAACCACGACGTGCCGGGCGTGATCGGTCATGTCGGATCCGTGCTGGGAAAGAACTCGGTGAACATCGCCAACTTCTCGCTCGGGCGCGACGAGGGTGAACCGGAACCGGGCAAGCCGTTGCGCGCGGTCGCAGTGGTCGAGGTGGATGCCCCCATCGGAGACAACGTCCTCACCGAGTTGCGCAGCAACCCGGCGGTGCGTTTTGCGTCGGTCGTCGAACTGTAGAGACAGCCGGATACAAGACAGCTTCGGGCGCGGACGGCTTCGGCCTGCTCCGCGCCCGTTCTTTTTCAAGCCAGATTTGTGATCGAACGTGAGAGCCCGGAGGGCGAAAGAAGCAGCCCAGCGCGCCCGCGCCAGGTGGCCAACGTCGTCCCCAGAGAGCCCGGGAACCGAGACGAACGACGCGCGGACGACTTCTGTCGTGTGCGCGCCGCAGTTGATATCGTAGGGCCATGCGCGCACTGGCATTCGCTCTCTTCTGTACTTCGCTGTTCGCGGCAGACCAGCAATTCTTCGAGCTCAAGAACCTGAAGCTGGTCTCCGGCAAGACCGTCCCAAGCTGCCGCGTCGGATATCGCACGTTCGGAACGCTCAACGCGGCGAAAGACAACGCCGTGGCGTTCCCCACGTGGTTCGGCGGAAAGTCCGCCGACCTGGAGCAGTTCTTCGGTCCGGACAAACTCGTGGACACCAGCAAGTATTTCGGCGTTGCGATCGACGCGCCAGGCAATGGCGTGAGTTGCTCGCCGTCCAACGTTCCCGGCTTGCCGCAAGTTGCCATCGCGGACATGGTCCAGGCCGAATACCGGGTACTGACCGAGGGGCTGGGATTGAAGAGCGTGTACGCCGTCGTGGGTATCTCGATGGGCGGAATGCAGACGTTTGAGTGGATCGCGCGCTACCCGAACTTCATGCGGAAAGCCGTACCCATCATCGGCTCTCCGAAGTTGACGACCGCCGACCTGTTGTTGTGGCAGGCGGAGTTGAGTGCGATTGAAGCCGCGGAGGCGTGCCATTGCGATCGCAGGAATGCGATGCTCGCGGTCCAGGCCATGCACCGCTTCGCTTTGCGCACGCCGGATTATTGGGCCACCTCGAAAGACGACTCCGATTGGAGCAAGGTGAAGAAAGAACTGCGGGCGGAAGCGGCGGGCGGTATGGATCCGGTGGACTGGGCGGCGCAACTGCGCGCCATGATGACACAGGACGTTGCCGCCAACGCGGGGGGCTCCATGCAGCGCGCGGCCGCTTCCGTGCGCGCCAAAACTCTGGTCGTTATCTCCGTGCAGGATCACATGGTGAACCCGGGTCCGGCGCTGCGCTTCGCTGAACAGGCCAAAGCCTCGGTGCTGAAACTCACGGGCAATTGCGGCCATATGGCAACGGGCTGCGAGAGCGTGAAGATGGACGCCGCGGTGCGGGCATTCCTCGCTCAGTGAATTTTCGGACTCAGTGACGTTTTTTGAATAGCAACTGGCGGATGTCGGGCCAGTATTCCTTGAGAACCGACGAAGCCGCGTCGATGCCAACCTGTGTAATGAAACGGTCGGCCACCGAACTTGCGTTGCGCTCCTGTGCGGGGTAATACCACCAGCCAATGGCCGCCGATGCGCCGCTGCCCAGCAGTTCCGACACGTTCAGCGTGTTGTGATTACTGTCGGTCTTGCCGATGATGACCCAGCTCAGGGCGTGCGCGAGACGATGTACGGGATTTCCCTGTCCCAGTCTGAAGTAACGTGGATCGTGATGCAGAACCGACGGCAGGATCGCCTCGGTGAGGTAGTTACTGATCGCCTGATCCCCTATCGAAGCGCCGTAGCGCGCCGCGAAACCCTTCACGCCCTGCCCCCATTCCGGGTCCTGGCCGGACATCTGGGTGAGACCGGACATCGCTCCGGCCAGGAGGAACTCGGGCCAATCGAACGAATCCTTCGAAGCAATTATGAATTTTGTGCGCGTGGAGATCGGTTGATACCCGGCAGTCATCTTCTCCACGGTCTTGTAGTTTGGCAAGACCCCCAAAATGCGTTTCCCGGTCTCAATTCCACTGCCATCGGACGCGGTCTGACCACCCGTCCCCGGCTGCGCTTGTTGCGTCGAGGGTGCTATTGCTGGTGGTTGAGCGCCCTGCGATGTGGTCGCCTGCCCCCAGAGTCCAAGTGGTAATCCGAGCGGCAGCAGGAGCACGCACAGATGAGCGTCTGATTTCAGGCCCATGTACTACTTTACTAACGCTACAGGGATCCGGTTGGGCGGCCGGCCCCATCCCATATTTACCCCGCGCGCGCAAAGCCCATGAATCGCCGGCCACGCCCTCCGGCCGCGGCGCTTTTTACATACCATTTCCCTTTCTTACGCCCACCACTGCCATTCGGCGTCACCTTGGCGGCGCGTTTTGCGTCCAATGAAGTGACCCCCTCCGGCTCCACGGGGGGAGCGCCTGCTCTCGATGATGGACCAATGACCGCCCTCTTACTGTTTGAATCCAGCGGGTTCCCGCAAATCCACGCTGGGCACTGTGTCATTTTGCAGGAGGATGTATCAGCTTGCTGAACCCCTGGCGGGTATTTTTAAGCCCGGCTTTCATTATTGCCAGCGTCGCCTTCGCACAGAATGCGGCGCCACCGGCCCCATCGCCGGATTTGGCTCCAGATCAAACCCGCATCATGCCGGGGACACCGGCCCTGCCCAGCGTCCCAGATCCACCCGCGGCACCAGCCCCGCGCGCGGTGTCTGGCGTCTCGAAGCAGCAGCCCCAACGCATCCTGGGCATCATGCCCAACTACCGCGCGGTGAGCGCCGGAGCGATTCCGCCGCCGCCAACTGCCAAAGAAGCCTTCAAAATCGCTACCCAGAATAGCTTCGACTACTCATCGTTCCTCTTCACTGGCATCACGTCGCTCGAAGCGCAAGTTTCCGATGCCCATCCGAAGTTGGGCGAAGGCACGGCGGGCTTCGGCCGTTACTACTGGCGCGGTTTCCTCGACAAGACGGATGGCAACTACCTCGTCATCTACGCTCTGCCGACTGTTTTTCACCAGGATGAACGCTACTACGCCATGGGCGAAGGCGGGTTCTGGAAACGGACCGTTTACTCCGCTTCGCGCATCCTCATTACTCCGAACTACCACGGCCACGCCAGTTTCAATGCCTCCGAAGTCTTCGGGCGAGGTATGGCTCAAGCGGTTTCGATGGCTTACTATCCCGCAAGCGATCGCACCATCGGCGCACTGGCGGTCAAGTATGGATGGGCTATGGGCCGCGATGCCGCCGTCAACGTCTTCCGCGAGTTCTGGCCGGATATCGCCACGCACGTGCTGCGCCGCCATCCGTAACGCGCCTTTGGCGGAATGGCGTGAACCAGCGGGGCACTCGATGCGCTTCCTGCCGTTCCCGGGCATTGCAGTCCGGGGGCTCTCCCGTCCTCGCGAAACGTGAACACAAAGACGGTGTGACTGCGTCGCGCGCTTCCACCAGCGCGCAATGGCCTCCGCTCATGCGGCAGCGTGAATCAAAGGCCGTCTATCTCATCGGAGGCGCGAGAACCCGAACGTTCTATGACACCGCCGATGCGGCGCGAAGCCCGCGGAGAAACGCTGCGGAATCGGCTGCGAAGCTGTCTGAAGAGGGGTAGAGGTCGCGCCAGATAGCCGCCGCCCTCGCGATCTCCGGAATGGTCGTCGCGAAGCTCTCTACAACGGCCGCTCCCGCATAGTCCATCCGCCTGAGCGCGTCAAAAACCTGGCGGAAGGGGACGTGCCCGGTGCCCGGAATCCCACGGTCGTTTTCGCTAAGATGCACGTGGTACAGGGCCTGCCGGAGCGACTGCAGAGCCGAGGGGAGGTCCTTCTCCTCAACATTGGCGTGGAAGGTATCGAAGAGGATGCCCACCGACGGGTGATCGACCTCGCGACAAAGTCGCAGGGCGTCCGAGGCGGTGTTGAGGAAGTACGTTTCGAAGCGGTTTAGCGGTTCGATGGCCAGTCGCACCCCGGAACCCGCAATCGATTCGCCCACCTGGCGCAGTCCCTCAACGGTGTAGTTCCACTCATCCGCTGTGCGCCGCCGACCTGGCAGGAAGCCGACCGGCGCGTAGAACGGGCCGGCCAGGATGCTCGCACCCACTGCCGCCAGCGTGTCCACAGCCCGGCGAACCCACTCCACCGTGCGCCGCCGCGCTTCCGGATTCGCATCGAGCAAGCTCATGTCGTCGGGCAGCGCCGAAGTGGCCGTACAGGCAAGCCCGTTCGCCCGCAATGCGGAGCGCACCGCGCCGCAATCCAGGGCGGGGAAGTCGAAGATGCCCAGTTCGACAACCTCAAATCCGGCTGACCGGATCGTGTCCAGCAGCGCGAGATTTTTGGCCGAAAAGCTCCCGGTCCAGACCATCGTGTTGATGCCGAGAGGAATCATGCCGCTGTCCCTTTCGGCCTGCGCGCGCACCACAGGATGGCGTTGTGAACCAGCTTCCGATAGGCCGGATGGTGGTGCGTGGAGGCGCTGTGGCCCATCTGGATGTAGACGGAGCGCGCCTTCGGGTGTACACCCGTGTAGACGACCGGCTTGTCGTTTAGCGGGTGATCCGTCTCCATCAGAACCTGAATGCCCGGAGCGTGCCACATGCCGCGGTAGACCTCGTCGTGCACGGGGAGCGGGCCGACGTCCGCACTTACGGGGTGGCTCGCGCCGGCCTGGGTCGGACGGGCGATGAATTCCACGCCCTCTTTGTAAGCCGAGGCGGGGTGGCCCTCCACTGCCTTCTCGTAGTATTTCCCGCCGATGACTTGCTCGTGGAACCACGGCCAGGCGGTGTAATCGACGATGGAGTGATGCGTGGATACCACTCCTTTTCCAGCTTCGAGAAATGCCCGCAGATTTGCGCGTTCGGCTTCCCCGATGTCGTTGTACATGTCGTGCAGCACCAGGACATCGAACCGCGCGGCCATGTTCTCCTGGTAGGCCTCCCGCAGCGTCGTAGCGTGCTCCCAGACGATGTCGTCGTATCCCTCGAACAGCGTATAGAACGCCGTCGGAAATGGATGCCCGCCCGTAGCCACCAGCAGCCGCGCCGGATTCTTGGGCGTTGGCGCGGCTTCAATGCGTGTGGGCAGGGACACCGATCCGGTGGCGGCCCACTCGACGCCGCGCGCGAACGTGGTCAGGAATCCGGTCTGATACAACGCGGAGAGGTCGTGGCCCAGCGTGATGTGCATGGTCCGGCCCGCTCCGAATGTGGACGTCCAGACAATCGGCTCGTCCCTGCCCGTTCCGCCGATGGCCGGATCGTCGTAAGCGGCCGCCAGCACGTGCGCGGCAGGCTTCAGGTCCAGCCGGTGATAGAGTTCGTCGTTGGCCAGAAACTCCGCGTCGAGGCCCCGGTTCACGGGATGATCGCGATCGGTCCACTTCACCTGGAACACGTGCCGCGGGGCATGGCCGACCTTGGGCGGATCCCACGTCGCGCCGATCAGATCTCCATAGGCTGCCCAGCCTCGATCCCCGTTCGGTGAGGCTTTCCAGCCACCGTTGAAGACCATGCCGTAGAACTCGCCGTAAGTGACGCCGTGGAACGAGACCAGCCCCCGGCCTCCGCGTACGAACGCTTCGATCGCCGGCTCCGCCGGCGCGCCCCAGCGCGGACCGTTGTAGTTCAGCACGGCCACATCGAAGTCTTCGAGCGTGGCGGGCGTGATGCCCCGCACCTCTTCGATCACTTTGACATCGAAGCGTCCCGTGCGCTCCAGAACGCCGCGCAGGAACTCCGTCGACTCGCGCCAGTGGTGGTATGGCAGGTCGCTCGAGCCCGTGAGAATGACGACTCGGACGCGGGCAGCCGCCTTGGCGGAAGAGGCCGGCTGCGTGTATGCCATTCGCGCTGCGGCGCCCAGCAGAGCGGCTCCGGCGAGAAGTTGGCGGCGGGTGGGATTCGTGTCCATGCTCGTTACCTCGCTACTCATTCGAGGCCGGCTCGGGGCTCTGCGCGGCTTGCAGCGTCGCGCGGAGCCAGGCCAGGCTGCGCTCGATCATCGGTCCGCCCTGGCCCTCACACTCCAGGCTCAGGACGCCGTCGTAGTCCGCGCCGGTCAGGATCGAGAGACACGCGCGAATGTTCTCCGCGTTCACTCCGTCGCCGATCGCGCACTGGCTGACCGCGATTCCCGTCAGATCGCCGCGCGCCGCGGCGGCCAGCGATTCGCTGACATCCTTGATGTGCACGTGACTCACCTTGTCTGCGAATTGCCTCAAGAACGCCACCGGGTCCTGACCCGCGATGAAGGTGTTGCCGGTGTCCATGTTCATCCGCAGGCAGGGAGAATCGGCAAAGCTGAGCATCTCCTGCATGAACGCGGGCTTGGTGGTGTAGTAGCCGTGCGGTTCGATATTGATGGTGATGTCGTAGGCCTCGGCCACCGCGACCACCTGGCGGTAGATGCGGCGCATCTGCGCCATCGCTTCGGCGTCGCTCATTCCGGTGGGTTGAAAACGGTCGTCGGTGGTGTCCACGCGCGGGCAGCCGACCAGTTTGGCGTAGCGAATGGTATGCAGAATGTACTCGACGCCCAGAGTCGCGCCCTCGGGCAGTGACAAGGGAAACGCCGCGTCCATCTGGGAGAACTGGACGCCGTGCCGATCCATCTTCCTGCGCAGCAGCAGCGGATCTTCCCACAGCGCGACATGCGGCTGATAGCCGAGCCCGTGTATCCAGCTCACGCCGTCGATGGCGCCGCACTCGATGTACTCGACGCGGTTGCGCTGCGCCCACTGCAGGCACTGCTCAAAGTTCCAATAAGCGCTGTTAAAGGCGTCGGTGTGAAAGCCGATCTGAATCATGTCCCGGATCTCCCTCGGCGCGGCCGGACGCATCTCCCGCGACAGGAGGGGATCCGGTTCCGCCAGTGGGATCATACAGTCCCGAAGGGCCTGCGCACAACCCAAAGTGGGGCGGACCTCCAGGTCCGCGCGGGCTCTCCAGAGCCCGCTCAAGTTGGTTGTGGGGCATGGAGGCCCCACGCGGCTCTGGAGCGCCGCCCCGCATGGACCTCGTCAGATCAAGCGGGGTAATTCACCACGCGCTTCTCTCTGAGCGCCACGTTGCCCAATTGCCCGGCACGCGCGGCCGCGATACCAGCCGCCACGGGAGCGTTCGGCGCCTTGCGCGAACGCACGCAATCCAGGAAATTCTCCATGTGATACTCGGCGCCGTCGCGAGTCGATTTGACGGTCTTTGCCGGAACGTCCATGTCGGGGTTCTCGCTGTAGCGGGGCAGTTCGGGATAGAGCCAGTAGCCGGCGCGGTGCAGCCGCAGGATGCCCTTGGTCCCGTGGTACAGCATGCCGCCGCCCTCGCGGTAGCCGATCAGGCTGCCGTCGTAGCTCACGCTGAAGTTGCTTGGGCTGCCCGGATACTCGAACGACGCGGTGACCGTATCGGGGCACTCCCACCCCGGCATGGCCCAACTGCCGCCCAGCGCCGCCGCCACGCTTGGCGTTTCGCTGTGCATGGTCCAATGCACAACGTCCACCCAGTGTGCGAACAGGTCGGTCAACGAGCCGCCGCCGTAGTCCCAGAACCAGCGCCATTGCGCGAAGCGGCGCGCGTCCGCGGCGCGCTCCGGCGCGTTGCCCAGCCAGAGCTTCCAGTCGAGCTTCGACAGGTCGACGTGAGCCACGCTGTTTTCGCGCCCGAGATGATTCTGATACCAGTAGGTGCGGATGTAGGTGATCTGGCCGAGTTCGCCGGAGTCGATGATCGATTTGGCCTCGAAGTAGTGCGGCCAACTGCGCTGCTGCATGCCGACCTGCACCACGCGGCCGCTGTCATCCACGGCCTTCTGCAGAGCCGGGCCTTCTTCGATCGCGTGGGTGACGGGCTTTTCGACGTAGACGTCTTTGCCGGCGGCCACGGCCGCAATCACCATCGGCACATGCCAGTGGTCGGGCGCGGCGATCACCACGGCATCGATCGACTTGTCCGCAAGAATCTCGTGGAAGTCGCCGGTTTCCCGGGCGTCCGGCGCCGAGTCGCGTTTCGCCTTGGCCCGGTTCGGCTCATACACGTCGCAGACCGCAACAATCTCGTTACCGGGCAGCTTGCTGAGCACGCTCAGCAGATATTGGCCGCGTCCGCCGGTGCCGATACCGCCGATGCGAATGCGGTCGTTTGCGCCGAGAATGTGCGCCTGCGACGCTGCCGTCGCGGCAGCCGCAGCCTTGATGAATGTGCGCCGGGTTGAGTCGTTCATGGAGTCCTTCCGTGCCGATTATATCGTGGTGGGGCGGACTTCAGTATGAACGGCCGGTGCGACCTGGCAGTGGGGTCGTCAATGACCCACTCCGCAACCTCTCGTGGAATCATCAATTTGCGGGTGGTTTTCTGGAGAGTCTACAGGTCGGCGTCAGCCAATCTCTCCGACGCGTTCCGCGGGGCTCAAGCACCGCTCAGGCTAAAGCCTGCCAACGGCTCATACCTCGACGTTCGCGTGAGCAAGAGATGCGCGGGGTCTGCCTAGTCCCGGGATGATTCTTATCGATTCAGGAGCGCCAGTGCGAGCGCCGGCCGATGGCACGGGAGCGAATTTCGCGCTGCTCGGTTGCCGCTCTCGCGGCAATCCGGGGCGGTCGGGAGACTGGCGTCGCCCGGGGGCAGCGAGGGCCTTGAACCCGGACATCCTGCCTGTAGGGCGGCGCGTCTTCGTCCAGCACTTGCAGGAAGGCGCGAGAAGAGTTGCGGCTATCAGCGGTACTCAAGAGGCGCATTGCTCGGTGGCGCAAGCAACCCCGCCAGGGGGACGCTCGGCAGGTCCGGATAGCACCACGCGTTGACAAGGTCCGCTTCTGCGTTTATACGCTGCTTCAAGGTTTCCAACCGGGCGGCTTGCTGGTCCCGCCATTTTTGGTCTTCCTCGTGCAATTTGGCCTCGACCTTGCGCCAGATGATCGTACCGAACGGGATGCATGTCAGCATCGCCGCGGAGAAGATTCCCGTTGTCACCGAAACGGTCATACTTGCCTCATTTGCACTGTACGTCGGCTCTCTCAGGTGAATCAACGCAGAAAGTACCACGGTACTCATTGGGGGTACTGGTTTGATTTAGAAACCAAGGGCCTTCCAAGTGATTGCTATGAAGGAGGGGATGGTGGGCGGTGAGGGACTTGAACCCCCGACATCCTGCTTGTAAGGCAGGCGCTCTAACCAACTGAGCTAACCGCCCGAGCCTCTTTCAGTCTACTGGATCTGCGCTCAATTTCCGATATAACGCGAGTACAGACTGCGCGCCAGGCCCGGATCGGTGGTGCCCTTGATGATGGCCCGGCCGTCGGGGAAGACGGTCATCTGGTACTCGCCGGTCTCGAAGCGCAGCGCGAATTCATTGGCGTGGACCGTGCCCAGACGCGCGAGGGTGCTAGCCAGCGCGGCCAGATCGAGCGGGCGTTTGCGGTCGTGAATCTGCACGGCGTTGCGGCCGCAGAGGCTGATCGGCGGACGTCCCTCACCGTTCAAGTGGCGGCAGGAGCGTTGTGCGCAAGCCGGGCAGTTCGCATCGCGCGGCGGCATGGCGACCTGCCGCGTGGAGCCGGCCCAGGCGTCGAAGACCGTGATCTTCGCGGCGACTTCCGCAGCGTGGCCCGACAGGATTTTGAGCGCCGCGGCCGTCTGCCACGCTGCGACGATGGCCGTGATGGAGTTCAGCACGCCGGCCGTCTCGCAGGTCGGCTGCGCGCCGGTGGGGGGCTCGGGATAGACGCATTCGAAGCATGCGGTGTGCCCGGGGAGGATGGGCATACTCAGACCATAGGCGCCCACCGCTCCGCCATAGACCCACGGGATGGCCGCGTCCACACACCAGTCGTTGATCAGGTAGCGTGTCTCGAAATTGTCGGTGCCGTCGAGCACGAGGTCCACACCTTCCAAGAGATCCACGGCGTTGTCGGGCGCGAGATCCGCGACCTGCGCCGAGACGGTCACTTCGGAGTTGATCCGCGCGATGTGGCGGGCCGCGGCGACGGCCTTCGGCAGGCTCTCGCGCGCATCTTCTTCGTCGTAGAGCCACTGGCGCTGCAGGTTGCTCCATTCGACATAGTCGCGGTCGATCAGCACGAGCTTGCCGATGCCGGCCCGCGCCAGCGCGCCGGCCTGAAATGCGCCCAATGCTCCGCAGCCGACGATGGCTACCGACGCCTGGCGGATGAGGCGCTGGCCTTCCGCTGCGATGCCTGCGAAGAGAATCTGCCGGGAATAGCGGTCGTCTGTTGGCATGAGTTCCTGAGTAGAGTGGGGCGGCTCTCCAGGCCCCGCTGGCGGGCGCTGGAGCACCCGCGCGACCGTGGACGGTCGCCCCACCACCACGAGCGGTGTTTACACGGGCCTTCTTCTAGCGTATCTTGATGCCGGGGTGGCGCATGCGTCTGCTTCCGTTGCTGCTCTTGTTCGGCGCCCTGCTTGCTCCAACTGGGGCGAGCCCGCCGGCAGTGGTCGCTGTCGATTTTGACACGGTGATCCATCCCATTACGGTGGACCTGCTCACGCACGCCATCGAGCAGGCGCAGCGCGATCGCGCGCCATTCCTGCTGATCCGGCTCAACACGCCTGGCGGCATGCTGGAGGCGACGCAGACGCTGGTGGAACGCATCAACGCCTCGCCGGTCCCCGTGGTCACTTTTGTCACGCCCTCGGGCGGGCGCGCGGCCTCGGCGGGGTTCATTCTGCTGCTGGCCGGAGACGTCGCCGCGATGGCCAATGGCACGCATACGGGCGCGGCGTCGCCTGTCCTGCTGGGACAGCAGATGGACGCGACCATGCGGCACAAGATCGAAAACGACACTGCCGCGGCGGTGCGGAGTCTAGCCTCGCGCCACAATCGCGACGCAGCCGCCGCGCAGGAGACGGTCTTCGAGTCCAAGTCGTACACCAGTGAGGAAGCGCTGAACCTGCATCTGGCCGATCTGGTGGTGCGGGACCAGCAGGAACTGCTCAGCCGCCTGGATGGCCGTGAGGTGACTCGTCCCAATGGCGCGAAGCTGGTTCTCCACACTGCCGGAGCGCCGGTCGTCGATTACACTCCGACCCTGCGCGAGCGAGCCGTTCTAATGGTGGCGGATCCCAATCTGGCCTTCATTCTTCTGGTCCTCGGCGGACTGCTACTGTACGTCGAATTCAATACTCCCGGCATGGTGGCGCCGGGCGCCGCGGGCGCGATCCTCGTGCTGGTGGCGTTGCTGGCGCTCTCCGTGCTGCCGATTCGAGGGGCCGCCGTGGGGCTGCTGGTGCTCGCGGTGGCTTTGTTCGTCATGGAGGCGAAGGTGGGCGCGCATGGCGTACTGGCCACCGGCGGGGCCGTCGCGATGCTGTTCGGAGCGCTGCTGCTGGTCGAGGGGCCTCCCGAGATGCGCATCCGCTTCTCCACGGCGATCTCCGTCACGCTGCCATTCGCGGTGATCACGGTCTTCCTGGTTTCGCTCGTCGTGCGCGCCCGGCGGCGTCCGGCAACCACAGGCATCGGCGGCCTGCTGAGCGAGACGGGCGTCGCTCACACCGACCTGTCGCCGGAGGGCACCGTCCGAATTCACGGCGAGTTCTGGAATGCGAGAGCCGTCACTCCGATTCCTCGCGGCACGCCGGTCCGCGTTGCCGCGGTGACCGGCCTCTGTTTGAATGTCGAGCGGCTGGGAACAGATTCTCGGTCGCCAGAGTCTCGAAAGGATTGAGCCTGAATTATGGAACCTGTATATCTCGTCATCGCGCTGATTGTGGTCTTGTACGTGTTCTCCTGCATCAATGTCCTGGCCGAATACGAGCGGGCCGTGGTGTTTCGCCTCGGCCGGGTTCTCCCCGTTCCCAAGGGGCCCGGTTTGATCATCATCTTCCGGCCCATCGACCGCTTCGTGCGGGTCTCGCTCAGGTTGGAAACGCTCGAAGTGCCGGCCCAGGATATCGTCACGCGCGATAACGTTACGGTCAAAGTGAATGCCGTCGTGTTCTTCCGCGTCGTCGATCCGCAGAAGGCGGTTCTGGAGGTGTCGAACTTCCTCTACACGACCTCGCAGTTGGCGCAAACCACTCTCCGCTCGATCCTGGGCGAGGCGGAACTGGACGAGTTGCTCAGCCAGCGGGAAACGCTCAACCTGAGGCTGCAAGGTGTGCTCGATACCGACACCGCGCCGTGGGGCATAAAGGTGGCCAAGGTCGAGGTGAAGCAGGTGGACCTGCCCGAAAACATGATCCGCGCCATCGCGCGTCAGGCCGAAGCGGAACGCGAGCGGCGGGCGAAGATCATACATGCCGACGGCGAGTTCGTTGCCTCCGCAAAGCTGGCAGAGGCGGCAGAGGTGCTGCAGAAACAGCCGGCCGCTATCCAACTCCGCTACCTGCAAACGCTGGTCGAGATCGGGGCGGAAAAAAACACGACGGTGATCTTCCCGTTGCCGGTCGACATATTCACGGCGATCGGAAGGGTGCTGAACAAGATCGCGCCTCCGCCGGAGGGTTGACGTTTTGATGCGGAGGCCGGCGCGGGCCGGCCTCGATGCGAAGTTGCCTGAAGAGCCGGACCTGGGGTCCGGAGCGGACGTGGGCGTCCGCCCCACGAGGTCGGTTAATAGCGGCTCTCGGTCAGCCGGCCCTTATCTTCGCCTTGCAGCCAGACATAAAGTGGCGCCCGCGGCGAGGGCGAGGGCCAGGCGACGGGGACTTTCAAGGTCTGGCGCTGGGAATCTCCGGCCATCGGCACAGGCAGGCTATCGACGGCGATCCCGTGTTCCGCGTCCCAACCCACCATGCTGATGCTTTCCAGGTGCTCGCCCTCCAGCACGCCGGCATAGCGCGCATCGCCGAGCTTCTCGTCGGTGACCGTGAATCTCTCGATCTTCGGCAAACGAGCCACGCGGCCGAGCTTCCAGGCATCCGAGGACCCGGCAGCGGCGGTTTCCACCGTGGCCGACAGCTCGCATCCCGGCTGCCCGACGGCGCCTGGCATTAACGACAGAAACAGTCCGCCGGCGCCAGAGCGGTCGAGCCTGGCGGCGGGTGATTTCTCACCCGGGCGCAGTTCCTGCGCCGCGAGCGTCTGCGTCGAGTCGACGCACGCGACGCGCACCATCGCCGGACCATCCAGGTGCTCCACGCGAACCGAGTAAGTGACGAAGGTGTCGGCCGGCAATTCGTCGGGCTTTAATTCAATGCCCAGGCTCTGCACCCGCGACATGGACGCCGCGCTGATCTTCGGGCGAGGCGGAGCCACGCGCAATGCCAGTTTCAGAGGCTGCAGCGCAGACATGCCCTCCACTTTCATCTGGAGTTCCACTTCCTGCCCAGCCTTCAGGCCGGAGCCGAGGTGGACCGTCGCCTTGCGCTCTGAGCCGTCCCC
>Ga0315272_10000502_pt1 | contig 19782 bp, 13 predicted proteins | sample C3_middle_MG_FD_203918 | JGI IMG/M metagenome (GOLD analysis project Ga0315272, IMG submission 203918) | Sediment microbial communities from Yellowstone Lake, YNP, Wyoming, USA - C3_middle | ecosystem: Environmental > Aquatic > Freshwater > Lake > Sediment | place: USA: Wyoming | collected...
ATATCTATATCCTTAAGCGGGTTATTGCTTGAAATGAAGATATCTGCAAGTTTCGACTTTTTCTCCTGCAGCCTCACAATCTTTTCTTCTATGCTGTTGCTGGTGATATAGCGGTATACAAAAACACTCTTATGCTGACCTATTCTGTGAGCCCTGTTCAGAGCCTGCATTTCTGAAGCAGGATTCCACCATGGGTCGAGGATAAAAACATAGTCCGCAGCTGTAAGGTTTAAGCCAACCCCACCTGCTTTCAGTGATATAAGAAATATCTTATTCTCCGGATCCATCTGGAAGCTATTCACAATCTTCTCCCTTTTAATGCTGGCTCCTGTTAGTATTGAGAACCTGATTCGTTTTTTTCTTAATTCTTCAGCATATAATGTCAGATGCTTGACAAATGAGGAGAATACAAGTATTTTATGACCTTCAGAAATAACACTCTCCATATCCTGAAGTACGGTTTCGAATTTTCCCGATCCTGATGCATAATCTTCATATGCCATAACAGGGTGGTTGGAGAGCTGCCTCAGTTTCATGAGTCCCTGCAGAACGACAATAGCTGATTTTTCAAGGCCCGTTGAAGCAATGCTTTTGAGGATGCTGTTTCTTACCGATGATTTTTCTTCATCGTAGGCTTTAAACTGTTCATCAGTCATGTCGCAGAATACTGTCTGCTCGGTTACCGGTGGAAGATCACGGGCAACCATCTCTTTTGTCCTCCTGAGAATGAAGGGCTGAATTATCTTTCTCAGCTTAAGCCCTTTTTCATCATCACCCTGCTTCTCGATTGGTTTTGCAAATTCTCTCATGAAAAATGCCAGGTCACCCAGCAGACCATGATTTATAAAATTGAGCTGAGTCCAGAGATCGGTGAGTGAGTTCTCAACCGGAGTTCCGGTAAGAACGAGTTTGAAATCAGATTTCAGTCTTGTAACTGTTTTATAGAGCATTGAAGCAGGGTTCTTTATTACCTGGCTTTCATCGAGTATGATGTAATGAAATGAATATGAGCTTATTAATTCAATGTCCTGTCTAATGGTATGATAACTTGAAAGTATTATATCGAAATTCTGGAAATAGTCAGTTGATTTTTTCCTCTGGTTTCCTTTATAGCTATAAACTTTCATTCCAGGTGCAAACCTCGATATTTCGTTTTCCCAGTTATAGATAAGAGAAGCCGGAACTATTATCAGTGAAGTAAGTTTTGAGTCATGATTTTCAAAAAGGCTTAACTCATTTTCAGGTTTTGTCCTGGTGCCTGCAGTAAGATTTTCCTTGTTATACTGAAGCATCGCAAGAGTCTGAATCGTTTTTCCGAGTCCCATATCATCAGCCAGACAACCTCCAAGTCCGGCAGTCTGAAGAAGAATCAGCCAGTTCAGGCCGTCTGACTGGTATTTTCTCATAGAGCAGTTTAGTCCGGATGGCTGTTTTACCTCAGGAACCTGCTCCGGGAAGAGAAGCTTTTCAAGTCTTTCATATTCTTTTCTGCTTCCATCGCTGAATGTATCGCCCAGGAGCGAGAAATGTTGTTTATGAATCCTGAGTGAATCGTCAGTGCTTTTCCCGAACTCAAACATGTTCTTATACTTTGTGAACCAGGTCTCAGGCAGAATAGCTATTGTCCCGTCGGGAAGAACATATTCCCTTATACCTTCGAGAATATTTTTCCTGAAACGGCCGAATGGAATATGATATTCTCCAATCTTTACAATGGCTTTAAGATCAAACCAGTCATTCTCAATTTTGCTGCTGATCTCAATATCAACCGGTTTTAAATTATAATTATTATCGAGCTTTGATGTCAGCACAAAACCATAATCAGCTATCTCAGAGTAGTTGCTGTTGACGATTTCGAGAATCGAATACAATTCGTTTTTCTTTTTGCTTCCGGAGGACAGAGGATAGAAATTAATTTCATCGTCAGAAAAGAAACCCAGCTCTCCAAGCATAACGCGGCATTCTTTTTCCCAATTGAAATCACGAAAGTATTTTCTGTAAATGAAACTATCCCCATTTTTTTCAAATGTGGTGAAAGAAACAGAAGTATCATTCGCGAATATCTTATTGCCTTGATAGTCATATCTAAGTATAAGAACCGGGACTCCTTTTAATCCGGTTTCCAGGTCAAGCAAGGCTTTTTTATGAGGTAATAATTCGAGGATTTCGAATCCGGAATTTTCAACCTTGAAATTGTTTATTGTATTTAAAACAAAACCGCTGAAATATTTTAATTCCGCTTTTTTGGGAATGAGAATGCTCTCTTTGGAAAGAAATGGTTTAAGTTTTGATCCCTCAACATCTGAAACGAAAATTATTCTGTGGTCATCTCTGATAATACAGGGTGCATTGCAGATGATGTCAACGGCCCCTTTAAGCAGATCGATAAGTTTTCCGGAATATTCAATGCTGAGGTTATAAGAACTTAGTTCGTCGTTCCTTACAAATTTAAAAACAGGGGAAGCGTTATCTTCAGTCAGAACAAGCTGGTCTTCAGCATGAAGAGTGACTCCTTTAGTTTTTTGAAAATATATCGGAATATTTTCTTCCCGGGCGATAGTAAGGCATTTGTACAGTCTTCTCTCTATATAAGGGCGGATGAAGGTTTCTAGTCTCTCAGCATTTATTTTTTCAAGAAATTCCTTTACCGATTTTTCCCTTGAAAAGAGTTTGAAAAGCGACCTGTCTGTAAATTCATTGATGATTTTTACCAGATCTCGTTCTTCTGCAGTAAGAAATCCCAGAGTATCTGTGCCTGGAAATGGAGAAAGGCATTCCGATAATTTATAGTAATTACGGTTTGATTCCTTCTGAATTATATATGGAAGTATGATTGAACCCCACAACCTGTGCTGAAATAGAATAAGCGCAAAGAGCTTTCCCTTTCTTTCCGACCTTGTCTCCAATTCTTTCTCGATTATTTATCATGCAATAATGGTCATTGTTGTCCACATTTCAAAGGATAAATAAAAAAAGGTTTCCCCAGTCCGGGAAAACCTTTTTTAAAAGAATGTTTCGAATATTACTTCTTAGGCGCAGTTGTTGTAGCTGCTGCTTTATTTTCTTTATACCTCATGTCAGGGGTACCGTCTTTTTTTACGGGACCAGTTGTTTTTGCTGCTGCTTTATTGTCTTTAAACCTTTTGTCAGGTGTACCATCCTTTTTCAGTTTTGCTTTAGCTGTGTCAACAGCTGTTTTATTGACATTTGCATCTTTCCCGGTGGTAGCTGCCTGAGTTTTTGCAGTAGTTTTCACCTGCTCGGTTTTAGGAGTGACTTTTGAATCTTTTTTAACTGTAGTTGCTGTGGTTTGTCCAAAAGTTGTAGCTGCCATAAAAACAACGGCTAGCATTAAAACTAATTTTTTCATATTAAATACTTTTTAATTAAACAATTTTTACGACTGCTAAGTAAATAGCTGATTCTGGAGTAAAACTGAAGTTGGAAATATTTTTCTCATTTTTTTCTTCATAGATTTGTTAAGAATTTTATACTGCCTTGAGGAAGATTATCCATATAGACATGGATGCTTTTTTTGCATCTGTGGAACAGCTTGACAATCCTGAATTACGGGGCAAACCTGTAGCCGTGGGAGGTAGCAGTGACAGAAGCGTTGTTGCCGCTGCAAGCTATGAAGCCAGAAAATTTGGTGTAAGATCGGCTATGTCTTCAGTCATTGCAAAACGATTATGTCCTGATCTGATTTTCGTACGGCATAATTTCGCTAGATATACTGAAGTTTCTTCTATGATTATGGATATTTTCAGGGAGTATACTGATCTGATTGAACCTCTCTCCCTCGATGAAGCTTTCCTCGATGTCACTACCGATAAAAAGAATATTGGTTCAGCCACACTGATTGCGAAGAAAATCAGAAAGGAGATCAGATCAAGAACAGGACTTACAGCCTCAGCCGGCATTTCTGTAAACAAGTTTCTGGCCAAAATCGCATCAGAGATAAATAAACCCGACGGATTGTTTCTTATAAAGCCTGAAGATGCAGAGAAGTTCATTGAGGCTCTTGCTGTTGAAAAATTTTATGGTATCGGCAAGGTTACATCTCAGAAGATGCATAAACTTGGAATTCACTCGGGAGCCGACCTTAAAAAATGGGATCTTGTTTCGCTGGTACGGAATTTCGGGAAGGCAGGAGTGTTTTTCTATGATATTGTCAGAGGCATAGACGACAGGCCGGTTGAACCCGATCAGGAACGAAAATCTGTTGGAACTGAAATCACATATGAGAAGGATCTTACCACACGCTTCGAGGTAATTGCAGAACTATATCAGCTTGAAAAAGAGCTGATGGAACGGCTTGAGCATTCTGAAACAACCGGCAGGACTATCACGCTTAAAATTAAGTTTTCTGATTTCAGGCAGTTGACCCGCAGCAAGACCCTGCAGCATTATATCCGTGATTTTGATACACTTCACAGGGAAGTTTCGGCAATTAGGAAACAGCTTAATCTGGAAGGAACAAGAATAAGACTGATGGGAGTGACGGTTTCGAACCTCGAAACTGATGATTGTGCAGACCGGCAGCTGCATCTGTTTGAAGAATAAAAAAAAGATACCATGAATATAACTTGTTCCTGGTACCCCAAAATTGCCACAAAATTTAATATATAATACTCAAATCGAATTTAATGCCTGTTCGAGGTCATTCTTAATATCCTCAATATGTTCTATCCCGGCTGATAATCTTAACAGGCCAGGCACTACACCCGAGCTCTTCTGTTCTTCGGCACTTAGCTGCTGATGAGTAGTAGTAGCGGGATGAATTATAAGTGATTTTGCATCACCAACATTTGCCAGATGGCTGACAAGCTTAAGATTATTAATGAGTTTATCACCTGCTTCTGCACCTCCTTTGACTGTAAAAGCCAGTACCCCGCCGAAACCATGCTTTAGATATTTTCTGGCTATTGAGTGATATCTGTTCTCAGGCAGGCCCGGATAATCAACACTCAATACTTTAGGCTGTTTCTGAAGCCATTTTGCAAGTTCAAGCGCATTGTCAACGTGGCGCTGAAAGCGAAGAGAAAGCGTTTCCAATCCTTGAAGAAGAAGGAAGGAATTAAATGGGCTGATTACGGGTCCGTAATCTCTCAGACCTTCCACCCTTGCTCTGATAATGAAGGCAATATTGCCGAATGGACCTGGTGTTCCGAATACATCCCAGAACTTCAGACCATGATAACCCTCTGAAGGTTCAGTAAACTGAGGGAACTTGCCATTTGCCCAATTAAATTTTCCGGAATCAACTATGACCCCGCCGATGCTGGTAACATGTCCACCGATCCATTTGGTAGCGGATTCAACTACAATTGATGCTCCGTGTTCAATCGGACGGAAAAGATATCCCGCTGCTCCAAAAGTATTATCAACAATTAACGGAATATCATGCTTATTGGCAATAGCAGAGATCGCATCGAAGTCGGGAACATTGAATTTCGGATTACCGATGGTTTCAAGATATATTGCTTTAGTTTTACTATCGATTAATTTCTCGAAATCCGCAGGATTATCTCCATCAACAAATTTTACATGGATCCCAAGCCTCTTGAACTGAACTTTGAACTGATTGTAAGTGCCTCCGTAGAGATATGATGTTCCGCATTTTTAAAGACATAAGTGGATGTCTGATATATTGGCACTGCTCTCGATCCTGTTGTTGGATCAGGTTCTTGTTCTGCATGGAGCTGAAGTGTATCGAAGTGATAATTTGTTGTTGGCATGAGTAAAATTTATTATTTAATTAATGCTACTGAATTTTATATTCTGACGGGTTCCTGTTCGAAATTGTAAAGTAATGTTGAAAGATATCTTTCACCTGTGTCAGGTAGAAGTACTACAATGTTTTTTCCTTTGTTTTCGGGGCGTTTGGCAACCTGGAGGGCTACCCATGCAGCTGCTCCTGATGAGATCCCTACCAATAATCCTTCTTTGCGTGCGAGTTCACGACCAGTTTCAAATGCATCATCATTTTTTACCGTTATTATCTCATCAATAACCGAGCGGTTAAGAACATCGGGAACAAAACCAGCACCAATACCCTGAATTTTATGGGGACCTTTCTGTCCGCCTGAAAGCACAGGAGAATCGGCAGGCTCGATAGCTATTATCTTAACTTTCGGATTGCGCAGCTTTAGTACTTCCCCGACTCCGGTAACAGTACCTCCGGTTCCCACACCACTTATGAATATGTCGACCTTACCATCGGTATCACGCCATATCTCTTCTGCAGTCGTTATTCTGTGAATCTCAGGGTTAGCCGGATTTTTGAACTGTTGGGGAATAAATGAATTTGGAGTGGCTGAATGGAGTTCCTCTGCTTTCTTGATTGCACCGCCCATGCCATCAGGACCCGGTGTCAGAACAAGTTCTGCACCGAGAGCTTTTAATAGGTTGCGGCGTTCAATGCTGAAAGTTTCAGGCATCGTAAGAATAAGCCTGTATCCTTTTGATGCTGCAACAAAGGCCAGGGCTATTCCGGTATTGCCGCTTGTTGGCTCGATTATAGTGGTGTCTTTGTTTAGAAGTCCCTGTTTCTCAGCAGTATCAATCATTGCAAATCCTATTCTGTCCTTTACACTGCTGGCAGGATTAAAATATTCAAGTTTGGCAATAATATTTGCCAGTGCACCATGCGCTTTGTTAAAGTTTGTCAGCTCCAGAAGAGGTGTATTTCCTATTAGGTCGGTAAGATGTTTTGCGATTTTTGCCATGACTGAAAAATTTAATTAATCAACTATGACAAAAGTGATAACTATCTGTATAGCAGGAAATACCTTTAATGAGGTATTTAGTATACCTTAAATAGGGTATATGAGGAAGGTTTGTTAAATGTGATATTCAATTGTATCGATTATTCCGGTTTTTACCGCGTACATAATAAGCTCGGATGCATTTGAAACTCCGACTTTCCTGAGGATATTTTTTCTGTGAGTCATTACTGTATGAAAACTCAGAAATTTCCTTGAGGCAATTTCCTTCGTAGTTAAACCCTGGGCTATAAGGCGGACAACTTCAATCTCGGAGCTGGTAAGCTGGCTTGTATCTATCAGAAAACCTTTCTTTTCACCAATATCTAAAAGCATATCCATGAAAATATCTGAATAATGCTTTCTGCCGTTTATTGCCGCATCAAGACAAGCGAAGAGCTCTTCCTTATCAGTATTCTTATGGAGAATGTTTTTAATCCCGAGGGAATTAAATTCAGCCAGCTCATTCCTGGTAATATTGTTTGAGAGGATAATTATGTTAAGGTGAGGAAAATTCTTTTTTATTTCCCGGAGTTCATCAAAACCGTTAAAATCAAGAAGAGAATAATCTGTTATCAGGAGGTTTGGGATATTCCTGCTCAGAGCCAGTTTCAGATCGCTGACGCTAATTACAATATCTATAATATTATACTGTTCGCTGAGGATGTGTTTTAACGCCTCAGCAACCAGAAATTGATTATCAGCAATAATGACTTTTGCTTTTTCTCTGGTCTTGCTCATTAGTTCCTTAGAATAATCCATCGGTGGTCAGGTACCTCTCTCCTGTATCATAATTGAAGGTAAGAATTCTTGACCCTTCAGGAAATTCGCTTAATTTCTGATTAACCGCGGCGAGAACAGCTCCTGAGGAAATACCGATAAACAGTCCTTCCTCTTTTCCTGCTCTTTTAGTGAACGTATAAGCTTCCTCTTTGCTGATTCTGACAATCTCGTCGATAATTTTGGTATTTAAGATTGATGGAATAAATCCTGCTCCCAACCCCTGAAGAGGATGAGATGATGGAGCACCACCACTTAGAACAGGAGACAATACAGGTTCAACAGCAATTACTTTTAATCGCGGAAATTCTTTCTTCAGGATTTCTGCACATCCTGTTAAGTGACCACCTGTTCCGACGCCCGCAATTATATAATCAAGACCATCCGGAAAATCATTAAGAATTTCAATAGCGGTAGTTTTCCTGTGAATTTCTGTATTTGCGGGGTTATCAAACTGCATCGGAATCCATGAGCCTGGTATTTCAGCCTGTAATTGTCTTGCCCTTTCGATGGCTCCTTTCATACCTTTCTCCCTGGGAGTAAGGTCGAATTCTGCGCCATAAGCACTCATGATCTTTCTTCTTTCGATCGACATCGACTCAGGCATAACCAGTATAATCCTGTAACCCTTTACTGCTGCAACCATCGCCAGCCCGATTCCTGTATTGCCGGATGTCGGCTCGATAATTACACTGCCTGATTTCAGAATGCCTTTCTCTTCAGCATCATTGACCATAGAGAGTGCTATCCTGTCTTTAATACTGGCTCCGGGATTTGACTTTTCAAGTTTAATCCAGACGGATATTCCCAGGTGAAACAGCCTGTTTATCTTTACATGCGGTGTGTTACCTATTGTGTCAAGAATATTATTTGCTTTCATTTTGTACCTGATTCATTTAAATAATAAAGTTAATAGGCTCCTGGAAACTATTCTGATCCCTTACTATTATCTCGCTTTTATGGTAAACAACCGAGAATGGAGCGATACTTTCCGTGAGCCAGACATTTCCGCCAATGATGCTATTGCGCCCTACAACTGTATCTCCCCCAAGGATAGTGCATCCTGAATAAAGAATAACATTGTCCTCTATCGTAGGATGTCTTTTCTTTGATGCTTTGCTTTTGTCAACACTCAGGGCACCAAGAGTAACTCCCTGGTAAAGTTTTACATTATTTCCGATTATTGTTGTTTCGCCGATAACGATCCCTGTTCCGTGGTCAATAGAAAAGGGACATCCGATCGTTGCTCCGGGATGAATATCAATTCCAGTGGTTTTATGCGCATATTCAGTAATCATTCGCGGGAGTAACGGAACTGAAAGCTGGTTAATGGAATGCGCAATGCGAAAGCAGAATATAGCAAAAAATCCGGGATATATAGCTATAACCTCAGCAAGCTGCTTCGCAGCCGGGTCTGATTCAAGGATGAACTCTGCATCTCTGAGAAGTGTCTTTTTTATAGGTGGCAGAGTATCAAGGAACTTACGGGTTATATCTTCATTGTCAGGAGTAAGACCGTTGAACATACCGGTCAGATGATCCCATAAAGTTTTGCCTGTAAGATCAATCTCAGGATTTTCAATGTTTTCATCAAAAGGAAACAGCAGCCTGAAAACTTTCTTGACAGCAATTTCAACGCCTTTTTTATTTGGAATTGTCACGATTGATTATTTAAGTGCATTTCCCAGATCATCGAGTAAATCATCTACATGTTCAATTCCTATCGACAGGCGTATCAGATTATCAGTGACCCCGATCTTTTCTCTTAATTCTTTTGGGAAATAATCGTGTGTCATAAGGGCTGAGTAATTAGCAAGTGATTCAATACCGCCAAGGCTGTCAGCAAGCTGGAAGATTTTTAGTTTCTTGAAAAATATATTGCACTCATTAAGTCCTCCTTTAATCTTGAAGGAAACAACTCCTCCAAAACCTGTCATCTGCCGCTTTGCTATCTCATGTCCGGGATGCGTTGGGAGGCCAGGAAAAAAGACCTCAACAACATTTTTCTGAGTCTGGAGGAATTCAGCGACCCTGAATGCGTTTTTCTCATGTTGATTCATCCGGACTGCCAGGGTCTTCACACCTCTCAGAGTAAGCCATGAATCGAAAGGTGATGGCACCGCGCCAACAGACTTTTGGACAAGCTGAATTTTTTGGAATAATTCAGTATTATTAAGAATTACAGCTCCTCCGATAATATCGGAGTGACCATTTATATACTTTGTGGTACTGTGAACAACGATATCAGCTCCAAGTGTAAGCGGTTTCTGAAAATAAGGGGACAGAAAAGTATTATCCACCACAACAATTGCCTTCTTTTTATGGCTGATCTCAGAAATAGCCTGTATGTCAAAGATTTTCAGAGTAGGATTAGTTGGTGTTTCGATCCAGACAATCTTCGTGGAAGGCAGAAATGCCTTCTGCAACATACTTAGGTCAGTAAGATCGATGAATGAGAAATTTATGTTATACGGCTCAAGAATCTCTTTTATTAACCTGTAGGTTCCTCCATACATATCCTCAGGGACAATTACATGGTCTCCGGGACGGAGTATTGATAATATGGCATGCTCAGCAGCCAGTCCGGAAGAAAACGACAGTCCGTGCCTGCCTTCCTCAAGCGATGCCAGGCAGGAATCAAGGGCAGTACGTGTAGGATTACCAACTCTTGAATATTCATACCCTTTATGTTTATTAACTTCTTCCTGAGTAAAAGTAGAAGTCTGATAGATAGGTACAATGGTCGCACCGGTAGCCTCATCGGCTGCCTGTCCGATCCAGATTGCTTTCGTTTCAAATTTCATTAGTAAGAACTGATTAAAGTTGTGAACCACAAATTTAAACATTTGTTTCACATAGTTTGTTCAACCGATCAACAAGCCTTCAATTCTGACTCTTGAGTTTTAAATTTTAATAGAATAAGTTCAAATGGAGAATATTTTTTATTCACATATTGAATTAGTATGTGTGAATTCAGAGAATTATATGTTAATCATTCCTGTATTTTGCTTTTACCGAGTCGGATAAAACTTCATTCATTGACCCGGTCCTGTAACCTTTCAGGTCGATTGTTGTAAAGGTAAAGCCTGAATTCTGACATATCTCATTCAGTTTATCCTTCATTTCCCATGCCATTGCCATCTCAGCAGGTATGAATTCAAATCTTGCAAGATTTTCATGACTTCTGATCCTGAACTGGGTGAACCCCAGCTTACGTACCTCAAATTCTGCCGTTGCAAGCCTGTCGAGTTTGATCTTCGTAATTTTTTCACCATAAGGAAATCTCGAGGCAAGGCAGGCGTATGATTGTTTCCCGGCAGTCGGAAGCTTAAACCTTTCCGAAAAATACCGTATATCACTCTTGGTAAATCCTGAATCCGCGAGAGGGGAGATGATCCCCTTTTCCTGTTTTGCTTTCATTCCGGGTCTGAAATCTTTCTGATCGTCTGCGTTGCTGCCGTCAAACACAGCTTCATAACGCTCCTGCGAGGCAATATATTTTATTTTCCCGAAAAGTTCGCTTTTACAGTAGTAGCATCTGTCGGGAGGATTGTCAGCATATCCGGGGATATCTATCTCTTCGGAAACAATGATTTTATGTTTTATACCGAGAAGCTGAGCGAGTGATTTCGACTCTTGTGTCTGCTGAGATTTTTCTTTAGTAAGTCTAATTTCTCTTCCATAGTATTTTAAAATATCACTTCAAATTCACGCTTCTTAACCGCAAAGAATTGGATATGACAGAAACAGAACTGAAACTCATTGCAAGTGCAGCGATCATCGGAGACAGCAATATACCGAAAACAGGGTATAATATACCTGCAGCCACGGGTATCCCAAGAGTATTGTAGGCAAGTGCAAAGAATAGATTTTCCTTAATGTTTTTCATGACTTTCTGGCTCAGAAGCCGCGCTTTTGCTATTCCTTTTAAATCGCCCTTCACAAGAGTAATGCCGGCGCTTTCAATTGCCACATCTGTACCTGTTCCCATCGCGATTCCTATATCTGCCTGTGCCAATGCCGGTGCATCATTTATACCGTCGCCTGCCATAGCTACTTTTTTCCCTTCCTGCTGCAGCTTTTTAATTTCATTTAGCTTATCTCCAGGCAGCATTTGCGATCTGTATCCATCCAGATGAAGTAATTCACTCACCGACCGGGCTGTCTCCTCATTATCGCCCGTAAACATTATTACCTTCAGCCCCTCTTTTTGAAGATTATGAATAGCCTCCCTGCTCGATTCCTTAATTTTATCTGATATAACAACAAAACCTATTGCCTGGTTTTCTTCAGAAAGAAAAGATACTGTCTTTCCCGATTTCTGCTCCGCTTCAACCATTTCACGCATTTCCTTTGAAATAGTTACATTTAACTTGCTCATCAGCTTTTCATTTCCCAGAGCCACTCTTTTTCCTCCAAGGGTTCCGGTGACGCCCATACCGGTAACAGCTTCAAAACCGGAAAGCTCAGTCATCTTGATGTTTTTTTCATTTCCATAGCGCAGAGTTGCCTGGGCAAGAGGATGTTCACTATGTCCGTTTATAGAAATTATCTTCTGGATTATTTCATCTTCTGAAAACTTTGAATCAGTGCTGATTACTTTTTCAACCGAAGGTTTTCCTTCAGTCAGCGTACCTGTCTTATCTATTATTACCACATCAATAGTACTCATTTTTTGCAGCGACTCTGCATTCTTAATCAGAACACCCGACTGGGCGCCTTTGCCAACACCTACCATCACAGCCATGGGCGTAGCGAGTCCAAGTGCACATGGACATGCTATTATTAACACCGCGATTGAATTTACCAAAGCATAAATATAGGCATGCTCGCCTCCCGACAATGCCCATATTATGAAAGTAATAATTGAAACGCCTACAACAATAGGAACGAAGTACCCCGATATTCTATCAGCAAGTTTCTGAATCGGCGCCCTTGAGCGGCTTGCGTTATTAACCATTTCTATGATATGGGCCAGAAGTGTTTCCGAGCCTATATTCTCGGCAATCATAAGGAATGATCTGTTCCCGTTAATAGTACCTGAGCTGACTTTATCTCCTTTCTGTTTATCTACAGGAATAGGTTCACCAGTGATCATCGACTCGTCAACAGTAGATTCGCCTTCGAGAATGCTGCCGTCGACAGGTATCTTTTCGCCTGGTTTCACACGAAGAATATCTCCTTTTATTATATCATCAATTGCAACAATCTGATCCCTGCCGTCAGCTACTTTTGTGGCTTTATTTGGTGCGAGTTTCAATAAAGCCTTGATTGCGCTGTTAGTTCTTCCATGGGCTCTGGCTTCAAGAAGCTGCCCAAGAAGAACAAGCGTGAGAATTACCGTTGTGGCTTCAAAATATACATAAACAGTCCCTGCATGCGATCTGAACTGGTTGGGGAATATTCCGGGCAACAGCAGGGCTGTCACACTGAAAAGCCAGGCTACCCCTGAACCTATTCCAATCAGGGTAAACATATTAAGATTCCAGGTTTTCACTGAACGCCAGGCTCTTTCAAAAAACATCCAGGAAGTGTAAAACACTACCGGTAATGAAAGAATTAGCTGAACCCAATTCCAGTATTTCCATGGCATAACAGACATCAGCGGATTATTATGGATCATTTCTGACATGGAGATCAGAAATACAGGTGCTGTAAACAGCACTGATAACTTAAATTTCCTGAGAAGGTTTTTATAGGTCGTATCTTCTTCTTTTACCTCTTCTTCAATTGGAACCAGGTCCATTCCGCATTTCGGACAGGAGCCGGGCCCGTCATTAATAATCTCAGGATGCATAGGGCAGGTGTACTGCGTCTTCATCCTTACTTTTGGCTGCTCAACCAAATCCATTCCGCAAACCGGACAATCACCTGTTTTAGTATAGGTTTTGTCTCCTTCACAATGCATCGGGCAATAGTATACTCCTGAACCTGTACCGGCTTTTTTCGCCTTCTCTTTTTCCTGCTGGAATTTCTTTGCAAAATCTGAATCGCCCGGCAATGAAATATTATAGTGCCCGGCTTTAGTTACTTTTTCACGAAGCTTTTCGATGGGAATAAGTGATTCAGTTTCCAGAACAGCCTCTGCTTTCTCAAGATCAACAGCAGCATTTTCAACACCCTCAGTGTTCTTAAGTGCATCCTCAACATGAGCTCTGCAGTTGTTGCAGCTCATCCCGTAAATTGTGTATGTATATTTCATTTAATTGATTTGAAATTTTAATCCAAAATTGTTCATTTCTGAAAAATTAATGTGTTAAGTAATTATTTTATTTCACTGGTCTGATTCATCATGCTTGGCTTTCCTTCAAGCTGGGCAGCAGCATCTATGCTGAAAGCTCCCTGTGTAACTATTTCCTCACCTTCAGTCAGGCCATCCATAATCACATAGCTGCTTCCGAGCATCGGACCAAGCTCAACTTCGCGAAGCCTGAATGCGGGTTCGTCTCCTTGCTCTTTAACATACACAATTGACCTTTTTCCTGTCCATAAGACTGCTGATCGGGGTATTATTATGTTCTTGCTGAATTCCGACAGATTTGCCGACACTATTCCGGTGGCAAACATTTCAGGTTTAAGCTTTCCCGAGTCATTATTCACCTCTACGCGTACTTTTGCCACTCTGGTTACCGGGTCAATCACCGGATCAATGAAAGTAATATTCCCGGTGTAATTAATTCCAGGAAGCGCCTGAATTGTAAAGGAGAGTTTGTCACCTTTGTTCAGGAAGCCAAGGTCACTTTCGTATGCATCGAACATTACCCATAATCTTGAAAGATCCGCAATGTCGTACAAAACTGAACCCTCTGCCACATGGTCGCCGGTTTTGACACGCACTGCAGTGACAATCCCGTTTGTTGATGATAATGCCTCAAGCACGTTTTTAATGTTTCCGGAATTCTCGATCGAGCTGATCTGATCTCCGGTTAGCTTCCATTGACGGAGTTTTTCTTTTGCAGCCTCGTAGATCTCGGGCTCGGTTTGCTTTGTTTTTACAGCTTCAAGAAGTTCCTGCTGTGCAGTTACAAGTTCAGGAGAATAAATCAGAGCAAGTGTTTGTCCGTTGGTAACTTTTTCACCGTTATAGTTGACCAGTAATTTATCTATTCTGCCAGGTATATGAGCAACCTGACTTTGCAGCAACCTCTCATCAGCCTGTACTTTACCATATAGCCTTACCTCCTTTACAGGTTTTTGACGTGAAACTCTGGTTGTCAGAACATTCGCCAGTTCAATTGCTTCCTGCGACAGATGAACAGAGACAGGATCTGTTGTTTCTGACTTCTGACCAAGTTTTATTAAATCCATTCCACATATCGGACATTTACCTGGTTCATGCATCCTGATCTGGGGATGCATAGAACAGGTCCATATCGTTTCCTCCTTGTCGTGCGATGCAATTTCCTGATTCTGCATTTCTTCCTTTTTACCTGATGAGTGAAAAACAAGCCAACCGATAAATATACCGGCAATCAGGGTTATGCATAAATATAAGATGTTCTTTTTCATATTGATATTTTTAATGAAATGAAGTAGAAATTATTCATTTCTATTTATTTCTATTCATTTCCTTTTATCGTTATATTTTCCAGTTTCTTTATCCATGCAATGGCAGTGTTGTAATCAGCAATTGCTTCTATCTCTTTTAACTTATATTCGAGTGTTTGCTGACGGATACGCAATATATCCGCGAGACCGGCATTTGAAGAAGAAAAGCTTTTCATCATTATATTGAGCGATTTATCAGCCAGCAGAGTCTGATTGGCATAAAGCGTCTGCCTTCTCCCCGCATCCTGATATAACTGGAGTGCTTCGTAGAATTCAGCCTGCAGAGAATTGGATGCAGCCGAAAAGCCCTGTTCTGTTGCTGATTTCAGAAGTTCAGTTTCTGCTTTTATTGCTTTGTATTTCTTCCTGTAAACGGGCAGCGTCACGGTAACCATAGGCATCACCATATCCTTGCCGTTCATAGCAGTGCTGGCGTAGGGGAATTTACTGATTATTGAATATTTTACACCCAGACCAATCATTGGATATCCCATTTTATCCACCATCCTTGACCGTGCCTCCATTGATTCCTGTTCATATTTTAACATTGTGAGCATTGGATTATTATTAAGAATGCTATCGGAGGCAGATTTAACCGACATATTTAATGATTCTGTCATTAAACTGTCGGGAAGCTCAACCGGGGAAATGACCTGCCGGTTCAGGTAGGTGTTAAAACGGGCTGAGATAGTTACCATCGAATTTTTTAATGATGCAATGTTGTTTTCAAGATCTCCAACCTCTATCTGGATCCTGTAGAGGTCTGCCAGTCCTGAAGCGCTCTGTTGCTGACCCATAGTATTTCCTCCCATTAAAGAATTTGTGCCATTGGAACCTGCAGAGGAATTAGCATCAGAACTACCACCCATCGCCTGCATTCCTGCTGATCCTTTTGTTGACAAGGAGGCAGGGGAGGCTGAAACAGGATTTATTCCTCCGGAAGCGGAACCGGGACCTGCTGAAACTGGCGATTGGAACCTGATGAGTGTTAACCGTTCGATAGTCTTTAAAATATCAATATTCTTTTGTGATAAAATTATTTCCTGTTTGATCCTGTTCAGTTCATACCAGGTTTTTCTGACATCATATTGCAGGCTCAATTGTGCTTCGGCGTAGGATTCAGATTTTGCTTTTGCCATCAGGCTCATTTCGTCCTTTGCATTCCTGAGGACTCCGAACCATGGGAACATTTGCAATAGCTGAATATCAGCAACCTGGTATCCTTCCATGAGTTCCATTTTCTGCAGTAACACTCCGGCTGTAAGTTCAGGATCGGGTAAACTTCCGGCTTGCGGAATCTTCTGTAATGCTGCTTTATATTCAGTAAACTTCTGCAGTACTGACGGATTGTTTTTAATTGCAATATTAAGGTAATGAGTCAGGGAATCACTTTGAGAATAAAGAGAAATAGGTTGAAATGAATAGAAATAGATAGAAATGAATAGAAATATAATAAATCTACTCTTGATTTTATCTGAAATTTCCTTCATTGAAGATCTGGTATTATTAATTATTCTTTTTTGCATTTTTTGATGTTGATTTTAATTCATTTTCCCTCCAGACAGCCTGGAAGACAGGTACAACAAATATTGTCATGGTTTGTATGACCATTCCCCCAAATGTCGGAATTGCCATTGGCACCATTATATCAGCACCTTTTCCTGTTGAAGTAAGAACAGGTAACAGCGCAATTACTGCACAGGCAGCAGTCATCATGGCGGGACGTACCCTTTTCAGGCCGGCTGCAACGACTGCCTCACGAACCTCCTGAACTGTAGCCGGGTGAAGTTCTTCAAAAACCTGGTGTATATATGTACCCATAATTACACCGTCGTTCGTTGCTATACCAAACAATGCGATGAAACCTACCCATATGGCCACACTAAGGTTTATAGTATGCATCTGGAACAAATCACGCATGTTGATGTGAGCAATTGAAAAATCAAGAAACCAGCTCTGACCGTATAGCCAGAGCATAATGAACCCTCCAGCAAATGCTACAAAGACGCCTGAAAAATGAATTAAGGAAGCCGTAATAGTACGGAACTGAAAATACAGAAGCAGCAGAATCAGCATTAGGCTCACCGGAATTACAAGCGCCAGTCGTTTTGTAGCCCGCATCTGCTGTTCGTAGTTTCCAGCAAACTTATAAGATACTCCGTCAGGAAGCTTTATCTCTCCCGATCCTGTCTTTTTCCGGAGCATTGCCGAAGCTTCATTCACCACATCCACTTCTGCTTTTGCTTCGGTTTTATCAAATATCACATATCCGACCAGAAAGGTATTCTCACTTCTGATCATCTGGGCACCTCGGGTATAATCAATATCAGCTATTTCACCAAGAGGAACCTGTACACCGTTCATTGACGGTATCAGTATCCGTTTAAGATCTTCCGGATTGTCGCGTAATTCACGCGCATACCTTACACGCACGGGAAAGCGCTCACGACCTTCAACTGAAGTGCTTAAAGACATTCCTCCGACAGCAACCTGAAGTATTTCCTGAACATCAGAAATACTCATTCCATACCTTGCCATTGCTTCACGGTTGAGCTTTATCTCTATATATGGAGCACCAACGGCCCTGTCGTAAAAAACAGACGAAGATTTGATTGAGGGTACTTCTTTTAGTACTTTCTCTAATTCCATTCCGGCTTTTTCAATTGACTCGAGATCAGGTCCGTATACTTTAAGCCCCATGGGAGCGCGCATACCGGTAGAGAGCATGACCAGACGAGTTTCAATTGGCTGAAGCTTCGGAGCCGATGTCAGTCCCGGAATATCGGTGACCTTTACTATTTCATCCCAAATGTCGTTTGGCTTCTTTATACCCGGTCGCCACTGACGAAAATACTCACCATTTCTTTCGGGAATAAGACTGTCAGCAGGAACGACTCTGAATACGTTCTTCGCTGGATTATACTTTGATCCTCCTTTCAGAAGATAGCTTCCGTCACGATCGGTCTTAAACTGTAATCGTTTGCCATTCTCATCGAGTATATATTCCGACCGGTAATTTATTGTATTCTCAAACATCTGAACAGGAGCGGGATCCAGTGCTGAATTTACACGGCCCCATTTGCCGGTGGCAACCTCTACTTCCGGAATTGCATTGAGACGCTTATCGAGGATCTCAATATATTCCAGATTCTTTTCTATGCTTGAATGAGGCATACTTGTCGGCATAAGAAGGAATGATCCTTCATTCAGGGAAGGCATGAACTCCTTTCCTGTTTTTGGGAAGACTCTAACTGCTCCCTGCCACATAGCGGTCTTCCTGAAACTCGTCCATCCGGTTTTTTCGAATCCTGATGCTGCAAATCCAAATACTTTCTCAAATCCGAGCCAGGTCAGAATACCGAAAAACAATATAAAAGCAGGAATGAGTAGGAACTTAACTTTATTTGCGAGTGCCCATCTCAGAATAGTCTCATAATAGTGAACCATAGTCATAAGAATTGCCAGTATAACCCCGACAATTATTGCCACGAACAAATAATTGCTGAAAATGTTGTTATGAGCCCCCAGCGGCAGCCATTCAATGGAAAGGTAATAAACTGCTGCAAGCACAGTAATACCAATTGTTATATAGTTCGGAAACTCCTTTCTAGCTTCGCTCCACCGGTGGCTGAGTAAGTTGTTTATTCCGATTGCTATAATGGCTAATGCTATCAATGTATGCCAGGTAAATAAAAATATAATCCCGGCAACGATGAGTGTTATATTAAGTATCCTGTTAATCTGTTTTTTGTCGAACCTGATTGAAAAAATCAGGTAAGCCAATGTTGGCAGAATTACCATTCCAAGCACAAATGATGAGATAAGTGCAAACGATTTTGTGAATGCCAGAGGACGGAAAAGCTTGCCTTCGGCTGCTTCCATCGAAAACACAGGAAGAAAGCTTACAATTGTCGTAGCAAGTGCTGTTACCACTGCGGTTCTGACCTGAGTAGTAGCAGTGTAAATGACGGAAAGCAGTTTTTTACCTCTTGCATTTTGGTTTTCGGGCATCTCAAGGTGTCTGATGATGTTTTCAACGTCTACTATGCCTATATCAACCATAACACCTATCGCAATTGCGATACCTGAAAGTGCAACAATATTGGCATCTACGCCAAAATACCGCATAAGGATGAATGTCATCAGAACGCCAATAGGCAGCAGGACAGAGACAATTACAGATGCTCTGAGATTGAGAACCAGTATTATTATAACAATTATGCTTATGAGAATCTCGTGTGACAGGGCTGATTCTAGGGTTCCGATTGTTTCCCTGATTAATCCCGTGCGGTCATAGAACGGGATAATGGTTACCTTTGAAACTGAACCGTCGGGTAGTGTTTTTGATGGTAATCCGGCTTCAATCTCACTGATTTTCTTTTTGACATTTCCAATAACCTCCAACGGGTTTGAATGATAGCGGGCTACCACAACCGCACCGACCGCCTCAACACCCGATTTGTCCAATCCGCCGCGCCGGGTTGCCGGGCCAAAAGAGGTGCGGGCAACATCCCTGATTTTTACAGGTATGTTGTTCCTGATGGTAACTACTGAGTTATCAAGGTCATCCAGACTTTTTATATACCCCAGTCCGCGTATTATATATTCAACATTATTCAGCTCGATTGTTTCTGCCCCAATGTCGAGGTTGCTTTTACGTACGGTGTTCATCACATCCATCACCGATACA
>Ga0315272_10000503_pt1 | contig 19724 bp, 13 predicted proteins | sample C3_middle_MG_FD_203918 | JGI IMG/M metagenome (GOLD analysis project Ga0315272, IMG submission 203918) | Sediment microbial communities from Yellowstone Lake, YNP, Wyoming, USA - C3_middle | ecosystem: Environmental > Aquatic > Freshwater > Lake > Sediment | place: USA: Wyoming | collected...
ACCTCCTTCGACCATGAGCAAGTAGGCAACCAGCAAAGCTGCCAGCAGGCCAAAAAAGCTCAAGGGCAAAGGCATGAAGCCGAGGTAAGGCGCCAGCGGCGTGAACGGCAGCAGCATGGCCGTGAGTACCACGGCGACCGAGCTCAGCACCAGCCATCGATTGGGATGGCTGCGCAAGGGATTGCGCCGGGTGCGGATGACAAAAATCACCAGCACCTGGGTGGCGATGGATTCAACAAACCAGCCGGTGCGAAACAGCGTTTCGTGCGCATTGAACAGGCTCAGCAGCAGGTAAAAAGTCAAGAAATCAAAGAGCGAGCTGATCGGACCTATGGTCAACATGAAATTGCGGATGAAAGCGATGTCCCAACGTTTGGGCTGCGCCAGATCTTCGTCGTCAACATGGTCCAGCGGCAGCGTTATTTCCGACACATCGTAGAGCAGGTTGTTGAGCAAAATCTGCAGTGGCAGCATAGGCAGAAAGGGCAGGAACAAGGTGGCGGCAGCCATGCTGAACATATTGCCAAAGTTGGAACTGGTGGCCATCATGATGTACTTCATGACATTGCCGAACGTGCGCCGTCCTTCCAATATACCTAGGTGCAGCACCATCAGGTCTTTTTCCAGCAGGATCATGGCGGCGGCCTGCTGGGCCACATCAACGGCACCCTCGACCGAGATGCCGACATCGGCGGTGTGCAGCGAGGGGGCGTCGTTGATGCCGTCACCCATGTAGCCCACCACATGGCCGCGCGCCTTGAGCGCCAGGATGATGCGGTTTTTCTGCGCCGGGTTGACCCGGCAAAACAGGTTGACGCTCTCCACCCGCGCCCGCAACGCGTCGTCGTTCATGGCGGCCAGTTCGGTGCCGGTGAGCACGCCGGCAATCGGCAGGCCCAGCTCGGTGCAGACATGACGCGTGACCAGCTCGTTGTCACCGGTGACAATTTTTACTGCCACAGCGCTGGCCGCCATGGCTTTGATGGCCGCGCTCGCGCTGGCTTTGGGCGGATCGAGAAAGGCCGCAAACCCGGCAAAAATGAGCTCGCTTTCGTCTGACACCACCGCGTGCGGGTGGTCAAGGGCCACATCCCTTGACGCGATGCCCAGCAGCCGAAAACCTTCTTTGCTCAGACGCTCAAATAACGCGTTGATCCGGGTCCGTGCGCCGTCATCAAGGACTGCCGTGCTGTGCGCACTGTCAGCGTAATGCGTGCAAAGTTGCAAGATATCTTCGGGCGCGCCTTTGACCACCAGGCGACGCGCGCCCGCGCGCTCCACCAACACCGAAACCCGGCGGCGCTCGAAGTCAAACGGCACTTCGTCGATCTTGCGCCAGATGGAGACATCAATCTCTTGATGCGCCAGGATGGCCGCGTCGAGCGGGCTCTTCAGACCGCTCTCAAAATAACTGTTGAGGTAGGCCAGCGCGAGCACCTCGGGCTGGTCTTGTCCCTGCGCATCGACATGGCGTTCCAACCGGATCCGCGCTTCGGTGAGGGTGCCGGTCTTGTCGGTGCACAGCACGTCCATTGCGCCCATATCCTGAATGGCGGAAGGGCGCTTGACGATCACTTTCAAAGCCGCCATGCGCAGCGCCCCGCGCGTGAGCGTGACCGATACCACCATGGGCAGCAACTCGGGTGTCAAACCGACGGCCAGCGCCACCGCAAACATGAACGACTCCAGCAGCGGGCGATGAAAGGCCACATTGACCAGCAAGGTAAACAGCACCAGTAAAAAAGTCAGCCGCATGATGAGCAGGCCGAATTGGCGGGTGCCGATCTCGAAGGCGGTCGCGGGTGCTTTTCCCGACAGGCTGACCGCGATTTGCCCAAGCGCGCTGGCGCTGCCAGTGCGTTCGATCAGCACCTGGGCCGAGCCACTGACGACGGAACTGCCCATGAAGACGGCTTCTGCGCTTGAAGTTTCTTCCTGGGCGCTGGCCTCAGGGCGCTCGCTGGCCGGCGCTCTGGCGGGGCGTTTCTCCACCGGGTACGGTTCGCCGGTGAGTTGCGCCTGATTGACAAAGAAATCATTGGCTTGCAGCAGCCGGCCATCCGCGGGAACCAGATTGCCGGCCGACAGCAGCACCACATCGCCGGGCACCAACACCGTCACCGGCAGTTCGCAGGGTTTCCCGTCGCGCAGCACGGTCGCGGTCAGGGACACCTGCAAAGCCAGACGTTCGGCGGCCTGGTTGGCGCGGTAAGACTGCACAAAGTCCAGCGTCACACTCATCACCACAATGGCACCGATGATGAGGGCGCCGGTGGCATCGCCAGTCAACGCGGAAATGCCGCTGGCGCCCAGCAGCACCAACACCAGCGGGCTCTTGAAATTGGCCAAAAACTGGACCAGCACGGCGCGTTGCAAAGCCGGCTTGAGCCGATTGGGGCCGTATTGCTTGAGCCTCTGGGCGGCCTCAAGCTGGGTCAGCCCGTTCAAGCCAGCCCCCGGCGCCGATCAGATGCACTGCGCATGGCATCGGTGTCGTGCGCGGCGATGCGACGCGGTGTCGGTCTCGACGGTGGCTGGTGCCGTGCGACTTCGTAGGGCGCTGTCAAAGTGACCATCGTACCTTGGCCCAGGACGCTGTGAATTTCCATTTCACCGCCTATGGCCGTGATGCGTTCGTAGATGGAACTCAGGCCGAAACCATAGTGTCCGGCGGTGTTCGTTTCGAACCTGGCCGTGTCGAAACCACGACCGCAGTCGCTCACCGTCAGCAGCAGGCGTTGACCCTGGCGCTTGAGGGTCAGCCTGGCGGCGTTGACGTTGGCATGTTTTGCGACATTGACCAGCAGTTCGCGCACCGAGCGATGCAGCACCGCATGCAGCCCGGCCACCAGTGGCTCAAGCGGTTCCTGGGTATCAATCTGCACTGACAGTTGGTACATGCGTTGCAGATCCTCGGCCATGTCTTCCAACGCCGATTGCAGTCCTTGCGTGTGCAGGGCCGGTGGACTGAGCTGGCGGATGATGTTGCGTGCCGAGGCGACCGCTTGCTCCACCAGTTTGACAATCTGATGGACTGGCGTCGGCGCCAAGCTCTCCGCCAGCAGCGTCAGCTTGATTTGAATGACGGCCAACAATTGGCCCAGATTGTCATGCAACTCCTCGGCCAGCAAGCGTCGCTCGCGTACCTCGGTCAGGGTCAGCTCCATCGACAGCGTGCGCAGTTGCTGCTTGTGCAGGTTCACCTGTTGCGCCAGCGCGTGGGACATTTGATCCAAGCGCTGTTCGGCCAGCTTGCGCACGGAGACATCGCTGAGCACAACACGAAGCACGGGCGCCAGTGCTTCGTTGTTACCGAAGCTCATCGTCAATTGCCCCCAAAATGGCGTGCCATCGCGCTTGATCAGGCGCAGGTCGCAGGTCTGCGCTACCGCGTTGCTCAGCAACTGGTGGCGTTGCTGGTCGTAAAGATGTTGGTCCTGCTGGTCAATGAAGCGCGCCAAAGCTTGACCGATCAACGTGTCTCGGTCAACGCCCAGCAGCAGGGCAGCCGTCAGGTTGGCCTGCTCGATCAGGCCCGACTCGCTCAGGCTGCAATAACCCACCGGGGCGCGTTCATAGAGGTCAAAGTAGTGCGCCCGCGCGCTGTCGAGTTCCGTCAGTGACTGGCGCAATGGCGCGTTTTCCAGTTTGGGCTTGACCTGCGGCGTTGGCGCTGCGGCAAAGCGTTGGCGCACGGAATTGCTATTTTGGCGCGACATGGTCTATCTTGTGTACTTCAAGCCTTGGTTCTTGAACACTCTCGGCGGCGGCCATTGCCTGGCATCACTCATCCGGTTTGACAACGTTCAGTGTAGTACGGATTGGGTGGCGAAAAGAATGTCCATGCGCCGGGATTAGCATGGCGGTATGAACACGCACAGCTTGGGCTCTGCCCGTTTGATTATTCCAGCGTTGCTGGGTTTTGTGCTGGGCAATGCCTTGCAGTTGCAGCAGGCACAGCTTTTTCCATGGCAGGTTTATGTTTTTCTGGTTTTGCTGGCGCTGTTGTTGTGGCTGGCGGCCGCGCTGGAATCAGTCGCCATGGGCGCTCGCATGGCACTGGCAGCGCTGGCGTTGGCACTGCTCGCATTGGGCTCGACCGGACTGCGCGCCAGCTATTTTTCAAGCACGACCATGGATGCCAAGCTTGAGGGGCGGGATGTCAACGTCACCGGCGTTATCGTCGCCATGCCGCAGCGCAACGAGGCCGGTCTGCGTTTTCGTTTTTCGCCTGAATCGGCCCAGTGGCAAGGCCAGGCCGTGCGCCTGCCGCCACGCATTTACCTGGGCTGGTATGCCGATGCACTGGGCAGCCGTGCTGGCGCCGATGAAGCGCCTTCGATGGCCGAGCTGGAGCGCCCCGCGCCAGCGCTCCAGGCGGGGGAGCGTTGGCGGTTCACGGTGCGGCTGAAGGCACCGCACGGCGCCAGCAACCCACACGGTTTTGATTATGAGCTGTGGCTTTGGGAGCAGGGCATGCAGGCCAGCGGCTATGTGCGCGCTGGCGCCAAAGACCCGGTGCCGCAGCGGTTGGCGCAAACACATTTGCATCCGGTGGAGCGGGCACGTCAGCAGGTGCGTGCGCTGATCTACGAGCGGGTCGCCGAGCCCCGCTACGCCGGTTTGATTGCGGCATTGGTGGTCGGCGACCAGAACGCGATTGAGCGCGGCGACTGGGATGTTTTTCGCGCCACCGGTGTCGCGCACTTGATGAGCATCTCGGGGCTGCATATCACCATGTTTGCCTGGCTGGCCGCATTGCTGGTGGGCTGGCTGTGGCGCCGCTCGGGCCGGCTTTGCCTGTGGCTGCCAGCGCCCCATGCGGCTTTGGTTGGTGGCGTTATTTTGGCGGCTCTGTACGCCTTGTTCAGCGGTTGGGGGGTGCCTTCGCAGCGCACAGTGCTCATGCTCGCCAGCGTCGCGCTGCTGCGACTTTCAGGCAAACGCTGGCCCTGGCCGCTGGTCTGGTTGCTGGCCTGCGCCGTTGTGGTGGCGGTCGATCCGTGGGCGTTGCTGCAGGCTGGATTCTGGCTCAGCTTTGTTGCCGTGGGCGTTCTGTTTGCCACCGACACAGGTTTGCAAGCGGCCGCGCGAACCGGTGTTGGGGCCAGGCTGTCGGGCCTGTGGCACGAGCAATGGGTGATCACGCTGGCCCTCACGCCGCTCACGTTGCTGCTCTTTGGCCAGGTCTCGGTGGTCGGGTTCGCGGCCAATGCCTTGGCGATACCGTGGGTGACGCTGCTGGTCACCCCGTTGGCCATGTTGGGTGTGCTGCTGGCGCCGCTGTGGGATCTGGCCGCGCTGACGCTGACGGCGCTGGGCTGGTACCTGCAACTGTTGGCGGCACTGCCGTTTGCGACGTTGACGGTGGCGCAAGCACCCCTGTGGGCAGGCGCTGTAGGCGTTGTCGGCGGCTTGTTGCTGGCCTTGCAATTGCCCTGGCGTCTGCGCTTGTTGGGCCTGCCACTGTTGTTGCCGGTGCTGCTGTGGCAGGCGCCGCGTCCGGCTCAGGGGCAGTTTGAGCTGCTGGCCGCCGATGTCGGGCAGGGCAACGCGGTGCTGGTGCGCACCGCGCGGCACGCGCTGATGTATGACAGCGGGCCGCGTTTCGGCCGCGACAGCGATGCGGGCCAGCGCGTGCTGGTGCCGCTGCTGCGGGCGCTTGACGTGCGCCTGGACACGCTCATGATCAGTCACCGTGACAGCGATCACACCGGTGGCGCGCTGGCGCTGCTGTTGATGCAGCCGCAGGCTGAGTTGCTGAGTTCCATCGAAGACGGGCATGAATTGCAGGCCGTGCAGCGGGCCCGGCAGTGCGTGGCGGGTCAGCGTTGGCGCTGGGACGGGGTCGATTTCGAGGTGCTGCATCCACCGGTTGAAGACTATGCGGCGGTCAAAAAGACCAACGCCATGAGTTGCAGCTTGCGCATCTCCAATGGCCTGCGCTCGGCGCTGCTGGTGGGGGATATTGAACAGCCGCAAGAGGCCCGGCTGGTGGCCGCCGGCATCGGTTTGAAATCGGATTTGTTGCTGGTGCCGCACCACGGCAGCAAGACCTCGAGCAGTGCCGATTTTTTGGACGCGGTGCAGCCACCCATTGCGCTGGTGCAAGCCGGTTACCGCAACCGTTTTGGCCATCCGGCCGATGCAGTCATGGCGCGTTACGCCGAGCACCACATTCGCGTCGTCGATTCACCGCATTGCGGTGCCGCCACCTGGCAGTCGGCGCAACCGGACGAGGTCAAATGCCAGCGCGCTGAGGGCATGCGTTATTGGCACCACCGGGTGCCTTGAGGCCCGCAATTCGTCATTGCGTAGCGCGGCAATCCATGAACCTCCGGATCGCTGGTACAAGCCGGGTCTCGCACCGGCGGGCGATGGCTGCGGCTGTGGCATCGAACTGGGCTGTAGGGGTTGATGCGCTTTTATTCGTTTTCATTTTGGCCCCACTCACACCCCCCGCCCTCTGGTTTTTGGGGTCAGAGCCCAAATTTGCCCAGCCTTCGGCTGGCCCGCAGGGTACGGCGCTTTGCGCCGCAGCAAAATTGGTGTCTGACCCCAATAACCAGAGAGGAGCCAATACCACATTTTGCCGCGTGTTTGAACAAGGGAAGTGCACGCGCGAAGGCAGGTTGTTCGTCATTGCGAGGAGCCCTTCGTCAAGCTCAGGACAGGCCAAGGCGACGCGGCAATCCACGGCCACTGCGATGGTACGCCAGCATGGATTGCTTCGCTGCGCTCGCAATGACGAACGGGGTAGTTATGGCTTTCCGGTATTGGCTGTTTTGGTTCCCCACGCCGTCCTGGCAGGGCTGAGCAGCGCAGGGGCGAGGGGAATAGAGACGAAGATGTTTGAGCCCGCAGGGCGAGTTTCTGAGTCTCCCCCTCGATCCGAGCAGCGCAAGGAACCGCGCAGCGGCCCTGACTGCGGCTGCCCTTTCTTTCGGTTCCCTTTATTTGGGCACGCAAAGAAAGGGAACTCGCCTGCCGGGGCGAAACCCGGCTCGCCGCGCGGTCAAGCGCAAACCCGACACACCCACTCCTACGCAGGGTGGTTGGCGAGTGCCGCCACTGCCTGCCCCAACTCAATGACGGCCATGGCGTAATAGCTGCTCCAGTTGTAGCGCGTGATGACGTAAAAGTTTTCGGTACCGGCCACGTAGCTCGCAGGCGCGCTGCCGTTTTGCAGTTCGACCAGCGCCAGTGGCCCCTGATGTTGCAGGCCAATTCCTTGCAGCACGGCGCCTTTGGCCGTAAAGCTGGCGACGCTGAACGTCGGCAGGATGTCGGGCACCAGCAGGGCATCGAGGTCGAGTTTGCTGGCGTCAAAACTCACCGGGTAGTAGGTTGGCATACCGGGTTGCCAGTTGAATGTCTTGAAATAATTGGCAACTGAGCCAATGGCATCGGCCGGGCTGGTAAACAGATCGACCTTGCCGTCGCCATCAAAATCAACTGCGTATTTCACCCAGCTTGAGGGCATGAACTGGGTCATGCCCATGGCGCCAGCATAGCTGCCGCGCAGTGTCAGCGGGTTGAGGCTGTTGCGCTGCGTCAGACTTAAAAATTGCTCCAACTCGCTTCTGAAATAGGCGCTGCGCTCGAGCGCGCGCGGGTGGCTGGCCGGAAAATCAAAGCTCAGCGTGGCCAGCGCGTCTATGACCCGAAAGTGCCCCATTTGCGCGCCGTAAATGGTCTCCACGCCCAGGATGCCGACAATGATTTCAGCCGGTACGCCGGTTTCCTGCTGGGCGCGCGCCAGCGACGCCCGGTTGTCCTGCCAAAACTTCACGCCGGCCTTGATGCGAGCCGGCTCCAGGAAGCGACTTCGATAGACCTGCCAATTTTTGACCGTACCTACCGGCGCCAGTTCTGTCAGTTTGACCACCTGGGTCAGGTAGTGCGCCTGGCCGACAACTTGGCGCGCCCAATCGGCGTCGAGGTTGCGCCGCAGCGCCATGTCGGTGACCGCCAGCATGGCATCCTTGCGCTGGGCATAGGTCCGAGCGGCGCTCGGGATGACCTTCTTTGTTTTGACAAGCTTTTTTTCAATAGCGTTGGCGGCGTTGACCCCGCTGGATACGGCGCAAGCAGCGAAGAATAAAAGCGCCAGGATGAGCGGTTTGCGTTGGTGATGCGTCACTTGGGCCAGTGCAGTTGTTTGAATTCATGTTGCAGTGTAGCGAGGCGGCTGCGCTGGCTGCTCGGTGCTGCGTAGCGCTGCGCTTCCAGGCGCAGCAACCAATCGCGCAGCGCCGTTGCCGCCGGATTTTGCGGACCCAACTGCTCGGTCAATTGCGCGGCGACAGCACGTGGCGGACTTCGAGGTGCGATTTTGATGCCGGCTTTTTGCAGGCGCGCCGTCGCCATTGCCAGCAGTCGCAGCCAGGGGTCTTGGCGCGTGCGATCCCACTGCGTCCAGGCTGCGCCGCCCAGGCTGGCGAGCACCACCAGACCGATCAGCAGATCAAGCAGGTCGGCCCAGTCGGGCGACTTGAAGCCAAGCTCCTTGAGCAAATTGAGCTGCCGGGCTTGCGTGTAGTTGAGCACCGACTGGTTCCATTGGTTGTTGACGGCATCCCACAGTGCGCGCAGGTTGATGGCAAATTCCGGGCTGACGTTGCCGAGCAGGGCGCGAACGATCACGCCGCGCGGTGTTTGCAGGCGCTCGAAGGTGCCTATGCGCGCGGGCGCAACGGCAGCCGTTGGATCCACACGCTGCCAGCCCAGCCCGACCAGCCAGACTTCGGCCCAGGCGTGGGCATCGCTCTGGCGCACACTCCAGAAGCCATCCACCGCGTTTTTTTCGCCGCCCTGGTAACCGGTGACTATGCGCGCCGGCACGCCCAGTGCGCGCATCAAAATGACAAAGCTGGAGGCAATGTGTTCGCAAAAACCCTGGCGGCGGTCGAACCAGAATTCGTCCGCGCTGTCGCGACCGAAGACACCCGGCTCCAGCGTATAGCGGTAGTCACCGCCGCGCAGGCGCGCCAGCACGGCGGCTACGCGCTGGCGACCGTCGTCGCCGGCAAAACGCGCTTGGCGCTGCATCTCGGCGGCGAGTTGCAGGGTGCGTGGATTGAACCCCGCAGGCAAGTCCAGGTAGTCCTGCAAACCGGCCACCCAGCGCTGTGGCCCTTGACTAAAGTTGGGGTAACTCTGCGCCGTGTAGCGCACCAGGTCGGTCATGGCGCGATCAGTAACCCATTGCAATTGATCCGTCATGCGGGTTTCAAAATCACGGATCACGGGCTTGTTGGGCGTGGCGTCCAGCAGCAGCAACCAGGGACGTTGCCTGGCATCGAGGGTGACTTGGTAGTTGATCGCCGGGCCTTGCACTTGCAAATTGGCACTGGGTCGCAAACGCGCCGGCCAGGCGGAGCGCAGGGGCAGCCAACTGCGACCGTCAAACGTGGCCAGCACCGGTCCGCGAAAGTAGAGTTCGGACTGCGCCGGCGCCACGCCGTCGAAGCGAACACGCATGGCAATGCTGTCGTCGAGCGCCAGGCTGGCAATGTTGCCCACCTGCATGCTGGCCGACAAGCCGCTGCGCCCGTTCATGGCATCGCCGGGAACCCCCCAAAGCGGCGCTACTCTGGGAAACAAAACAAACAGGACGAGCATGACCGGCGCCCCCAGCAGCATCATGCGGGCGGCGTTTTGGGCGGCCAGCAGCAACGGTGGGCGACCCACCGGCATGTGGGCATTGACCAGTGCCGTCAGCAAACCGAGCAGGGCGATCAGCATGGCCGCCGCGGTGAGCAACGATTGGGAAAAGAAAAAGTTGCTCAGCAGGGTGAAAAAACCCAGAAAAAATACCACAAAGGCATCGCGCTTGGCGCGCAGCTCCAGCGTCTTCAAAGCCAGCAACACCATGATCAGCGTCAACCCGGCATCGCGTCCAAGCATGGTTTTGTAGGTGAACACGGTGGCGGCCACCGCCAGTGCCAGCAACGCCAGCAGCCACCAACGCGACGGCAGCGGCCGCAATGTCAGCGCCAGATAGCCGCGCCACAGCAGCACGCCGCCACTGAGCAGGCTGCACCACAGCGGCAGATAGCTCGCTTGCGGCAAGAGTATCCAGGCGATCACCAGCAGTATGAACAGGCTGTCACGGCTGTCGCGGGGGAGGTGGCGGAGCTTGTTCAACATGCTGTGCAATGCTGTTCTACATCCAAGCCGGGTCTCGCCCCGGCAGGCGAGTTACCTTTCTTTGCTTCGCCAAAGAAAGGTAACCGAAAGAAAGGCGAGCCGGATTCGTCGGCCCTGCGGGCACACTGCGTTGCTCGGTGCAGCCGGGGTCTGGCTAAACTCGCTTCGCTCAAACAACGCCAGCCCTGATCCGTCTGCCCCTGCGCTACTCGCCTCCTCATTACGGCGGGAATGCCAAAAGCAAATACCAAATCCAAATCCAAATTTAACAATGACGCACACCACGCATTGACCGTCATTGCGAGGAGCGGATGCGACGTGGCAATCCATGCTGGCACATCACAGATATGGATTGCCGCGCTGCGCTCGCAAGGACGACAGTGAGGCAGTTGGTTTTCTGGTACTGGCTGTTCTGCCCCCCGCCGTCCTGGCAGGGCTGAGCAGCGCAGGGACGAGGGGATTAGAGACGAAGATGTTTGAGGCGTTAGCCGAGTTTCTGAGTCTCCCCCTCGGCACGAGCAGCACAAGGAACCGCGCAGCGGCCCTGACTGCGGCTGCCCTTTCTTTCGGTTCCCTTTCTTTGGGCATGCAAAGAAAGGGAACTCGCCCGCCGGGGCGAGACCCGGCTTGCCGCGCCCACCAAAGCAATGGATGGAACTCAGCATAGCGCCAACGCTTCCAGGCAGCGTTTTTTATGCGCCTGACCACTGCCGGGTTGGACCTCCCGCGTGGCAAGACGCAAACCGTAATTCAGGCCCTGCTTTTCGGCCAGCAGCACCCAGGCGCACAGGCGCGACAACTGCAGTTCGGGTGGGACGGAACCAATTTGACGCTGGTCCAGCCACAACTCAAAACCTTGTACCTGCTCGGTCTCGCGGCTGATCAATTGGTCGGCTTTGGCGACTTTTTTCCAGACGATCAGCTTGGGTGGGTCGCCCCGGCGGTAGGCGCGCACGCCATTGAATTCGCCACTGCTGTGCGCTTGCGCTTTGGTCACGCCACCGGCGTGCGGTTGGCCCGGCGGCAAGGGCGGGGGTTGCTGTTCAGGCGCTGGATAGACCAACACGCGGGCAGCGGGTCGCCACAAGGTCCAGACCCGAAAAGTGCCCAACGGAAAGCGCGTTTCCAGTGTCAGCGTCGGCAGGCGCTGCCAGCCGCGCTGCGCGGGCTTGAAGGCCACCTGCGTGGTGACGCTGCCTTGCGCCGGCACGTCGGTCCAGACCCATTGGCCCGAGTCCGCCACCGCCAGCCCAAGCCCAAAGCGAATGCTGCGCCGCTGGCTTTGCAGCGTGACGTCGATGATTGCGCTGGTGCCGGCAAACACGGGTTCAGGTGCGACCAAATTCAGAACCAGGCCACGCAAGGTGGCGTGGCTCACCTGCATGCTCACCAGGGCGCTGCCGGCCAGCAAAAAAGTCAGCAAATAGCCCAGGTTGAGCTGGTAGTTGATAGAGGCGACCAGCAGCACCAGCAGTGTCGCCCCCAACATCAAGCCGGCTTGGGTGGGCAGGATAAAGACGTTGCGCTGCGTCAAGGTGGTGTGGTCGCGCAGCGGCAGCCGCTCTTGGAGCCAGTGTTCGAGTTGCCGTCGAAAAAAACCTGGCTTCACGGCAGTGGTACAGCGTCAATCATGGCCTGCACTTGTTCAACCGCACCGCGGCCCGCATGGCTCACCGGTGTCAAGCGGTGCGCCACGGTTTGCGCCAGGATCGCTTGCACATCATCAGGTGCGACATAGTCACGTTCGCTCAAGAAGGCCTGGGCGCGGGCGGCACGCAGCACTGCCATGCCCGCGCGTGGGCTCAGGCCGGTCAAGAACCAGCCGCCAGAGCGGGTCGCAGCAATCAAATCCTGAACATAGTCCAGCAGCGGTGCGCTGGCGTGGATGCCTGACACCTGGCGCTGCAGGTTTTGCAGTTGGCTTGCATCGAGCAAGCTTGGCAGGGCGTCCACCAGATCGTGGCGGTCCTGGCCGGTGAGTAACTCGCGCTCGGCAGCGCGGTCCGGGTAACCGAGTGAAATGCGCATCAAAAAGCGATCCAGTTGCGACTCCGGCAGTGCATAGGTGCCGACCTGGTCATGCGGGTTTTGCGTGGCAATGACAAAAAAAGGTGAGGGCAGGGCCCGGGTTTCACCCTCCACAGTGACCTGCTTTTCTTCCATCGCTTCGAGCAGCGCACTTTGGGTTTTGGGACTGGCGCGGTTGATCTCGTCGGCCAGCAACACTTGGGCAAAGATCGGGCCCGGGTGAAACACAAAGGCCTCTTTGGCGCGCTCATAGACCGACACGCCGGAGAGGTCGCTGGGCATCAGATCGGCGGTGAACTGCACACGTGAGAATTGCAGACCAAACGTTTTGGCCAAGGCGTGGGCCAGCGTCGTTTTGCCAACACCGGGCAGGTCTTCAATCAGCAAGTGACCACCGGCGAGCAGACAGGCGACGCAATCTCGCGTTTGTCTGGGCTTGCCGACCAGCACCGTGTTAAGCTGATCGAGTAAAGACTTGAGTTTTTGATGTGCGTCCATGGCACGACCTTACCAAAATTTTATGAGAGACAGGAGCTCACCGTGACAATGACCGGCTACTTTACTCATCCTGATTGCCGCAAACATGAAATGGGGCCGGGCCACCCGGAGTGCCCAGAGCGGCTGGATGCGATTGAAGACCGCCTTCTGGTCACGGGCCTGGGGTTGGCGCTGGAGCGGCGCGAGGCGCTGCCAGCGGCCGTGGCCGATATTGAACTGGTGCACAGCCGCATGTACGTGGCGGCATTGCGCGGCCTGAGCGACGGCCTCAAGTCGGAAATTGATGCCGGTGGCCCAAGCCATGTCCAGATCGACCCCGACACCAGCCTCAACGTCAGCACGTTCGATGCCGCGTTGTGCGCCGCTGGCGCAGCGCTGGCCGCCACGGACGCCGTGCTGGCGGGCGATCTGACCAATGCTTTTTGCGCCATTCGACCGCCGGGCCACCATGCCTGCCGCGAGCATGCCATGGGGTTTTGTTTTTTCAACAACGTGGCAATCGCCGCCAAGTACGCGCTTGAGTGTCACGGCTTGAAACGCGTGGCGATCGTCGATTTTGATGTGCATCACGGCAACGGCACCGAAGAGGTTGTGGTGGCTGATCCGCGCATGCTGATGGTGAGCTTCTACCAGTACCCGTTTTATCCGCTGGATCACGCTCACTCCAGTGCGGGCAATCTGGTCAACCTGCCGGTACCGGCCTACACCAAGGGCATGGAAATCAGGGAGCTGATTGAGAACGCCTGGATACCGCGGCTGGAAGCTTTTCGGCCCGAGATGATTTTCATCAGTGCCGGTTTTGACTCGCACCGGGAGGACGACCTGGGCCAGTTGGGGCTGGTCGAGCAGGACTACGCCTGGATCACGCACCGCATCAAGGACGTGGCGCGGCGGCACGCCAAAGGACGCATCGTTTCCTGTCTGGAAGGAGGTTACAACCTGAGTTCGCTGGCGCGCAGCGCAGAAGCGCATATCCGGGTGCTGGCCGATGTCTGAGGCGCGCATCACCGATCTCGACGGCTGGGTTGCGGCGCTTACCCAGGCCACTGCCCTGATGGAATTGGGCACACTGCTGCTGTGTGTTGTACTGGCCTGGGCGCTGGTCAGGCTGATGCGCCAGGCCCTGGCGGTCAGCCACAAGACTTCCATTCTGTTTGGTTCGCGCATTGTTGATGGCGTGTTGTTTCCACTGGTGTTGCTGTGCCTGGCCTACCTTGCGCGGAACTTGCTGGCGCACTGGCTGCCGGTGGTGGTCTTCAGGCTGGCCATTCCGGTTTTGATCGCCTTGCTGGTCATGCGCCTGGCGGTCAAGGTGCTGCAAGCGGCGTTCAGCGAGACGCCACTGGTGCGCTTGCTGGAGCGAAGCATTTCCTGGGTGGCTTGGGTTGCCATGGTGTTGTGGGTCAGTGGTTTGCTGCCGCTGCTGCTGGAAGAGCTTGATCAAATCAGTTGGAAGGTCGGCGGCACCACCTTGTCGGTGCGCAATGTGATCGAAGGCGCACTGACCGCCGGTGCCGTGTTGATCTTCACCCTGTGGATTTCAGCGGTGATCGAATCCCGCCTGTTGCGCTCGGCCACCGGGGGCGAGTTGTCATTGCGTCTGGCGCTGAGCAACGCCACGCGGGCCTTGTTGATGTTTGTTGGTTTGCTGCTGGCGCTGTCGGCGGTTGGTATCAATCTGTCGGCCCTGTCGGTGTTGGGCGGCGCCATTGGCGTCGGCATCGGTTTTGGTTTGCAAAAACTGGCGGCCAACTACGTCAGCGGTTTCGTCATTCTGGCCGAACGCAGCATGCGCATAGGCGACAACGTGCGGGTGGACAATTTTGAAGGTTGCATCACGCAAATCAACGCACGTTACACCGTGATTCGCTCTTTGGCAGGGCGCGAGTCCATCGTTCCCAATGAGATGCTGATTACCAGCCGGGTCGAGAATCTGTCCTTGGCCGATACCCGGGTCTGGCAGTCGTCGGTGGTCTCGGTGGCTTACGACAGCGATGTGGAACTGGTGATGCGATTGTTGCTGGAGGCGGCCCTGAATCAGCCGCGTGTATTGCGTGAGCCGGCGCCTTCGGTCGCACTTTCTTCGTTTGGCGCTGATGGACTGGAGTTCACGGTCGGTTACTGGGTTGCCGACCCCGAGAATGGCAGTCTTAATTTGAAATCCCAGATCAACCTGGAAATCCTCAAAGCGCTGCGCGCAAACCAGATCGAGATCCCGTTCCCGCAGCGGGTGGTGCATACGCGGACGGGTTAAAAACTTGCCAGTGAAACTGGTGAAGAATATTTATCGTGCGCTTGACTGCGCAGCAAGCCGGGTCTCGCCCCGGCGGGCGAGTTCCCTTTCTTTGCGTGCCCAAAGAAATGGAACCGAAAGAAAGGGCAGCCGCAGTCAGGGCCGCTGCGCGGTTCCTTGCGCTGCTCGTGCCAAGGGGGAGACTCAGAAACTCGCCCTGCGGGCTCAAACATCTTCGTCTCTGTTTCCCCTCGCCCCTGCGCTGCTCAGCCCTGCCAGGACGGCGTGAAATACAAAGCAACCAATACGAACCAGACAACCAAATGCATCGCTGTCGTCATTGCGATTGCCGCGTCGCTTGCGCTTCTCGCAATGACAAAACCCCCTCGTCACTGCGAGGCCGCAGGCCGTGGCAGTCCACGAAGTCCGGAGCTGTGGATTGCCGCGCTTCGCTCGCAATGACGGTCCATGTGCCATGGCGCGTACTTGTGGTGTTTGGCTGTTTTGCAGTCGCCCATTGAGACAGGGCTGAGCAGCACAGCGGCAAGAGGATCAGGGCGGGCGTTGTCTGAGCGAAGCGAGTTCGGTTATTGGGGTCAGACACCAATTTGGCAAAACCCCAAGTCCACGCTGCGGTGCATTGCACCGCACCCCTTGGGGCGGGGCGCAGGCCCGGCGAATTTGGGCTCTGACCCCAAAAACCGCAGCAGCGCAAGGTACCGCGCAGCGGCCCTGGCGTTGGGCTCGCCTTCTTTTGCTTACTTTTGGTGTTTGCGTAACTTCGCTGTGCGAAGTGAGCAAACCCCGCGCGCGAAAGCGCGCCTTTGGCAGGTCAAGAAAACCCGCCTTGCGGGTTTCTATAAAAGTGAGGCGCCTGCCGGGGCGAGACCCGGCTTGCCTGCGGTCACCCGCCGGCGACGTTTAATGCGAGCGCATCTTGGCACGCAGCCGGGCGATGGACTGGCTGTGCAACTGGCAGACGCGCGATTCAGTGACATCGAGCACGACGGCGATTTCCTTGAGGTTCATGTCTTTTTCATAGTACATGCTCATGATGTATTGCTCGCGCTCGGGCAGGTTCTTGATGGCTGCGATCAAGGCTTGGCGCAAACGCTGGTCACGCAGCATATTCATCGGATCGGCATCGTCGTTGCTCAGGTGCCGGTCGAGAAAACTGTCTTCGTCGTCGTTGCCGCGGGCCATGTCTTCAAGGTACACCAGTTGCGTGCCCCGAACTTTGCCCAGCAGGCTCTGGTAGTCGGTCAGGCTCAGTTTGAGCGCGGCGGCAATTTCACTCTCCAGTGGCGCGCGTCCGAGTTGATGCTCAAGCCGACGCACTGCCTGCTCGATTTCTTTTTGGCTCTTGCGTGAGCCGCGCGACATCCAGTCGTTGCCGCGCAGTTCATCGAGCATGGCACCGCGAATGCGCTGCGTGGCGAAAGTTTCGAATTGCACGCCTTGCTCCGCCTGGTAGCGTGTCAAAGCGTCGGACAAGCCGATCAGACCGACCTGGATCAAGTCATCGACTTGCACGTTGGCGGGCAACTTGGCCATCATGTGGTGCGCCAGGCGAGATACCAAGGGCTGGTATTGCTTGATCATGGCATTGCGATCCAATTGGCCTTTAGCGGTGTACATCAATGGCTCCCCACAAAATGGTTGCGATGCAAGGGCATGGCGCGTTCCAGCAACTGCAGGGCGAGCCTCTGGACATCGTCAGCTTGGCACTCCTGCGCTGGCAGCGCGCGCACTGCCAGCGAATCAAGCGGGTAGTTCAAAAATGTCATGGCACATTTCTGTAAATTTTTAATGGTGGAGCGGTTGGCTGCGGCGGCTTCGGGCTCGTTCGTCATGTTAACAACAGTCGGCCGGAGTTGGGCATTGAGAAACATTTGTTTGAGCGCCTGGTAGGCGGTTAGCGCCGATGTTTTGACCGGAGCCACCATGAGCAAGGGTTCAATCCCGCTGTCCAGCAACAAGTGGCTTAAAACATCAGCGCGGGCGTAAATGATCACCACCCCGAAACTTTGAAACAAATCGCTCAAGGGAAGCAGTGCCAAACCTGGCGTCCACGTCGGTGCGCAGAGTTGTTGCAGCCCAAGCGCAGACGGTATCACGGCGCACGAAGAAAGCTCAGCGTTGTCACTGGCACGCCATGCCGCTTGTTCCAGCATTTGCGTCAGCCCCGGGTTGTCAACCGACTCGACCGCGGTGGCATCGAGCACCGCCACCGATTGGCCCAAGCTGGCCAAGGCGGCGCACAGACTCCACAGCAATGGCAGTTCACCTTGCTGGTCGCCGTGGCTGGCCAGTGCCATGACGCGGGGTGCAGCCTGGAGCGCCAGGCTTTGCAGCCCGGCGCCCTGGTTGATGCACATTTCAAGCATCGAGATGCCCCATTTTCATTGGGCTGGGCTGCGCAAAGAAAAATCCCAGCTCTGCCGCATTCGGATCAAAAGCAGATCGAAGCGGCGCGCGCATCGAGTGGCGGACCAGTTTGGCGGCATCGGCTATTTCCCAATCCTCGGGTACTTTTTGACCCATGGTGACGCCGCGCAATACCAGTTGGTGACGGATCGCGGCATCGAGCGCTGGTCCGAGCTTGGCAGTTTCGTCGATTTTCGAGAGCACGGCTTGCTGCACGCCATTGGATTTGAACGATGCAACCACTTCATCAAGGGCGTCGCCGTGGCCGCCGGCATTGAGTACCAGCAAGCGGTTGACGCCGGGCAGATCCAGAACATCGAGCATGCCGCGTTTGCGTGGGTCGTTGGGGGCCAGTCCGATGGTATCGATCAAAATCATTTTCTTGTTGCTCAGAAGCGTGAGCAAGTCCTGCAGGGCGGCGCGGTCATGCGCCAGGTGTGCCACCACGCCCAGCATCTGGCCGTAAGCCCGCAACTGTTCATGCGCACCGATCCGGTAGGTGTCCAGGGTGATCAAGCCGACGCTGCCAGGACCGTGGGCGCGTGCGCACAGGGCCGCCAGTTTGGCGGTGGTTGTGGTTTTGCCAACACCGGTGGCACCGACCAAGGCGTAGGTTCCGCCCTCCTGCTCGAGCGGCTGCGCGGCCGCGTCAGTTTTAAGGTTGTGCTGAAGAATGTCCATGACCCAGCGCACCGACTCGGTGGCATCCATTTCTGCCGGCATGCGTTCCAGCACTGTGCGGGCCAAAGTGGGCGAATAACCGGCACGGATCAATTTAAGCATCAGGTTCAACTGGATCGGATTTTGGCGCGCCTGGCCGAGCCAGGCCAGCGTGTTGAAGCGGTCCTCCATCATGGCTTTCATGGCGTGCAGTTCGCTCACTATGCCTGGTGACAGCACGGGTGCGGGCCGCGCCGCCTGCGCGGGCGCCGTTTTGGGTACCGGCGCGGCTGCGCGCTGCGCCGGCTTGGCTGTTTCGGACACTGCTGCCGGCGCTGTCTCGCCCAGTTCTTCTTGACGGCGGCGCAGCATACGTTCGCGAACGTAGTCCTGAAACGACAAGGTGCTCATGGCCAATTGGGTGGCATCGTCCTGCACCTGGCTGGCTGATGTGGCTGCATTGAGCGCGGGCGCGCTCACGGCAGATTTGAGCTGCAATGGCGTTTGCGCCTGGCTGCGGCTGGCAAATGATTTGGGGTCGTCCAGCGGGGCCAGCGTTTCTTCCGCGGTGGCCATCACCTCAATGCCAGTGGCGGTCGTGCGATTTGACAGAATCAGCGTGCCATCGCCAAAAGTGAGCCGCGCCTTGGCCAGCGCCTCGCGCGCAGTGGCGCCGGTAAAGCGTTGAATGTTCATGATGGAGCACCTTTCAGAATTGGACCAATACGGATCGTGTGGGATTCAGGTATTTCGCTGTGTGCGAGAACCTGGAGCCGAGGCGCGACGCGCCGCAGCAGGCGGGCAATTGCACTTCGAATTTGATCTGGCACCAGCAGGCAAGCCGGAATGCCGATTTCTTCCTGTTTGAGGGCCACGTCGGCGGCGGTTTTGGTGAACAAGTCGGCGACGCCCGGATCCAGCGCCGAGCCGTTGGCACCGCCAAGCGCCTGAACCAGCAACCGCTCCAGGGTCGGGTCGATGGCGATGACGTTGAGCTCGTGTGCCGCGCCGTAGATTTGTTGCACGATGGCGGGCGCCAAGGCAATGCGCACGCGCCGGGCCAATTCGGCTGCGTCGGTGCTGACGCTGGCGTGTTCGGCCAGCGACTCGATGATGGTGCGTATGTCACGGATATGCACCGACTCATCGAGCAACAATTGCAGCACTTTTTGAAATACCGCGATCGGCACCATTTTAGGAACAACTTCTTCAATCAGTTTGGGGGCCAGCTTGCTCACGTGTTCTACCAGTTGCTGGGTCTCGGTGCGGCTCAATAATTTTGATGCCTGCACTTGCATCAAGTGTGACAAATGGGTGGCCATCACGGTCTCCGAATCAACCACGGTAAAGCCTGCCATTTGCGCCGCTTCTTTTTGATGCTCGTCGATCCAGTGTGCGGGCAAGCCGAAAGCCGGGTCGGTGGTGGCGGTGCCGATCAGGGGCGTGGTGATGCCACCAGGGTTGATCGCCAGGAACATGCCGGGAAACGCCTCACCTTCACCGGCAATGACGCCGCGCAAGGTGATGCGATAGCCGCTGGGTTTGAGTTCCAGGTTGTCACGCACATGCACTGGCGGCGGTAGAAAACCCACTTCCTGGGCAAATTTGCGGCGCACGCCTTTAATGCGCGTGAGCAGGTCGCCTTGACGGCTCTTGTCCACCAGCGCGATCAGCCGGTAGCCGAGCTCAAGGCCCAGTTGGTCAACCGGTTGCAGGTCATCCCAAC
>Ga0315272_10000504_pt1 | contig 19707 bp, 20 predicted proteins | sample C3_middle_MG_FD_203918 | JGI IMG/M metagenome (GOLD analysis project Ga0315272, IMG submission 203918) | Sediment microbial communities from Yellowstone Lake, YNP, Wyoming, USA - C3_middle | ecosystem: Environmental > Aquatic > Freshwater > Lake > Sediment | place: USA: Wyoming | collected...
AAAGCAGCAGGGACTGATTGAAGAAAACGTAAATTTGCGTAGTGTTTAGTGAACAAAGGAATATGAGATGAGTGCAATTGTTGATGTCATAGCGCGTGAGATTTTGGATTCCCGTGGCAACCCTACGGTGGAGGCCGACGTGTTGCTTGAATCCGGTGTGATGGGGCGTGCCGCAGTGCCGTCTGGTGCATCCACCGGCACTAAAGAGGCGGTGGAGTTGCGCGACGGTGACAAGCAGCGTTACCTTGGTAAGGGCGTGTTGAAAGCGGTGGAGTTTGTAAACACCGAGATCGCAGAAGCGATCATTGGTCTGGATGCTGCAGAACAAGCTTTTATTGATCAGACGATGATCGACCTCGATGGTACAGAGAATAAATCTCGCTTGGGCGCGAATGCTATTCTGGCTGTTTCCATTGCCGTGGCCAAAGCCGCTGCGGAAGAATCGGGTCTGCCACTATATCGCTATCTGGGCGGCGCAGCACGTATGGAGATGCCGGTGCCGATGATGAATATCATCAATGGCGGGGCGCACGCCACAGGTGGGGCGGATATTCAGGAGTTCATGATCATTCCGGTTGGTAGTCAGAGTTTCCGTGAAGCGCTGCGTTGTGGCGCGGAAGTGTTTCATCACCTGAAAGCCATCTTGCATCACCGTGGTTTGAGCACGACCGTGGGCGACGAGGGCGGCTTTGCACCCGCTCTGGGATCCAACGAGGCGGCACTGAAAGTGATCGTGGAAGCAATCGATGCGGCCGGCTATGTGCCCGGAGCGGATGTGGCGATTGGCCTGGATTGCGCCGCTTCCGAATTTTACAAGGACGGTCAGTATCATCTGAAAGCAGATGGTCTGACGCTGAACACCTCACAGATCATCGATCTGTATGCCACCTGGGTGGACAAATACCCCATCATCACGATCGAAGACGGCATGAGCGAGCACGATTGGGATGGCTGGAAGCTGCTGACCGACCGCCTCGGCAAGTCCGTCCAATTGGTGGGAGATGACGTGTTCGTTACCAACACAAAGATACTGCGTGAGGGCATCAAACGCGGAATAGCTAATTCCATTCTGATCAAGGTGAACCAGATCGGTACCTTGACCGAAACTTTCGCGGCGATAGAAATGGCCAAGCGCGCAGGCTACACCGCCGTCATTTCGCACCGTTCCGGCGAGACGGAAGATTCCACCATTGCAGACCTGGCAGTTGCAACCAACGCGATGCAAATCAAGACGGGTTCCCTTTCACGCTCTGACCGTATGGCGAAATACAATCAGTTGTTGCGTATCGAAGAAGATCTGGGAGATAGCGCGTCTTACCCTGGGCGCGACGCGTACTATCAGCTGGCATAGGCCAGTGCTGTTGAATAGATGCGCAGGATCTCGCTGATACTGGCCGCCCTGATTCTGCTGTTGCAGTATCCACTGTGGCTAGGCAAGGGGGGCTGGTTCAAGGTTTGGGATAACGGTCGCCAAGTCGAGGCTCAGAAGCAGATCAATCGGCAGGCGCAAACTCGCAACGCGGTGCTGGATGCTGAAGTGCGTGATCTCAAGCAGGGCACCGAGGCCGTCGAAGAGCTTGCGCGAAGCGAGCTGGGCATGATCAAGCGCGATGAAGTTTTTTTCCAGATACTGGAAGATCATCAGGGCGCATTTGCATCATCGGTGCGTGCTGCTAGTTCAGTGCCCCACTAGTTCCGGATATTGCGTGCAGCGCATTCAAATTATTGCGCACTGAGAATATAAGTGCCATCACGAACTCGTAGGTCACTTGAGGCGGCTTGCATTTGATAGCCCCATCGCAATCGAGTATAATTCGCACCCAATCAGAGCGGGATGAACGAAACAGTTCGTCCCGCTTCTTTATGTCAATCGTGACGTTATCAGCCTTGGAGAGTACCTGGTGTCGCAATCGAACCCCGCCATTCTTGTATTAGCCGATGGGACGGTGTTTAGAGGTATAGCTATTGGCGCGTCAGGCAGCAGTGTCGGCGAAGTGGTGTTCAATACCTCGATGACCGGCTATCAGGAAATTTTGACTGATCCTTCTTACTGTAAGCAGATTGTTACTCTGACTTATCCGCACATCGGTAACGTCGGTGTGAACAGCGAAGATGTGGAATCGCGCCAAGTGTTCGCCAGCGGGCTGGTGATACGCGATTTGTCATTGACCGTGAGCAACTTTCGCAGCACCCAGTCGCTACCCGAATACCTCAAGGCTAATAATGTAGTGGCAATTGCTGACATCGACACGCGCAAACTGACGCGGATTCTGCGCGAGAAGGGGGCGCAGAACGGCTGTGTCGCCACCGGCACGGATGAGGTCGCGGCGCTCGCTGCAGCGCGCGGATTTGCCGGGCTGGCCGGGATGGATCTGGCGCAAGTGGTGAGTTGCGATGAACGATATGACTGGACGCAGCGTGAGTGGAAATTGGAGGAGGGTCATCGCGACGTGACAGGTACGAAACTCCATGTGGTGGCCTATGACTTTGGCGTGAAGCGCAACATTCTGCGCATGCTGGCAGAGCGCGGTTGCAAGATTACAGTGGTGCCCGCCAAGACTGCTGCTGCTGACGTGTTGGCGCTGAAACCGGACGGTGTGTTTCTGTCCAATGGTCCCGGCGATCCGGAGCCATGCGACTATGCGATTCATGCGACGAAGAAATTTATTGAAGTGGGCATGCCGTTATTCGGAATTTGTCTTGGCCACCAGATCATGGGACTGGCGGTTGGCGCAAAAACATTGAAAATGAAATTCGGTCATCGCGGTGCAAATCATCCGGTGCAGGACATGCAGAGCAAGCGCGTGATGATCACCAGCCAGAACCACGGCTTTGCCGTGGATGCGGCAACCTTGCCGGAAAATGCGCGCGTGACCCACGTGTCTTTGTTTGATGGCACCCTGCAAGGTTTCGAGTTAACCGACAAACCCGCATTCTGCTTCCAGGGGCATCCTGAAGCGAGTCCTGGACCGCATGATGTGGACTATCTGTTTGATCGCTTCATTGCGATGATGGGCAAGTAAATGGCAAAGCGTACCGATTTAAAATCCATCCTGATCATCGGCGCGGGTCCAATCATTATTGGACAGGCGTGCGAGTTCGATTATTCCGGCGCACAGGCGTGCAAGGCCCTGCGCGAGGAAGGTTATCGCGTCATTTTGGTGAACTCGAATCCAGCCACCATCATGACCGACCCGAATATGGCCGATGCGACCTATATCGAGCCTATTACATGGCGCATCGTGGAGAAAATCATCGCCAAGGAAAGGCCGGACGCGATCCTGCCGACCATGGGCGGACAAACAGCGCTGAACTGCGCGCTCGATCTGGCCAAGCATGGTGTGCTGGAAAAATACGGCGTGGAGATGATAGGTGCTTCGCGCGAAGCAATTGACATGGCGGAGGACCGCGAGAAATTCAAGCAGGCGATGACGCGCATCGGCCTGGCTTCGGCTCGATCAGCAATTGCGCACAGCATGGAAGAGGCGCTGCAGGTTCAGCTGGTGATGGGATATCCCACGGTCATTCGCCCGTCCTTCACCATGGGCGGCTCCGGTGGCGGCATTGCCTACAACCGCGAAGAATTCATGGAGATTTGCGAGCGTGGTCTGGAGGCTTCACCAACCAAGGAGTTGCTGATTGAAGAATCGCTGCTCGGCTGGAAAGAGTTTGAGATGGAGGTGGTTAGGGATCGCGCCGATAACTGCATTATCATCTGCTCGATCGAAAACCTCGACCCTATGGGCGTGCATACCGGCGACTCGATCACCGTCGCGCCGGCACAGACGTTGACCGACAAGGAATATCAAATATTGCGCGATGCCTCTATTGCAGTGTTGCGCGAAATTGGCGTGGATACGGGCGGCTCCAACGTGCAATTCGCCATCAACCCGGACGATGGGCGCATGGTGGTGATCGAGATGAATCCGCGCGTGTCGCGTTCCTCTGCTCTGGCCTCCAAGGCTACCGGCTTCCCGATTGCCAAGGTCGCTGCCAAGCTGGCGGTAGGCTACACGCTGGACGAACTGAAGAACGAGATCACAGGCGGCGCGACGCCGGCTTCGTTCGAGCCATCCATAGATTACGTGGTGACCAAGATTCCACGCTTTGCCTTCGAAAAATTCCCTCAGGCCAATGATCGCTTGACCACACAGATGAAATCGGTGGGTGAGGTGATGGCGATCGGGCGCACCTTTCAGGAGTCGTTCCAGAAGGCGTTGCGCGGACTGGAAGTGGGCGTCGATGGGCTGGATGAAAAATACACTGACCGCGATGCGATAACCGCAGAGCTGGGCTCACCTGGACCTGAGCGCATCTGGGCCGTGGGCGATGCTTTCCGCGTCGGCATGAGTGTGGAAGAGGTGTTCAGCTTCAGCAAGATCGATCCGTGGTTTTTGGTGCAGATTGAAGATTTGCTCAAGCGCGAAGCAGCGTTGACAGGTCGTGCGCTGGACAGCCTGAGTGCGGATGAAATGCGCCAGCTCAAGCGACGCGGATTTGCCGATGCGCGTCTGGCGAAGCTCTTGGGCAGCGATGCTGCCGCTGTGCGCGCGCACCGCCAAGCGTTGGGTGTTCGTCCAGTGTTTAAGCGTGTCGATACCTGCGCTGCAGAATTCGCGACTAACACCGCTTATATGTATTCCACCTACGAGGAGGAGTGTGAGGCTGCACCTACCAACAATAAAAAAATAATGGTGCTGGGTGGTGGACCCAATCGCATCGGTCAGGGTATAGAGTTCGATTATTGTTGTGTGCATGCTGCGCTGGCGATGCGCGAAGATGGTTACGAGACCATCATGATTAACTGCAATCCGGAAACCGTGTCCACTGATTATGATAGCTCTGATCGCTTGTATTTCGAACCACTGACGCTAGAGGATGTGCTGGAAGTGGTGGCGGTAGAAAAGCCAATCGGCGTGATCGTGCAGTACGGTGGGCAGACGCCGCTCAAGTTGGCGCATGGACTGGAGCAGAATGGCGTGCCCATCATCGGCACCACGCCGGACATGATCGACTGCGCGGAAGACCGTGCGCGTTTTCAGCAGATGCTGCAACAACTTGGTCTGAAGCAGCCGCCCAACCGCACGGTCAGCACCTCCGAGCAGGCTGTGCAGGCGGCACAGGAGCTGGGTTATCCACTTGTGATGCGCCCTTCCAACGTGTTGGGCGGCCGTGCGATGGAGATCGTCCATGCGCAACCCGACCTCGAACGTTATATGCGCGATGCAGTGGAAAATGCCAGAATTTTTCCGGAGCGCATGCCTATTCTGCTCGATCGTTTTCTGAACGATGCGATTGAAGTGGATGTAGACGCGGTGTCGGACGGCAAGGCAGTGCTAATCGGCGGCATCATGGAGCACATCGAGGAGGCGGGGGTGCACTCCGGCGATTCGGCCTGCTCGCTGCCGCCATTCAGTCTATCGCCTTCCTTGCAGGATGAGTTGCGTAACCAGACCAAGGCGATGGCCAAAGCGTTGAATGTGGTTGGATTGATGAACGTGCAATTCGCCATTCAGGGTGAGACTGTGTACGTGTTGGAAGTGAATCCGCGTGCCTCTCGCACTGTGCCCTTTGTGTCCAAAGCCACAGGGGTGCCGCTGGCGAAAATTGCTGCACGCTGCATGGCTGGGCAAACGCTGGCGCAACAGGGTGTCAACCATGAGGTGATTCCGCCCTATTACTCGGTCAAGGAAGCGGTGTTTCCGTTCATCAAGTTTCCTGGCGTGGATACGATACTCGGGCCGGAAATGAAATCTACCGGCGAGGTGATGGGGGTGGGCGAAACTTTCGCCGAGGCGTTTGTGAAATCGCAACTTGCTGCGGGGGTGAAGCTACCAACCTCAGGAAAAGTGTTCATTAGTGTGCGCGAGGCCGATAAAACCGGCGCGGTAGAAATTGCTCGCTCGTTGGAGTTGCTCGGTTTTACGCTGCTGGCCACGCGTGGTACGGCTGCTGCGATCACTGCGGCGGGTGTTGCAGTGACAGTGGTGAACAAGGTGGCTGAAGGCCGACCGCACATTGTGGATATGATCAAGAATGGTGAGGTCAGGCTTATCATCAATACTGTGGACAGCAAGCCCACCGCGATGCGTGATTCGTACTCCATCCGCCACGCTGCGTTGCAAGGGCGGGTGACCTATTACACCACGCTGGCGGGTGCGCGTGCTGCCTGTTTGGGAATGCAGCATCTGGCTGAACTACAGGTGTATGACGTGCAGTCGCAACACAAGCGCCTGGCAGTTGCTGGCCGCTAGCCGTTAGTTTTTAGTTAAAATATAAACGCGCAACGACAACACCAACTAATAACTAAGGAAGTTTCAGCATGAGCAAAATTCCATTAACGAGTATAGGTGCCGAATTATTGCGCATCGAATTGCAGCAATTGAAAACGGTAGAGCGTCCTTCAGTGATCAACGCGATTGCCGAAGCGCGCGCGCAGGGTGATTTGTCCGAGAATGCTGAATACGATGCGGCCAAGGAGCGACAGGCTTTTGTGGAGGGACGCATCATTGAGGTGGAAAGCAAGCTGGGTAATGCGCAGGTGATTGATCCGAAAACGATCAACGCCGATGGGCGCTGCGTGTTTGGCGCGACTGTAGTGCTGGAGGATGTCAAAAACGGCGACGTGGTGACCTATCAGATCGTGGGTGACGATGAGGCAAATATCAAGCAGCGCAAAGTTTCTATCAGTTCACCTATTGCGCGCGCACTGATTGGAAAATACAGCGGTGATGTAGCCGAGGTGCAGGCACCGGGCGGAATCCGTGAATATGAAGTCGTCAACGTGCAGTATATCTAGCCCCAAATTCGGGGCCGGGTATAAATATCACCGAGTATGGTTTTCAGGCTAGTTGCGGCTGCCTAACTGTTTCTTGCTGAGCGGCTTACTCTTGCGGCGTGTCGATTTTTTCACGGGCAGGTCTTCCTGTGGTTGGTATACCACCAAAATTTTACCTATGCGTTGCACCGCAGCCGCATTCAGTTCGGTGCAGATTTGTTCCAGCATTGCAGCACGCGCTTCCCGGTCATCATTCATTACGCGAATCTTGATCAGTTCGTGACTCTTCAATGCGAGGGAGATCTCTTGCAACACGGTGGCGGTCAGCCCGGCCGAGCCGATCATCACAGTGGGTTTGAGGGGATGGGCGCGCGCCTTGAGGTTTTGGCGCTGCAATACGGTAAGCGTTAGCATTATGGACTCCAGATAAGTGCGGCATTCTAAACGATGAAGAGAAGCAAAACCAGCAAACAATGGATGCAAGAGCATGTATCCGACCCTTATGTGCAACGTGCGCAGAAGGAAGGCTATCGCTCGCGTGCAGCATACAAGCTGCTGGAAATCGACGAGCGCGACCATTTGATCAAGCCGGGTATGGTAGTGGTGGATTTGGGGGCTACCCCTGGCGGCTGGTCACAAATTGCTGCCGACAAGGTGGGCAAGGCAGGCAAGGTGATTGCACTCGACCTGTTGCCATTGCAGCCCATACCTGGAGTGGAGTTTATTCAGGGCGATTTTCGTGAGGATAGCGTGCTTGCGCAACTGGAGGAGCACCTCAGCGGCAAACAGATCGGACTTGTAATTTCTGATATGGCCCCCAATATGAGTGGCATCGATATGACCGATCAAGCGCGGGCGATGCATTTGGCGGAGTTGGCGATGGATTTTTCCGTGCGGCACTTGCAACCTGGGGGCGTATTTTTGGTCAAAGTCTTTCAGGGAACGGGTTTTGAAAGCTATGTCAAACTGATGCGTGCCCATTTTGGACGTGTAGTGACGCGTAAGCCCAAGGCCTCGCGGGATCGTAGTAGCGAGCTGTATCTTTTAGGCTTGGAAAAACTTGAGTAAACAGACGGGAAGTAGTCTAATGCAAGAACATTTTGTGGTGTGGCATATGCCAGCGGGGAGTTATTTTGAATAATCTGTTTAAGAGTGTCGGAATTTGGCTGGTTGTAGCTTTGGTGCTGATGACCGTGTTCAATCAATTTAATACCCGCCAGCAGACAGGTGGGCAGGCACCTATGGATTACTCCCAGTTTCTGGAAGAGGTGCGTCAAGGCCATGTCTCCAAGGTGACTATCGAAGGGCGAACCTTGAAAGCTGTCACCAGTGATGGCAAGCGTATTACCAGCTACGCTCCCCAAGATTTGTGGCTGGTATCGGACTTGATCAAGAATGGCGTCAAAATTGAAGCCAAGCCAGAAGAAGAGCCATCGTTTTTGATGAATATTTTTGTATCCTGGTTCCCGATGCTGCTGTTAGTGGGAGTGTGGGTTTTCTTCATGCGGCAGATGCAGGGGGGCAAGGGCGGCGGCGCATTTTCTTTCGGCAAGAGCAAGGCGCGCCTGCTTGACGACGCCAAGGAGCGAGTGACCTTTGCCGACGTGGCAGGTTGCGATGAGGCCAAGGAAGAGGTTTCCGAGCTGGTGGATTTTCTGCGCGACCCATCCAAGTTTCAGAATCTGGGGGGGCGCATTCCGCGTGGCGTGCTGATGGTGGGTAGCCCGGGTACAGGTAAAACCTTGCTGGCCAAGGCGATTGCCGGTGAAGCTAAAGTGCCGTTCTTCTCGATTTCCGGTTCGGATTTTGTGGAAATGTTTGTTGGCGTGGGCGCGGCTCGCGTACGGGATATGTTTGAGCAGGCCAAGAAGCAATCGCCGTGCATCATCTTTATCGACGAAATTGATGCGGTGGGCCGCCAGCGCGGAGCGGGAATGGGTGGGGGCAACGACGAGCGAGAGCAGACGCTGAATGCCTTGCTGGTGGAAATGGATGGCTTTGAAGGTGCCAGCGGTGTGATCGTGATTGCTGCGACCAACCGTCCCGATGTGCTGGATGCGGCATTGTTGCGGCCGGGACGTTTTGACCGTCAGGTAGTCGTGCCGTTGCCCGACATACGTGGCCGCGAACAGATTTTGATGGTGCATATGCGCAAGGTTCCGGTCGCAGCCGATGTGAAGGGCGATATTTTGGCGCGTGGCACGCCCGGCATGTCCGGTGCCGATTTGGCCAATCTGGTGAACGAGGCGGCGTTGTTTGCTGCACGACGCGGCAAACGCTTTGTTGAGATGGATGATTTCGAATCAGCCAAGGATAAAATCATGATGGGTTCGGAACGTCGCTCGATGATCATGCCTGAAGAAGAGCGGCGCAACACGGCTTATCACGAATCCGGCCATGCGGTAGTGGCCAAATTATTGCCCAAGACGGATCCCGTGCATAAGGTAACCATCATTCCGCGTGGGCGCGCGCTGGGATTGACCATGCAGTTGCCATCGGAAGATCGTTACAGCATGGACAAAACACGCATTCTTGACACCATTGCTGTGCTGTTCGGTGGGCGTATTGCGGAGGAGGTTTTTATGCACCAGATGACGACGGGTGCTTCGAATGACTTTGAGCGCGCTACCGACATGGCCCGGCGCATGGTCACGCAATGGGGTATGAGCGATGCGCTGGGGCCGATGGTTTACGGCGAGAACGATGGCGAGGTCTTCCTGGGCCGCTCCGTGACCACGCACAAGAATGTGTCCGAGGCCACCATGCAGAAAGTGGATGAGGAAATTCGCCGTATCATCGATCAGCAGTACGCCCTTGCACGCAAGTTGATCGAAGAGAACAGCGACAAAATTGAGGCAATGACTCAGGCGCTGCTGGAATGGGAGACGCTCGATGCCGAGCAGTTAGACGACATCATGGCCGGAAAACCACCGCGCCCCCCCAAGCCTGCACCGGCAAGCCAGAGCACGCCGCCACCGACTGATGCGGCACCGAAGGCACCTGCCGCCACCACTCCCACGCAGCCTGCTCAGGAAGCCTGAGAGACAGTGGTCGGTGAGAAGTGAGTGGTGACAGGATTAAAGCTTGCCATCACTCATCACCGGTCACTCTTCGCCGATGTACCTCCATTGCGGCAATTTTAAATTCGACCTGTCACGACCGCTCGTGATGGGTATCGTCAATGTCACACCCGATTCCTTTGCGGATGGTGGGCGTCATTTTCAGCGCGATGCCGCGCTGGCTCATGCCCAACAACTGATCCATGAAGGTGCAGATATTCTTGATATAGGCGGGGAATCTACACGCCCCGGCGCACTGCGGGTTAGTGTGCAGCAAGAGTTGGATCGCATCATGCCGGTCATTGAGGATTTGCGCGATGTGCCGGTGCCGTTTTCAGTCGACACTTACAAGCCGGAAGTGGTGCGAGCTGCGCTTACGCAGGGCGTGAGCATGATCAATGATATCGATGCGCTGCAGGATTCTCAGACGCTGCTCGCAGCGGTAGAGAGCAAGGCGGCAGTGTGCTTGATGCACAAACAGGGTACGCCTCGCAATATGCAGCAGCAGCCGCATTATCAGGATGTGACGAACGAGGTAATGCAATTCCTGCGCATGCGCATCGCCGCAGTAGAAGCCGCTGGCATAGCGCGGGAGCGTATTGTTGTTGATCCGGGTTTTGGCTTTGGCAAGACGCTGGCTCATAATCTGAGCTTGCTGCGTAATCTGGAAACTTTTAGTGACTTGAATGTTCCTGTGCTTGTGGGGCTGTCACGTAAGTCCATGTTGGGTACAATTACTGGTCAGGATGTGGCGCACCGCGTGCATGCCAGTGTAGCGGCGGCGCTGCTGGCGGTGCAACACGGCGCGCGTATTGTGCGCGTGCATGATGTACGCGCGACTGTGGATGCACTGAAGGTTTGGAGTGCGGTAAATGCCGCAGCAATCGATGGAGACGAGCGGTGAGTAGAAAATATTTTGGTACTGATGGTGTGCGCGGTCGCGTGGGGGAGTATCCCATTACACCGGAATTTGTAATGCACCTGGGCTATTCCGCAGGCAAGGTACTGGCTTCTGCGGACTGGAAGCTGGCGCAGGGCGAGAATCCTGGCGTGCTGATCGGCAAGGACACGCGCATTTCCGGCTATATGCTGGAATCGGCATTGCAGGCCGGCCTACTCGCGGCCGGAGTAGATGTATTTTTGGCCGGGCCGGTACCCACTCCAGCGGTAGCCTACCTTACGCGCGCGCTGCGTCTGCAGGCCGGTATCGTCATCTCTGCCTCGCATAACCCATTTGAAGATAATGGCATTAAATTTTTCTCCAGTATGGGGACTAAGCTGCCGGATGATACCGAACGTGCCATCGAAGCGGGGCTGGATACCCCTATTGTGACCATGTCTTCGGGGCGGCTGGGCAGAGCCAAACGTATCAATGATGCGGCCGGACGCTACATCGAATTCTGTAAGAGCAGCTTCCCTTATGAGGCTGATTTGCGTGGCCTGAAGATGGTGGTGGATTGCGCGCACGGTGCTGCCTATCACATTGCGCGCCATGTGTTTCATGAGCTGGGTGCGGATGTGGTTGCCATAGGTGTGCAGCCGGATGGCAAAAACATCAACGATGGCTATGGTGCGACCGCGCCTGCCAATCTGCAACGCGCGGTTAAAGAGCACAAAGCTGATATGGGTGTTGCGCTGGACGGAGATGGCGACCGCTTGGTGATGGTGGATGCTGATGGGTGTTTGTATGATGGTGACCAGCTGCTTTACATTATCGCCAAGCATCGCCAGGCGCAGGGTGGGCTCAAGGGCGGAATAGCAGGCACGCTGATGACCAATCTGGCATTTGAACATGCTATGCAGGACCTTGGCGTTCCGTTCGCGCGCGCCAAGGTGGGTGACCGCTATGTGATGGAGTTATTGCAGCAACGGGGTTGGCAAGTGGGTGGAGAAAATTCCGGTCACATTATTTGCCTGGATCGCCACAGCACGGGCGATGGCATCGTTTCTGCGCTGCAGGTGTTGCATGCATTGCGCCAGAATCAGCAGACTCTTGCGCAAGCCGTGGCCGGCTTGACCCTGTATCCGCAAGTGCTGGTGAATGTGCGCATTGCCAAGGGACTGGATTGCACTGCAGATGCCAACGTCTGCGCAGCTGTATCGGCTGCAGAATCGGCGCTGGCGGGGAGAGGCCGGGTTTTACTGCGGCCTTCAGGAACCGAGCCATTGTTGCGTGTGATGGTCGAAGGAGAGGACGGTGTTGCCGTGCGTTATTGGGCGGAAGTGATCGCACAAGCGGTACGCGATCTGGCGCAGGCAGTCGCATAAATCCGGGCACGGAACATTTTATGACTTTGTGGACCAATGGTTGTATTGTCTTTTTGACAATTTCGGAAGGGAATGAAAATGAAAAATTATGTGTTGATCATATTGATGGCAGTTACTTCCAGCCCCGCTTGGGCGGCGGACTTTGTTGATACGGCTAAAGTGATTGCCAGCTCGCCGATTTATGAGCGCGTCTCCGAACCCAAGCAGGAGTGTTGGAATGAGACAGTCAGTTCGTCTGGGTATGCATCCACCACTGCACCCGCGGAGGAGCGCTCTTTGGGTGGGGCCTTGCTCGGTGGCGTGATTGGTGGTGTATTAGGCAGCCAGGTTGGACAAGGGCACGGTAGTACCGCAGCCACTGCAGCGGGGGCGATTGCCGGTGCTCTGATAGGAGATTACGCCTCCAATACGGGTAATGCGCAAGCGCAACAGAGTGCACAAGCACCACAGACACGTGTGGAGCGGCATTGTCGGCAGATAGAGAATTACCGCGATGTGATCCGGGGCTACAATGTGACCTACCGTTATAACGGCCATGATGTCACTGTGCGCATGCCCTCGCAACCGGGAGAGACCGTGCGGGTGGGGGTCAGTGTGATTGACGGCGAGATTCGCCGTTGAATGTACCAATTGGCAGTGCATGGAAAAACCCGGCTTATGCCGGGTTTTTTTATAGGTTAACTGCGTTGCTCTATCACTGGACTATCAACCAAACCTGCCTGTTATGTAGTCTTCTGTTTCCTTGCGCTTGGGGTTGGTAAACACGGAGCTGGTATCACCGAATTCAATCAGGTCGCCCAGGTACATGTAGGCGGTGTAGTCGGATACACGGGCAGCTTGTTGCATGTTGTGGGTGACGATGACGATGGTGAAATCCTTTTTCAGTTCGTCTATCAGCTTTTCAATGTGAGCGGTGGAAATTGGATCAAGTGCTGAAGTCGGTTCGTCGAGCAATAATATTTGTGGCTTTACTGCGATGGCGCGGGCGATGCACAGGCGTTGCTGCTGTCCGCCGGATAAGCCAGTGCCGCTTTGCTTCAGTTTGTCTTTTACTTCGGTCCACAGTGCAGCCTTTTTCAGCGCCCATTCCACGCGTTCGTTCATGTCGTGTTGGTTGAGGGATTCATAGAGCTTTACTCCAAAGGCGATGTTGTCGTAGATGGACATTGGAAATGGGGTCGGCTTCTGGAACACCATGCCGATCTTGGCGCGCAACGTGTTGAGGTCCTGACTTTTGTCGAGAATATTTTTTCCGTCAAGCAGGATTTCGCCCGTGGCAGTTTGTTTCGGATAGAGCTGGTACATGCGGTTAAAGGTGCGTAGCAGCGTGGACTTACCACACCCGGATGGGCCGATGAATGCGGTCACCATTTTTTCCGGGATGGTGAGATTTACGTCATTGAGCGCGCGGTCTTTGCCGTAATAAAAATTCAGGTCACGTACGACGAGTTTGGGAGTGATATTTTTTTCAACAGCCATTACCGACATCCTTAGTGAGTTGTTGCGCTCTGGCGGAATACGACCCGCGCCACGATATTAAGTGTGAGTACGCTGAATGTAATGAGCAGTGCACCGGCCCAGGCAAGATTCTGCCAGTCCCCGTAGGGGCTCATCGCAAATTGGAATATGACTACCGGCAGATTGGCCATCGGCTGATCCATGTTGTTGCTCCAGAACTGATTATTCAGCGCGGTGAATAGTAATGGCGCAGTTTCACCGCTGATGCGAGCCACGGCTAGTAGTACGCCGGTGATGATGCCGGCGCGCGCGGCGCGCAGAGTGACAAAGTTGACCACTTTCCACTGCGGCGCGCCTAGCGCCGCAGCGGCTTCGCGCAATGTGCTGGGAACCAGTCGCAACATGTTTTCGGTGGTGCGGATGACGATCGGAATCACCAGGATAGATAAGGCCAGTGCACCCGCCCAGCCAGAAAAATGTTTGACTTTGACTACATACACTTCATACACAAACAGCCCAATAACGATCGATGGTGCGGACAGCAGTACGTCGTTGATGAATCGGGTTATCGGAGCCAGCCAGCCGCGCTGGCCGAATTCAGCCAGGTAGGTGCCAGCCAGAATGCCGATAGGTGTGCCGATCAGGGTGCCGATCACCGTCATTATCAGGCTGCCGGCTATGGCATTGAGCAAGCCGCCTGTATTTCCCGGGGGCGGAGTCATTTGCTGGAATACCGCCGGGGTTAGTGCGGGTAACCCGTGATCTAATAGCGTTATCAATATCCAGCAGAGCCAGAATAAACCAAACAGCATTGCCAGCACCGAGATGGTGAGGCCAACGGCGTTGATGATACGGCGGCGCGTGTATAAATTTAACATGATGTTCAGGCGGCCTGTCCTTCGCGTTGGCCGAGCTTGTACAGCATATAGCGGGCGAGGGACAAGACTACGAAGGTAATGAAAAACAGGATCAGGCCGAGTTCAATCAACGAGGACGTGTACAGGTCGCCAACTGCTTCAGTAAATTCGTTGGCGAGTGCGGAAGAAATGCTATTGCCAGGCATCAATACAGACTTGCTCAGTTCGTGGGCATTGCCGATCACAAAGGTGATGGCCATTGTTTCACCCAGTGCGCGTCCGAGCCCCAACATGATGCCGCCAGCCACTCCTACCTTGGTGTAGGGTAGTACCACTTGCCACATAACCTCCCAGGTGGTCGCTCCGAGTCCGTAAGCGGATTCTTTGAGCAGCGTGGGCACCACATCGAACACATCGCGCATCACAGATGCGATGAACGGGATGACCATGATGGCGAGAATGATGCCGGCGGTCAGCATCCCAATTCCCATGGGCGGGCCGGAGAAGAACGGGCCGATGTAAGGCATTGTACCGATATGGCTATTGAGCCACGGCTCGATGTGGTCGGCAAACAGCGGTGCAAATATGAACAGCCCCCACATGCCATAGATGATGCTGGGGATGCCTGCAAGAAGTTCAATTGCGATGCCGAGCGGCCTGCGCAAAATGCGTGGCGAAAGTTCTGTCAAAAAAACGGCGACTCCAAAACTCACCGGAATGGCGATCATCAACGCAATACAGGAGGTGACGAGCGTGCCGATAATTGGGATCAGCGCGCCAAATTTATCATTGACCGGATCCCAGTCGGCGCTGGTCAGAAAGCCGAAGCCAAACGCGTGGATGGCGGGCATGCTGCCCACGATCAGCGAGAAGATGATTGCCGCGAGCAGTGCCAGCACGCCGAACGCAGAAATGCGTGTCACACTGCGGAACAGCAAATCTAACGCGGTCTGTCGTTTAAGTCGTGCTTCATGCAAAAACGTAGGCATAAGTGTGTTGTTTTCGGTTGGGAAAGTAAATTACGGGGGCGTTTAGCCCCCGTAATTATAGCTTATGCAAGTGCTGTGTCAGTCACGCTTCGTATGCTTATTTAACGAGAGGCTTGCCTGCTGGATCCTTGATTTGTGTTTTCCACGCAGCACGGATCAGTTTCACTACATTGTCTGGCAGCGGTACGTAGTCCAGATCGGTAGCCAGCTTGTCGCCCTTTTCGTAAGCCCAGTCGAAAAACTTCAGTACTTCTTTTCCTGTGTCCGGTTTTTCTTGTGATTTGTGCATCAGGATGAAGGTCGCTCCGCTGATCGGCCAGCTATTTTTGCCAGCTTCATCGGTCAGTAATTCGTAGAAGCCGGGTGCCTTGTCCCATTGAGCGCCAGCTGCAGCGGCCTTGAATGAGTCAGTGTCCGGCTGCACGAACAGGCCGTCGTGGTTTTTCATTTGCACGTGGTTCATTTTGTTCTGCAGCGCGTAGGCAAATTCTACATAACCGATGGAGCCTTTGATGCGCTGTACATAGGACGCTACACCTTCATTGCCCTTGCCGCCAGTGCCGGCCTTCCAGGAAACCGCAGTGCCTTCGCCAACTGTAGACTTCCATTCAGCGCTTACCTTGGACAGATAATTGGTGAAAATGAAGCTGGTGCCGGAGCCATCGGAGCGATGCACCACGGTGATGTTGTCATCGGGCAGCTTGATGTCCTTGTTCAGGGCGGAAATTGCGGGGTCATTCCACTTGGTGATTTTTCCAAGGTAGATGCTGGCCAAAGTTGCACCGTCCAGTTTCAGCTTGCCGGCTTCGATGCCATTGACGTTGATCACAGGAACCACGCCGCCGACCACGGTCGGGAATTGCATCAGGCCATTCTTTTCCAGATCTTCAGGCTTCATTGGCATGTCGGACGCGCCGAAGTCAACGGTCTTCGCCGTAATTTGCTTGATGCCGCCGCCGGAGCCGATGGATTGATAGTTCAAGCCGATGCCGGTTTGAGTCTTGTAGGCATCAGCCCACTTGGCATAAACAGGGTAAGGAAAGGTGGCGCCGGCACCGGTGATGTCGGTAGCGCAAGCGTTGCCTGCAGCGAGTAGTGAGGCCGTCAGGCCAAGGAGGCAGAAAAGGCGGATTGGTTTGTTCATGGTCTCTCCAAAAGTGAGGGTGCTTATTTTTATTGCCGTTAGTCAGCAGGTGCATCATAGCGCTGACATATTGCAAAATTATTACAGTGATTGCGATATGCTGTTAGCGGGATTTTGCATATTTACATGACGATGTGATGGGTACATGTAATTGCGGCCGGCAGAGGAATTGACCGTTTCGGTTTTCGCGGGTAGGATTGCCGCCTTTCGTCGCTTTGAAGGTTCCGCAGATGCGCCGCAAACTGGTTGTAGGGAATTGGAAAATGTGCGGGGCGTTGGCCCAGAATGAAGCTTTGCTAGAGGCTGTGGCGAGTGGCATAGTACAAATTCCGCAAGTAGATTGTGCCGTGTGTGTGCCGTTCCCTTATCTTGCGCAGGCACAGCAGCAGTTATGTTCAAGTTCGGTGAAATGGGGCGCGCAGGATGTGCATCAATTGGACAAAGGGGCTTACACTGGCGAGGTGTCTGCTTCCATGCTGGCTGATTTTGGCTGCCATTATGTTATCGTCGGGCATTCCGAACGGCGCAGTCTGTATGGTGAAAGTAGTCAGTTGGTGGCAGAGAAATTTGCTGCGGCTCAGAAAGCAGGATTGCTGCCTATCCTTTGTGTCGGTGAGACTTTGGCGCAGCGTGATGACGGCATCACTGAGGCAGTGGTGGCAGAGCAGTTGGATGCAGTGGTCAAATTGCTGGGTGTGCAGTCGTTGCGCAATGCGGTGGTTGCCTATGAGCCGGTATGGGCGATAGGGACGGGAAAGACGGCTTCGCCAGAGCAGGCGCAGGCGGTGCATGCATTTATCCGTCAGCGCATTGCAGGCCTCGATGGTCAGATTGCGCAAGGTTTGTGTATACTCTACGGTGGCAGTGTCAAGGCATCGAATGCTGTCGAGTTGTTTGCAATGCCGGATATAGATGGTGGGTTGATAGGCGGGGCATCGTTGGTGGCCGAGGATTTCTTGGCAATTTGTAAGGCCGGCGCGATTTGATACGTCGGAAAAAAATAATTTTGTGTTGGAGTAGTGTGTGGAAACTTTGGTGTGGGGTGTGCACGTAATTACAGCTGTCGTGCTGATAGGCTTGGTGTTGGTGCAGCATGGCAAGGGAGCCGACATGGGCGCTTCATTTGGCTCTGGTTCTGCCGGTAGTCTGTTCGGTTCAAGCGGTTCGGCAAATTTCCTGAGTCGCAGTACGGCTGTTGCCGCGACAGTGTTTTTTATTACCAGCATGACGCTGACCTATATGAATTCCAATCCGTCGCAGCCGCAAGGTGTGATGGATAGGCATGATGTGTCGAAGGCGGCAGTGCAGCTGGCCCCCGCCCCCGCAGGCGGTGATGTAAGCGGCTCGAAGTCTAAGGAAATACCGAAGTAATACAAAATCATAACAAGCCGATGTGGTGAAATTGGTAGACACGCTAGCTTGAGGGGCTAGTGGCGAAAGCCGTAGCAGTTCGAGTCTGCTCATCGGCACCAAATATCAAGCCCTGGTTTTAAGTTTTTGGTTCAAAGTCGCTGACCATAAAACCAGGCGCTGTTCATAATACATAAAATAATAATGCGTTTATGTGCTCCATGCTGTTGGGGCGCTGAACGAATGGGAGGGGCTCAGATGTTGGAAAATTATTTTCCGGTACTGCTGTTCATTGTGATAGCGCTGGTGATGGGCGTAGCACCGCTGGTGCTGGGCTGGCTGGTCGCGCCAAATCGCCCGGACAGTGCGAAACTCTCGCCCTATGAATGCGGCTTTGAAGCCTTTGAAGATGCGCGCATGAAATTCGATGTGCGTTATTATCTTGTCGCCATTCTCTTTATTCTGTTCGATTTGGAAATCGCTTTCCTGTTTCCGTGGGCCGTTGTGCTTAAGGAAATTGGCGGATTCGGTTTTGTCGCCATGTTGGTTTTCTTGGCCATCCTCGTGGTCGGATTTATCTACGAGTGGATGAAGGGGGCGTTGGAATGGGAATAGAAGGCATTCTGGAAAAAGGTGTTATCACCACTTCGCTCGACACCCTGATCAATTACACCCGTACCGGTTCCTTGTGGCCGATGACGTTTGGTCTGGCCTGCTGCGCTGTGGAGATGATGCATGCTGGTGCCGCACGATATGACCTGGATCGCTTCGGTGTGGTGTTCCGTCCCAGCCCGCGCCAGTCGGACGTGATGGTCGTGGCAGGAACGCTGTGCAACAAGATGGCACCTGCGTTGCGCAAGGTTTACGACCAGATGGCCGAGCCGCGCTGGGTGATCTCGATGGGTTCCTGTGCCAACGGTGGCGGCTACTACCACTACTCCTACTCGGTGGTGCGTGGCTGTGATCGCATCGTGCCGGTGGATATATACGTGCCAGGCTGCCCACCGACCGCTGAGGCATTGCTATATGGCATCATCCAGCTGCAGAACAAGATTAAACGAACCAATACGATTGCGCGCTAGGGGGATCATGGCTGCTGATTTGAATGTATTGCACAACCATCTGACCGAATTGTTTGCCGGCAAGATGGTCAGCATCGAACACCGGCTGGGCGAGTTGACGCTGGTGCTGCCGGCCATGGGCATTTTGGAAGCGATGACTCTTCTGCGCGACGATACGGGCCTGCGCTTTGAGCAGCTGATCGACTTGTGCGGCATGGATTATTCCACCTACGGCAGCGATGTTACCGAGGGCGGTACCTTTCTCAAGTCCGATATTTCTTCCGACGTTTTTCCTTCTCGCTTTGCTGTCGTCTATCATCTGTTGTCGCTGACGCACAACGTGCGCCTACGTGTGCGCGTGTTCGCCGGAGATGACGGTTTGCCGATGCTAGATTCTGTTACGAACATCTGGTCATGTGCCAACTGGTATGAGCGTGAAGCGTTCGACTTGTATGGCATCGTGTTCACCGGACATCCTGATTTGCGCCGCCTGTTGACCGATTACGGCTTTGTCGGCAATCCTTTTCGCAAGGATTTTCCGTTGTCCGGCCATGTCGAGATGCGCTACGACCCGGAACAGCAGCGTGTCATCTACCAGCCGGTAACGGTGGAGCCGCGTGAAGTGACACCGCGCATCATTCGTGAAGAACACTACGGTCATAACTAATTAGCTACGGTTTATTTGAGCGGAATGCGGCATGTCTGAAATAAAAAACTACACAATGAACTTTGTCCCGCAGCAT
>Ga0315272_10000505_pt1 | contig 19668 bp, 15 predicted proteins | sample C3_middle_MG_FD_203918 | JGI IMG/M metagenome (GOLD analysis project Ga0315272, IMG submission 203918) | Sediment microbial communities from Yellowstone Lake, YNP, Wyoming, USA - C3_middle | ecosystem: Environmental > Aquatic > Freshwater > Lake > Sediment | place: USA: Wyoming | collected...
TACTTGCGAATAAAAGCTTTGCAAAGGCTTCATGACAAGCCTTTATGGCTTCTATCCTTTCAAACCTTGCAAGGTCAAGCTGGGTCTGAGCATCAAGAAGGTCTACCATCCGAACAAGACCGGCGCTATACCTTGTCTGCATCACTCTTACCACTTCCTTAGCATGCTTTACCCTTTCCTCAGCGCTTCTAAGCTTGGTTAAAGCGTTCCGGTAGTCGCTGATAGCACTTTCCACCTCAAGGGCTATATTGTCCTGTAGGTATTTATACCTCTCAAGAAGGGCAGATTTTTGCTCAACGGTCGCGGAAGCCTTCTTTAGCACCGTCCGCCCTGTATCAAAGCGCCATACAAACTTTATACCTGCAGTGTATCCATCCCCTTGACTTTCAAAGGGATAATTTCTACCGTTCATACTGTATTCGGCAAATCCAGAAATTTGCGGAAGATTGTCTGAAAGAACAACTTTTCTCTGCTCGTCAAGGGCTTTAATCTCGTAATCTAAGGCTTTTAGGTCTGGTCTTTTCTTCAGGGCAATTTGCTGATACTTTTCCTCTTCGATCGTCGGACAGGCTTGTAACTCCTCAATGTCAAAGGGTGAAAGTTTAGTGTTAACAAGAACTTCAAGCCTTCTTTTGGCAAGGTTAAGATTATTTACAGCTACATCCCTACTTTCCTTAGCTTTGGCAAGATAAACCTCAGCTCGATAGACATCTGCCTCAAGAGCTAAACCCGCTCTAAACCTTTCCTGAGCCACTCGAAGATGTTCCTCAGCCTCAGCTATAGAAGTTTCTGCAACCTTAACGGCTTGTTTGTTCAAGAAAATCCAAAGATAGGCTAAGTAGGTCTCAAAGAGTATTTCGTCGGTTTTTCTAAGCTTTAGGCTTTCGGTAGAAAGAAGCCTAAGCTCTGATAGCTTGTTTAGAGCTTGGATCCTCCCTCCAAGCCAGATGGGAAGCTCAAGGACAAATTTTGTCTCAAAATTTTCATAGCTTGAAGGTGAATTTGGGCGTTTGACCTCAAAATCCTTTGCCTCCATCTTCCCTTGGTTTAGCTTGTAGAAGAAGACATTAGCTGGAAAGTCAGTTTTGGCATAGGTTTCCTCAAATCTAAACACTGGGAAATAAGCACCTTTTGCTGATTCTTTTTCAAGTTGAGATGCTTGAACAAAACGCTCTTGGGCTTTTAGTTCTAAATTCCTCTCCTTGGCAAGACGTAAAGCCTCTTTAAGGGATATAGTTTGAGCTACAGTTTGAGAATAGCTTGATGGCGTTTGAAATAAAAATAATATAAACCAAAAAAGGAGCAAAATAATCGGCCTCATTTGAGCATATTTTTATACAACTTTTTAAATAAGTCAACATTACTTAAGACTTCAGCGATCAGCTTATCAACAGGCTGTAAAGCATCGACCCTCTGCACCTTAAAGAGGGGAAGCAGCTTCTCGTAGTTTTCGGCAATCCTTACAAGCTTTTCCTCTTTTTCAAAGATAGAAAATTCGTTTCCTCTCTCCTTTAATCTCTTTATAGCTACCTCCACAGGTAAGTCAAAGTAGATCAACAGGTCAGGAGTTGGGGCAATGGTCTCATTAAGAGTCAAAAGTTCTTTAAAATCAAAGCCCTCAGCACCTTGGTAGGCTATGGTTGATGGATAGTAGCGGTCAAGGAGGACAAGCTTTCCTTCCTTTAAAGAAGGGATGATAAGGCTTTTAACATGCTCAAGGCGATCCTTGATAAAAAGGGAAAGCCTCTCCTCCTTGGAAAGGTTTCCCTTTTTTAAGGCTTCTCTTATTTTTTTTCCGTAGGCTCCGTTTGTAGGCTCATAGGAAAAAACAAGATTAGGATTATTTTTTAGCCTTTCCACCAAGGCTTTATGCACTGTGGTTTTACCTACCCCGTCAATTCCCTCAAGGACGACCAAAAGCCCCGGTCTTAAAAATTCAAGAAAAAGCCTGTCGCGCAAAAAATCCCTGTTCTCCAAGGTTACTTCGCACAATAGAACCTTTTCTAAATTCCTTATCCGCTGTAAAAAGGGATGGTCTCCCTTGCCAACGGTAGCAATAAAAGGGATGTTTCTCTCTAAAACCTTCTCAAAAAAGGGAATAAACTTGGGAGATTTTAGCTCCATCTTCCCGACTTCATCAAGGATAAGGACGGCATCTTCTTTTTTTGGAAGCTCATGTTCTAAGAAAGAAAGCATTCTTTCCAAATTTTCAACAAGGACAGTGTAACTACCAACCTTAGGTAGGTCTTCCCCTGAAAGATGCTTCCGGGCTAAGGGTAATGATGAAGGAAAAACTTTTTTCGTTTCCCCAATCGGAACAAGGTCAAATCCTATCCTATCCCGTTTGCCTTTAGTCTCTCTCACCTCTTCGGTAATGAAGCCAAAAAACTTAACCTTTGGGAAGGTCTTCTCTAAGATGTTTTCCAAATACTTAATGAGAGTGGTTTTCCCAGACCGAGGATTACCTGTTATTAAGAGACCTTTACGGAAGCTAAAAAGACGCATCTATTTTTTGACCGGTCTTTGACTAAGAAGCACATAGGTTGCACCGAGACCGCCATCGCAAGGACGAGCTGAAGCATAGGCAAGAACATGCCTCCGGTATGGACCCTTTTCAAGCCAACTTCTAAAAAGGGGTTTAAGCACTGGCTCTCCGTTTGGGGAGGATAGCCCTCTCCCATGAATGACAAGAACGCAAGAATACCCAAGCTCAATAGCCTTCCTGAAGAAATCCTCAAGGGCTAAAAGAGCCTCCTCAGCGGTAAGCCTTCTCAAGTTCAAGACTGCTTTAACTGAAAATTTTCCATCCCTAAGCCTTCTTAGGGTTTCATGGCTTACGCATTCCTTTTTGCCTTCGATGTATTCAGAGGTGAGAGGAAGATAAACTTCTAAAGGTCTGGGAGGCCAGATTGAACGCTCCTTATCTCTTCGCTTGCTTAAGACCTCTTTCACAAGCTTAGACACCTTTGGAGGTTCAGAAAAAACGAGGTTTTTATCCGTTAAAGGCTTTACTTCTCTGCGTAGTTCTTCCCAGTTATCAAACTTAAGGGGGATAGCCTTCTCAGGATGAACATACTCCTGAGAAGGCTTAACACCAAAGACCTCTCCAAGCTTGAGGAAAGGTTTTCGCATCTTTTAATAGCTTTTTATTTCTTTAATCCCTTTTCAAAGACACGCTCTGCCTTTTTAGCAGCTGTTTCAGCCTTCTTTGCGGCCTCTTCAGCGCGGTTTGCTGCGGCTACAGCCTTGTCAGCTGCCTCCTTTGCCGCGCTTGTTTCTACCTTGACCGCATCAAGCTGGCTCTTAAGAGCGTTAACCTCCATCTTCAAAGCGGAAAGCTCGTTTTCGAGTTTTTTGCAGCAATCAGGCTCAGCTGGAGCTGGTGCTGGTTGAGCAGCCGCCTTCTCTGCTACCTGTGGTGCTGGACATTGACAAGCATAGAGCATAGCTAAACCGGAGAGCAACCCAACAAGCTTTAAACCTCTCTTCATGGCCCACCTCCTTAATGTTTTTTAATGTTTTTATATTACCCCTTGATGCAACCAAGGGGAAGGAGCTTTGCCACCTTTTTGGTTAAGCCTGCTTTGCAGGTTGCTTCGATCACTTCGGAAACATCCTTGTAAGCCTCTGGTGCCTCCTCAGCAAGCCCCTTCTTAGACTTGCCCATAACGATTATACCCCTCTTTCTTAACCGTTCAACGATCTCATCAGCCCTAAAACTCTTAATGGCTTGGTTTCTGCTCATAGTCCTTCCTGCGCCGTGACAACAGGACCCAAAGGCTTTCTCTTCTCCTTCCTTTGTGCCTACAAGAATGTAAGAGGCAGTCCCCATGGACCCGCCTATGATCACCGGTTGACCAACCTTCCGATACTTCTCTGGAAGCTCCTTTCTACCTGGACCCCAAGCCCTGGTTGCCCCTTTCCGATGCACGTAAAGCTTCATTCTTCTTCCGTTAACTTCGTGGTATTCTACTTTGCAAGTGTTGTGGCTCACATCATAAAGAAGAGAAAGATGCACCCCAGGGAAAAAACCCTTAAAGACCTCTCTCACCAGATGGGTGATTACCTGTCTGTTAGCTAAGGCGCAGTTTATACCGCAGCACATGGCTTTAAAGTAGCTCTGCCCCTCTTCGGAATTTATAGGGGCACAAACAAGCTCCTTTTCCTTGATGGGGATACCGTATTTTTTTGCTGCCTTTGCTAAGATAGGGAGGTAGTCTGTAGCGATCTGATGACCTAAAGCCCTTGAACCACAATGGATGCTAACCACAACCTGCCCTTCAAAGAGGCCAAAGGCGTTAGCTACATCCCTATCGTAGACCTCAGCTACATACTGAACCTCAAGGTAATGATTCCCTGAACCAAGGGTGCCAACCTGTCTATGCTGTCTTTTCTTTGCCTCCATGGAGACATAAGATGGGTCGGCACCAGGCATGCAACCTCTTTCCTCGATGTATTCAAGGTCCTCAGGCTCACCATACCCCTTTTCAACCGCCCATTTTGCCCCGCCAACTAAAACCTCATCAAGCTGAGAGGGCGAAAGCTTTATCTCACCCTCCGAGCCAACCCCAGAGGGAACGGTTTCAAAAAGCTCTCGAACTAACTCTTCAAGGTAGGGCTCAACATCTTTTTTGGTCAAAGGTGAGATAAGGGTTCTAACCCCGCAAGAGATATCATAGCCAACACCGCCAACTGAGATGACGCCGCCAGCATCCGGGTCAAAGGCGGCAACTCCTCCAATAGGAAAACCATAGCCCCAATGGGCATCGGGCATGGCTATCGCTGCCTTCACAATGCCAGGAAGCTCAGCCACATTGCTCAACTGCTCATACACCTTCTCATCCATCTCTTCTATCAGCTCTTTCGTGGCAAATATCTTCCCCGGAACTCGCATGTTTCCAGTTTTAGGTATTTCCCATTCATACTCGCTAACCTTTACCAGTTTTTTAAGCTCCATACCCAAGCACCCCTTTTTGCCATTTTATTTTAAAATATTAATTAACCACGAAAGTTAAATCAAGGAGAAAACTTAGTTAGCATGATCATAAAAGAGACGCCATTTCTTCAAGGCAAGCTTTTAGTTTTTCAGCCAGATGAGGGCTATCGGTTTGGGATAGACTCTGTTCTTCTTGCAAACTTTGTAGAGCTAAGGAAAGGGGAGGTGGCTTTAGAGGTTGGGGCTTGTCAAGGCATCGTAAGCTTTATCCTTGCCTTACGCTATCCTTATGCCAAGGTCTTTGCCTTAGAAAAAGAAAGGCTTTATATGGAATGTTTGCGAAAGGGAATTGAAGCAAACGCCCTCCAGAATAAGATTTTTCCTGTGCTTGGAGACTTCAAGCAAACTTGCTTTAAAACGAACAGCCTTGATGTGGTCTTTGCCAACCCTCCTTACTTTGAGGTTGGAAGGGGAAGAAGGAGCCCAAACGCTTTTAAAGAGGTAGCAAGAAGGGATGATGCTTTAAGCCTTAAAGAGCTCCTTCAAGGGGCAAAGGCTCTTCTAAAAACCAAAGGAAGGCTGTATCTTATCTTCACTGCCTATCGCACAACCGAGCTTATAAACCTCTTATATCAGCATGGCTTGACTCCAAAGGTCGTGAGGTTTGTCCATTCTTACCCAGGAGACAGAGCAAGGCTCGTTTTAATTTGTGCCCAAAAATCTGCCGCAGAGGAGGTTATAGTCCTTCCCCCGCTTTTTATCTACAAGGAAAGAAAGGGAGATTACACCGAGGAGGTCAAGGAATGGTTGAAAGGATAAGGTTGGCTCAGGAACTCCTTGACGAGTATAAGGTATCAGCTCTTCTTTTAATGAGTTCGGCAAATGTTTTTTACCTTTCAGGTCTTAAAGCAAGCCTTGCCTATTTGGTGATCACGAAAGAAAAAGCCTACCTCCTTACAGACGGGAGATACTTTGAAAGGGCAAAGCCCTTAGCCCATGCTCTTCTTGAGGTGCACCTTATCCTTGAAAACCCCCTGCAAACCCTGAAAAAATTCCTCCGCTCCCTTGGTGTTTCTTCCGTTGGAATAGAAGGAGATTATGTAAACATTGCGGTTAAGTCCGCCCTTCGCTCAAGATTTTATAAGCTCATTCCTTTGCTCTCACCTTTAAAAAAGCTCCGCCTAAAAAAGGATAAAACAGAGCGAGAGCTCATAAAAAAAGCCATAAATCTTACGGATAGAATATTTAAAGAGCTTTTAGATGAGCCTCTAAGCGGCGAGACTGAGCTTAGCTTAAGAGGGAAAATCGTCAACAAAGCTTTTACTTTAGGCTCAACCGGGGAATCTTTTCCAGCCATAGTTGCCTTTCGGGAACATTCAGCCATACCCCACTGGGAAAGCTCAAGCACTAAGATTAACGAGAAGGGGGCTCTTCTTTTTGATTTTGGGGTTGTCTATCAGGGCTATGTGAGCGATTTCACAAGAACGGTTTACCTTGGCAGGGCTGACGAGGAGTTCAAGAGGGCTTATCAATGGGTAAAGGAAGCCTACTTTAAAGCCCTAGAGATGGTTAAGGTTGGGCGGGATGTTAGGGAGGTTGACCTTGCGGTAAGGGATCACTTCAAGGAAAAGGGAGTGATTAGCCATTTTACCCATTCTACCGGACATGGAGTTGGGATTGAAGTTCATGAGCCACCAAGGCTTTACTACAAGCTTAAGGAGGAGATTAAGATAGAAGAAGGCATGGTTTTTACCATTGAACCGGGTTTATACTTTCCGGGGAAGTTTGGGATAAGGCTTGAAAACATCGTGTTTGTTGAGGATGGAAGGGGCGTTGTCTACTCTGAGGTCCCTCTTGAATTGCTTGAACTTTAGAATATAATTTTATTTATCCGGGGTCGTCTAACTGGTAGGACATGGGACTTTGGATCCCAGTATCCTGGTTCGAATCCAGGCCCCGGAACCATTTTTTAATTTTAGAGCTTGGAGGAGTGGCCGAGAGGTCGAAGGCGCTCGCCTGCTAAGCGAGTGCACGGGTGAAAAGCCCGTGCCGCGGGTTCGAATCCCGCCTCCTCCGTTTAAGATATAGAAGTTTGCCGGCGTAGCTCAACTGGCAGAGCGTGGGATTTGTAATCCCAAGGTTGAGGGTTCAAGCCCCTCCGCCGGCTCTCTTCTTTTATGCCCCACTTCAAGGCTGGAAATCGTTTCTTTTTTGACTCATCAACTAATCTTCTTTCCCCCGAAGAAACCCACCATTTAGCTCGTGTCTTAAGACATAAACCAGGAGACCAAATCCTTGTCATCGATGGTCTTGGGCAGGAATTCCAAGCAAAAGTCTTAGCTATAGAAAGAACCAAGGAAGGCGAACAAGCTCGGGTTGAAATTCTAAAGCTCGTTCGTAAAGAGTTTTCACCAAGAATAAAGATAACAGCCCTCATTCCCATCTTAAAAGGCGACTTAACCGAGTTTTTGGTTGAGAAGGGAACTGAGCTTGGAGTTTTTCGTTTTATTCCTTTTTTTAGCAGACATACGGTTGTCAAGCCAAAGAAAAACCTTACTCAAAGGCTTAGGGCAAAAGCCATCTCAGCCTTAAAACAATCAGGAAGGCTTATCTTGCCTGAGGTCTGCGCCCCAGCCGACCTAAAAACTCTGGTAGAAGCTATTCCAGCTAATTCCCTTAAAGTCTTAGCCCATCCTCAGGGCGAGCTAAGCCTTGAAAATTTGCTTAGTCTTTTTAAAAAAGAAGACCTCGCTGAGGTTTATTTAATTTCTGGTCCTGAGGGAGGGTTTTCGGAGGATGAACAGGCTTTACTTTTTGAAGCTGGGTTTAAACCTCTTTGCCTTTCCCCTTACATCTTGAGGGCTGAGACGGCAAGCCTTGCCCTCATGAGCTTAGCGCAAGCCCTAAGCCTTTCTTTTGACAAGGATAAACTTTCTTAACTCTTCAACGGCGAAAAGAAAAACTCCGAAAGGTAGCAAAACCAACCAGACCTTTAAGGGCAAAGGATAAGTGGAAAAGATTTTGTTCCCTATCGGATGGTAGACGAGGAAAATCTGAAGAAGGATTTCAGAAAGCACTCCTATAAGCAAAAGGCGGTTAGAAAATAGCCCTATACGGAGGACGGGTTCCCTGAAGGTCCGGCAGGCAAAGCCATTTGCTACCTGGGTTAGAACTATGCCTGTTAGGCAAGCTGTAGTTGCTTTTAAATAGAGAGGGTTTGAAGGATGAAGAGGCATCCCCCAGGTCCACCCTCCAGAATACAGCACAAAAAAGTAGCCAAAGAGTCCTGCCATAGCCTCGACCGGTCCAAGTATGAAAAAAACCCTTAAAAGAAGGGGGAGGGTTAAAAGCCTTTCTTTTGCGCTCCTTGGTGGTCTCTTCATTAGGTCTGGAGTTGGTGGCTCTGCACCAAGGGCAAGCCCAGGCAATATGTTTGTGCCGAGGTCTACTAGTAAAATCTGGATAACCGTAAGCGGTAAGGGCACTCTGAAAATTTGATAAACTATATACGGTGTTAGCTCAGCGATATTTGAGGTAAAGAAGTAGGAGACAAACTTCCTTATATTTTCAAACACAGTCCTTCCTTCTTCTACGGCTGAGACGATGGTGGCAAAGTTGTCATCAAGAAGAATAATGTCAGCAGCCTCCTTTGCCACCTCGGTTCCGCTTCCCATAGCAATTCCAATGTCAGCTTTTTTTAAAGCCGGGGCATCGTTTACTCCATCTCCAGTTACCGCAACCCTCTCACCCATCTCCTGAAGTAGGGTTACGATCCTTAGCTTATCCTTTGGCGTCATACGAGTGAAAAGTATTTCCCTTGCGGTCAACCTTTCTTTAAGCTCATTATCGCTTAGCCGATGAAACTCATCCCCCTCTATCACCACCGGAGCTCCTGTGATCAGCCCAACTTCTTTAGCTATGGCAAGGGCGGTTCTGCTTGCATCCCCCGTAATTAAAATTATCATAATTCCTGCCTCACGGCACTTTTTTATAGCCTCTTTTACTTCGGGTCTTGGTGGGTCTTCAAGCCCTGCTAAGCCTACGAACACCATATCTTTTTCTGGTTCAACCTCTGAATAGGCAAAGCTTAGAACCCTCAACCCTTCATCCATAAGAGCCTGGCTTGCCTCTAAAATTTTCTGCCTTAGCTCATCAGTAAGCTTTATCTTTTCTCCCCTTATTAAGGCATATCCACATAGAGGTAGGACCTTTTCTAAAGCCCCTTTAGTAAGAAAAAGCCTCCTCCCCTCTATGAGGTTACCCGTAGTCATCATTTTTCTTTCAAAATCAAAGGGTAGCTCCAAAAATCTTTCGGCGAGAACCTCTCCGCGAGCTTCTCGGGCATACTTAAGCAAAGCTACCTCAGTTGGGTCGCCTTGATACAGATTTTCTGTGAAGGTGGCGTTATTGCAAAGATAAGCTATAGTCAAGAGCATATCCACTGCGTTTTGGTCGAAGGTCCAAACCCTTTTTACCTCCATGCGATTTTGAGTGATCGTTCCGGTCTTATCTGTGCAAATGACCGTGATGGAACCTAAGGCTTCAACGGCGCTTAAAGTTTTTACCAAGGCTCTCCTTTTGAGCATCCTTTGGCTTCCGATGGCCAGGGAAAGCGTTACCGTTGGCAGCATTCCCTCCGGAACAAGGGCAACGATAACCCCTATAGCAAAGAGGAAGTTTTCCCAAAAGCTCTTTCCCAAAGATTGTCCTATTATGAAAAAGATCCCACCAATGGTAGTGGCTACGAAGGCGATAATTTTGGATGTTCGGGCGATTTCTTTCTTAAGGGGAGTTGCTTCTTGTTTGACAGTTTCCGTTAGCTTAGCGATCCTCCCAAACTCAGTCCTCATCCCTGTGGCAAAGACCACTGCTTTCCCCCGTCCAGATAGGACTGTTGCCCCAGCAAAGGCGATGTTTTTACTCTCGATAAACCTACCAAAATACGGTTCTTCAGTTAAAACAACTGGCGCTGATTCTCCAGTCAAAGGGGCGTTGTTTACCGTAAGATATTCGGATTGCACAACCCTGGCATCAGCTGGAACCTTATCACCCTCGGAAAGGAGGATTAAATCGCCGGGCACAAGCTCTCTTGCCAAAATTTCTCTCTCCTTCCCCTCCCTTATCACTCTAACTTTAAGAGGAAGCATAAGCTTTAGCTTTTCGATAGCCTTTTCTGCCTTATACTCTTGAATAAAAGAAAAGACGGCGTTCAAAAGTATGACCCCTATTATGGCAAAGCCCAGATTTCTCATGCCTTCACCTGGGTTTAACCAATCAGAAATGAAGGCTAAAATAGCAGCAACCCAGAGGATGATGGCAAGAAAATGGGTAAACTGCTGAATAAACCGGAAGAATAGAGAAGTTTTGTGCACCTCTTTAATTTCGTTATAGCCAAACTGCTTCAATCTTGTGCTGGCTTCTTCTTCGCTTAACCCTTGCGGTGAAGTATGAAGAAGGGTAAAAACCTCTTCCTTGGGGATCTCGGCTATTCTCATGGGTTAAGATGTGGTCTAAAAAGGATGATATTGCAGGGAGGATGTTCTATTAACCTTTTGACAGGATCCTTCTTAACAAGGCTGATAAAACCTTCTTTATACCGTTCTATCACCAGCAGGTCTACTTTTTTGGAAAGGATTTCAAAGGTTAAAGCCCGATGAGATAACCTTTCAAAAAACTTAATTTCATACTGTACATCACTTTGTCTTAATCTTTTCATAACCCTTTCAAAGGCATCCTCCTTACCAACACAGCACAAATACAATTTTGCCTCAAAAATCTTAGACAAAGCAACCAAAAAATCTAAGCCTTCCTCAACTTTGTCTTGACCTTCCCTCAGAAGCCCAAGGATGCGCCTTGGCGATATCTTCCCAAGATGTATAAACTTAAAAAGGGCTAGGGAACAGGGCAATTTTAGAAGGCTTTTGAGCTCGTTTAAAACCAAAAAGGCTAGGTCTACGCTTTCTTTCGTTATAATCCCCTTAAGCTCGCGGTATCTCTCCCCGGGTTTAATAAAACATCCCACCTCTAATTTTAAACCCTCTGCTTCAAGAAAAAGCCTTTCTAAAATCTTTTCCGCTTTCTCGAAATCAATACTCTTTTCATGAACCAAACATAGCATTAAGCTTGCTTTAGTTAGTTTGGCATACTCTAAGGCATATCTTCCAGTTATCTCAGAAAGAAAATTATCGGTAACCTCGGCTAAGACAACCTTACTTCCCATAACATTCTAAAAGGGCGTAGGTTCTTTCAAAGTCTTTGGCAACCAAAAGAGGTTGGCAGTGAGGTATTTCGTCCGTATGCTCTTTTTTGGTGATGACCAAACCGGGCGGTATTTTGTCAGGGTCGTGAAAGATAGGGATGCATCTTTCGGTGTAGAAAACTATAGCTGAATCTTCTCCTTTATAAAAACTAACACTTCCGTTATAAGATTTAACTATCGAAATAGCAAAAGGAGTAAACCTTCCCTTTTCGTAAGAATAAATATATATCATAAAAAAGGAAAGCAAAAAAAGAGAAACAGTAAGGACATACTTTATATACTTTTCGGAGGTATACTTTGCAAGTATCAAAGCAAGGGGAGGATAAGCAAAGACTATGTAATGATGAAGCTTGTTCTTAGAAAGGGTATAGAATGTTAAAACAAATACAAACCAAAGAAGATAGGGCAACAACTCATTATCAAAAAATTTGATGTTTTTGATCAATCTTATATAGGAGGGCAGATAAAATAGGGTTGTCAAAATTATTATAACAATATAATAGTAAAATGGATAAACATGGTGCTTCATCTCTCCTGTAAACCGCATTAAATTCTCATAGAGGAAAAACTTGAAGAAGTATTGATAGCCAAAATGATAGAGCATGTATAAATACCAGCTACTGCCAAGGATCAAAAAAAGAAAGATGCCTTTTAAGTTGACAAACTTAAGGTCTCTTTTCCAAAGTATGTAGACTGCGGTGGTTAAAAAGACGCCAACCGGTCCCTTTGTCAAGAAGGCTAAGGCAAGGATTAACCAGCCAAAAACATATCTTTCAGAAAGGAAAGAATAAAGGGCAAAGACCATGAAAAAAGTGTTTAACATCTCGGGGACGAAGGCTCTCCCTTCTACCCAAAGATGGGGGAAGGTTAAAAGGATGAGGAAGCTTTTTCTTGCCAACTCCTCGTTTAGATGCTTCTTCACCAGTTGATAAAAGGTTATAAGGAGCCCAACCGCTGAAAGTCCCGACACAAGCCTTAAAGAAAATTCGTTAAGACCAAGGACCTGAGAAGAAAGAAAAGCAACCCAGTAAAGCATAGGAGGTTTTTCAAACCTCGGTTCACAATTGTAATAGGGCACAAGTAGGTCCCAAGTTTTAACCATATTTAACACTGCGCTCGCGTTTCGTCCTTCATCAGGGGAGGTAAGAAGAATGATCCAGTTCCCAAAGACGAAAAAATAGAAGAGAAGCAAAGCTATTTTTGCCCAAGTCCTTAATCTTTGCCCGTCAATGATCAAATTCAGTTTCAGCCTACTCAAATTGGTAACCCCCTGATTGAGTATTATATTATAAAAGCCAAAGATTCACATAAGACTAATGAGCTTCGCGATGGAAGACCTTGCGAGAAGTAGGAAAAAGGAAACACAAGCTTTGATAAAAAAGTCGCAAAAAGAATTTAAGCTTCATTCTACGGTTTCCCCTAAGGGGGACCAGCCTAAAGCCATAGAGGAGCTTGTTTCTGGGCTTAAGAAGGGGTATAAGCATCAGGTTTTGCTTGGGGTTACTGGTTCTGGGAAAACCTTTACCATGGCTAATGTCATAGCAAGGGTCAACAAACCAACCTTGGTCATCGCTCCTAACAAGACCTTAGCTGCCCAGCTTTACAACGAGTTTAAAAAGCTCTTCCCAGAGAACGCTGTTGAATACTTTGTCTCCTATTACGACTACTACCAGCCAGAAGCTTATGTGCCAGCAACGGACACCTACATTGAAAAGGACGCTTCGATAAACGAGATTATAGACAGACTTAGGCATTCGGCAACTACTGCGGTGCTTACCAGGCGGGATGTCATTGTCGTTGCCAGCGTTTCTTGTATCTACGGTCTTGGCGCTCCCCATGAATACTTCGCAAAGCACCTTTATTTAAGAAGAAACGACAAGATTACGAGGGATAAGCTGATCCTCTCCTTGGTAAAGATGCACTATGAGCGGGTTGAGACAGACTTTACCCGAGGAACCTTCAGGGTAAGGGGGGATGTGATAGACATCTTTCCGGCAAACGAAGAAAAACGAGCCCTGAGGGTCTCTCTTTGGGGAGACGAGATTGAAGCCCTAAAGCTTATCGACCCTTTCAGAGGGAAGACCTTAGGGGAGGTTGAAGACTACCTTATCTTCCCAGCAACGCACTATGTAACCTCCGATGATAAGCTTAGGGTAGCCATCGAAGAGATTAAGAAGGAGCTAAGAGAACGGGTTTCCTGGTTTCGTTCTCAGGGGCTTCACCTCTACGCTGAGCGTTTGGAAAAAAGGACGCTTTATGACCTTGAGCTTTTGGAAGAGGTAGGCTATTGCAAGGGGATAGAAAACTATAGCCGGTATCTTGACGGAAGACGTCCTGGAGAGCCACCATACACCCTTCTTGATTACTTCCCTGAGGACTATCTGATCTTTATCGACGAAAGCCACATCACTATACCTCAGCTTGGGGGTATGTACAGAGGAGATAGGTCAAGGAAGCAAACCTTGGTGGATTACGGCTTTCGCTTGCCTTCAGCCTTGGACAATAGACCCCTCACTTTTGAAGAGTTTGAAGAAAGGGTAAATCAGGTGATCTATGTCTCAGCAACCCCTGGGGATTACGAGATTTCTCGCTCTGAAGGAAGGGTAATTGAACAGATCATAAGACCCACAGGTCTTCTTGACCCTGAGGTTGAAGTGCGCCCCCTTGACAATCAAGTTGACGACCTATACTTCGAGATAAAGAAAAGGGCTGAAAGGGGAGAAAGGACGCTTGTCTGCACCTTGACTAAAAGAATGGCTGAAGAGCTCACAGATTACTACAAGGAGCTTGGTCTAAAAGCGTGCTATCTTCATTCGGACCTTAAAACCTTGGAGAGGGCACGGATCATTAGAGACCTGCGAAGGGGAGTTTACGATTGTTTAATAGGGATAAACCTCCTACGCGAGGGGTTAGACCTTCCTGAGGTCTCTCTCATTGCCATCCTTGATGCCGACAAAGAGGGCTTTCTCCGCTCTGAGAGGAGCTTAATCCAGATGATTGGGCGAGCAGCCCGGAATGTTAACGGTAAAGCCATTCTTTACGCAAACACCATCACTCGTTCCATGAAAAGAGCTATTGAGGAGACGGAGAGAAGAAGGCGTATCCAGGAAGAATACAACCGTGCCCATGGCATAGTTCCTCAAACGGTGATAAAATCCCTTGACGACCCGCTGATGCAGATGATTTCCGCGGATTATGTAGACTTAGAAAAGCTTGTTCGTCTTGAAGAAAAGTTTTCCTCTGTAGAGGAGCTTAAAGCCGAAATCGAGAGGGTGGAGAAGGAGATGAAGGAATGCGCAAAGAGGTTTGAGTTTGAAAGGGCAGCTGAGCTCAGAGACAGACTATTTTCCCTTCGCCAACTTCTTCTTGAATGGGAGTAGACCTTGCCTAAGCTTCCAAAAACTAACCCGAGGGCAGTCGCCCTACGAACCCTTCTAATCTGGGAAAAGCATAAACCACCGGTTGATGAGCTGATAAGCGAGGTTCTAACAAAAAGCGTCCTTCCTCAAGAAAGGGACCGAGCTTTAGCAACTGAACTTGTCTTGGGTGCCATCAGACACCTTAGATACATCGACTTTCTAATCTCACGCTTCTCTCAAGAACCCTTAGATAAGCTTGACCTTGAAGTCAAGAACGTTCTTCGGCTTGGCATCTATCAGCTCCTTTTTACGCGAATTCCACCCTGGGCAGCCCTTGCGGAAACGCTAAAGCTTCTCTTAAGAAGAGGAAGGGGAAAGTTTGTCAGAAACTTTGTCAACGCAGTCTTACATAGGATAGCAGAATCTAAAAACAACCTACCAGAGCCTCCAAAAGAGGTCCCTGAGCTTTACTTGGCGGTTAAGTATTCCTACCCCGATTGGCTTGTCAAGAGATGGCTGAAAAGGTTTGGGCTGGAAGAAACAGAGAGACTACTTAGTGCTGGCAACGAAAGACCGCCCCTAATCATCAGAGCAAACCTTCTAAAAGTCACGCGAGATAATCTGCTGGAATACCTTAGAAAAGACCAAGTTCCCGAGGCAGAAGCCTGCAAATATACTCCTGCGGGGATAATCTTGAAAGGCTTTAACGGAAAGGTCACAGACCTTAAGCCCTATCACTTTGGTTGGATAACCGTTCAAGATTCGGCAAGTCAACTTGTTACCTACCTTTTAGACCCAAAGCCCGGAGAAAGAATACTTGATGCCTGCGCTGGAGTGGGTGGAAAAACTACCCACATCCTTGAGCTCTGCGAAAATAGAGCTGAAGTCTGGGCGGTAGACCTTTATCCCTTCCGTTTAAAGAAGCTTGAAGAAAACTGCCTTCGGCTTGGACTAAGGCTACCCCAGGTGTTTGAAGGTGATGCCGTTCAGCTTATGGAAAAGCTCAAACCTCGCCCCTTTGACAGGATCCTCATCGATGCCCCCTGCACTGGAACTGGGATTATCCGGAGGCATCCTGACATCAAATGGGTAAGGACGGAAGAGGACTTTCTTGAAGTTCCGCAAAGGCAGCTCAGGCTCCTTAATGGCTTAGCCCCCTATCTCAAGAAAGGTGGTGTTTTAGTCTACGCAACCTGTAGCCTTGAGCCTGAAGAGAACGAAGAGGTAGTCCAAGCTTTCTTAAAAGAACATCCAGAATTTGTGGTAGAAAATCCGGAAAAGGTGTTAAGAAAATACTGCGGGGAAGCGGTGGCTGAGATAGTTGAAGGCGACTACTTAAAGACCTATCCTCATAGGCACAATCTTGATGGCTTCACCGCAGTCCGGTTAAGAAAGGTTTAATTTGCAGGTTTCCCAAAGATTCTATCGCTTAGTCTAACATACCAAGCTGCAGACTGCACCTGAACAATAAAAGATAATGCAATGACCAAAGCTACCTCAGGGGCAGTTTTCCCAAAGGTCATCATGGCAATGGCTAAGCATATGGAAAGGTTGCGCATGACAGTGCCATATACAAGGGCGATGGCATCACCTCTATTAAAGAAAAGCTTCCCAACCATCGTTGATAAGAAAAAGTTTATGGCGTAAAAAATGACTATAGGAAGGAATATTTGAAATAAAAGGACATAGTTTTTACCAATGTCATCTGCTTTAAGAGCCATTGCGGTAAAGACTATGCCAAGCACACCGAGCGTAGAGATACCAGATAGCCTTGGCATGATGTTCTTCTTAAACTTTTCAGGACCATAGGTTTTAACAAGGTATCGCTGGGTTATATAACCTGCAATCATCGGTATGATAACGATGATCAAAATCTGCTTAAAGATGTAGACTACATCAACCTTCAAATAAGCAGACATAAGAAAGCTAACATAAAAAGGCGTGGCTAAAGACCCTAAGATTAAACCTATAACTGTCATCTTAATTGCAGCTTCCACATTGCCCTTGGCAAAGCCGGTCCAAGAGATGGTCATCCCGCTTGTCGGAACAAGCCCAGAAAGGAGAAGCCCAAGGGTCAGATAATAATTATCACCAAAGAAAATCTTTCCTAAATAAAAAGCCACAAAGGGAATGATAAAAAAGTTGATAATTTGAGCAGTAAGAACCACCTTGGTATCACCTGGCTCCTTTAGCTTCTTAAAGTTTACTCCGATCATCATCGGGTAGATCATCAGAAAAGTAAAAAACAGGACAAAGCTCTTTAAAAAGCTTAGGTCAAAATACCATCCGCAGATGAAGCCAAGAAGAAGACTAAGAGGGATAAACACCACTAAATTTTTAGTAATTTTTTGCAACAAACCCCACATATTCCCCCTCCTATTCAGCATAATCTTGAATAACTTTGCGATATTGTAATGATTTTTTTAGAAAAAGAAAAGGGGGGTAAGGTATTATTTCTTATCCAGAGAAAGAGGGGACCTCGGCTTTTGCCCTGAAAGATAGGTTAACAGTCCCTTAGGAGCGTAAAAGTCTATACAGTCGCATAAAATCTTCTACGCTTAGCTCTTCGGCTCTCGCTAAAGGGGAGATGTTTGCCCGCTCCAAAAGGTCTGAAGGAAGCTTTGACCTTAGGGCTTTTCTCCGGTTTGCAAAAAGCTTGACTAAAAATCCTTTATAATCTTTAAGGTCAAATGCTTCAACCTTGGGCTTGCGCTTTAGCCTTATGACCGCAGAATCAACCTTGGGTTGTGGGACAAAGAACCTTGGGGGGACGGTCATCATATACTCTATGTCATAAAAGGTTTGAATAAAAACGGAGAGCCAGCTTTCAATTTCCATCCATCTTTCCGCAACCTCCTTCTGCACCATAAAAACCGCCAAAGGAATCTTCTGAAAATAATAGACCATCCTTTCTACGATGAGGCTTGCTCGGTTGTAAGGAAGGTTGCCAAGGACCTTAATTTCCGCCTCAAGAATCAAAGAATAATCAAACTTTCCTGCATCAGCCTTGAGAAGGATAACTTTCTCCTCTTGAATTCCGTCTCTAAACCTTTCTTTAAGATAGGCGATCATCTCATCGTCTATCTCAAGAAGATAAAGCTTTCTGGGACTTCTTTTTAGGATCTCTTCGGTTAGATTTCCCGTGCCAGGACCGATTTCAACGATAGGGTCTGCAGAAGAAATTTCAGCAAACTCGGCTATTTTGGATAAGACCCCAGATGAGGCGAGAAGATGCTGCCCAAACCTCTTTTTAAGCCTTGGTCTTTGCTTCACTTAGGTATTTTTTCTCAAATTCGGAGATGGGCAAGGGCTTCTCAAAGTAAAAGCCTTGAAGATAGTCGCAACCAAACTGAGTTAGAATTTCCACCTGTTCTACAGTTTCTACCCCCTCGGCTAAAGCCTTAGCCCCAAGACCATGGGCAAGGTCTATGATAGTTTTAACCAATTGTTTACTCTTTAGTTGACCGTCCTTTAATGCTCTAACAAAGGAGATGTCGATTTTTACGACATCAAGCGGTAGGTCTTTAAGGTAGGAGAGGTTGCTATAGCCTGTTCCAAAGTCGTCAAGGGCTAACCGAACCATGGGGAAGTTTTTTAAAAATTCGCAAACCTCTCTTGCCCTTTGCGGGTCATCAATGGTTGCTCGTTCCGTGATCTCCAACACAAGAGGTGCAGAAAGTGATTGTAAGGCTTCTTCCCTTTCCATGAAAAAATTTTTATTGTAAAAAGTTGTGGGATGCAGGTTCAAACTAAGGGGAATTTTAAAAGTGTTGATTAAATGGACAATGGTTTTAAAAGCCCATTTTTCAAAGCTTTCAAGATAGATAGACCTTTCAAGAGTTTGAATAAACACTCCCGGGGGGAGAACCTCACCGTTTGGTTTGACAATCCTAACTAAGGTCTCCCCGCCAGCAAGGCTAAGGCTATCGGCATAAAAATAGGGTTGAATAAAAAAGGTAAACCAATTGTTGCTTAGGGCTTCGCGGATAAGCCTTTCTGCCGAAAGCTCGTTCTGAAGATAGTCTGAAATCTGAGGGTCAAAAAATTGGACCTTGTTGGGGCTTCTTTTTTTAGCAAGTGCACAAGCAGCCTGAGCGTGCCGATAAAGGATTTCAGATGAGGTGCCATCGAAGGGATAGAGGGCAACACCAAGATTGTAGTTAAGAATAAAGCTTTCTCCCCTTTGGGTAAAGGGAATTTCAAAGATAAGGCTTATATAATCAAGGTATTGTAAAATGTTTTTACGGTCTTCTAAGTTAGGGATAAAGATGGCAAACTCATCAGACGCTGTCCTACCGAGGACGACCGAGGTTTCAAAAGCTTTCTTTAGCCTTTCTGCTACCTCTTTCAAGACCTCATCTCCCGCTTCAAGCCCGTAGAGGTCGTTTATGGCAGAAAAATTATAAAGGTCAAGCACAAGCATGCCTGCATACCGAGGTTTAGCTAACAGGGCTCTCTGGGTTTCTTCAAGAAAAGAAGAAAGGGTTAGAAGACCGGTTAATTTGTCAACTCTTAAGGACTTTTCAAGTGCTTCAATGATTTCAATATAGGGTGTGATTTCATGGGCAAGAAGAAGAGAAAATTTCCCACCTTCAGTTTGTACGGGAATGAGTTCAAAAAGTAAATATTTGTTCCCTCCTAAAAAGGGACTACCTTCTCTGAAGGATAGTCTAACTTCATAGATGGTTTGATAGATAAGGTCATTAGCAAGGTGATATTTAACGGTGATTTCATCAAGGTTTGGAAAGAGGTCAAAAAGACTTTTTTCTTCAAGGGAATAGCCTTCAAAGAACCGTTTAGCTTCCTCGTTAAAGCAAAGAACTTTTAGTTCATTGTCAAAAAGGGTAACCACATAGTTAGACCGGTAGAGGGCTTCTAAGATTGGGCTTGCGTATTTTAAAGGGATTTCGCATTTCATTTGCTAAAGCAGTATAAAAAAGAATTGGGAAGTCGTCAATCCTGTCAACCATGCAAGATGCTGTTTCAACTTCTCTTATGCTTGTAAAGAATTCAAAATCGGTTTAAGATAACATATCTAACATGAACCCAGCAAAAGAAAAGTGGGAAAAATTAGAGAGGGCAAGGAAGCTCTTTGGCTTGCCCGCAAGAACTAC
>Ga0315272_10000506_pt1 | contig 19665 bp, 36 predicted proteins | sample C3_middle_MG_FD_203918 | JGI IMG/M metagenome (GOLD analysis project Ga0315272, IMG submission 203918) | Sediment microbial communities from Yellowstone Lake, YNP, Wyoming, USA - C3_middle | ecosystem: Environmental > Aquatic > Freshwater > Lake > Sediment | place: USA: Wyoming | collected...
CCCCTCGGAGGGAGAATAGACGGCTTTCAAGTCCATCGGCTTTCAAGTCTAGCCCTTTCAAGTCCCCATAAATAGGGACGGCTATCCAGTCCCTATATTAGGATAGATCTATATATACGGCCGGACCTCTACCACCATGAGCATAGACAATGGATATGTGGTATGCTTGACTAAATACGGCATTGCCTCGGTCATATATACTACGGCCATGTTGATATTGGCCTACTTATTGGCCACCACGGGAGGCTATGCCATAGCTATAGCTATCCCCACCATAACCATAGCCTTTTATCTGATAGCGGTCCGAATTAGGCCCCGAGGCGATTATTTAGGCGACCTAATATTTTCCATTGGTTGCCTTGCGGCCGCCATAGCATATATGCCGCTCATACTAAAGAGTAGGGGGCTCACGGCATATCTATACTACGTCACCTATTTGATCACGATATTGGCCTACGTGGCCCTATTCCGCCGTGCGGATAGCTGATTTTTACAGGTCCACGTATTTTACGGGTCGAGGTAAGTTACGCAACGTGGTAAGATATCTCGGACCCCTTTACAAATAGAAATAGCAGCTATCCGCCGACAATCGAGAATTTAAAGCCTTTCAATTTCGGGAATTGAAAAAGGATAGGCTTACTTGACCACTATAGTCACCTGAGCATTTTGCTGAGGTATAATCGTGAAGTACTCATATGGCGCGGCATATATGGACACGGTCGTGCCGTTGACCGTGCGGGAAATTCCATGGCCGGCAATGTCATACTTAGCAGAGGTCACGGCCGTCGCGGGAGGCAATTTAATGTATGCGTGGTCATTAGCGACGTTGTACTGAGGCAAGGCTAGCGAAAGTATTATGTAAGTGCCATTGGTCTCTACGTCGATAACCCTTTCCGCGCCATAATAGCCCGTCAACTGTTCTAGGGCTTGCACCTCTTGGTCGGTCAAGTACTCATTAATGCCGAAATACTGAGGCACCAGCACGGTCACTCCGTTGACCTTGGACATATTAACCAGCTTAAACATGTAGACACTAGCCCCATTAGCGATCAACAGCAACGGCCGGCCTCCCTTGAGGTATATGAGGTAGGCGTCGGGCCCAAGTGAGGCATTGGTCAGAGGACCGCTCACGTCCACCACGTAGGCCACGGGCGCATAGGTGACCGCTATCGTGGCATTAGAGCTAATCTGAATAGTGCTAGCCGTGCCGCGCCATAGGTAAGGCGACCCAGCCACCAATGTGCCGGTAAAATTGGGGTCGGCCACGACGGGTATGGGTATCAACGACACGTTTAGGTAAACTGTCACGGCCGTAACCGACACCATTGCCGCTATTATCAACGCCATTGGGAATTTACTTAATCGCATGCTAAAGAACGACGCTAAATGTATATAAAATTGACGCCGGCAAGCCTCTTAACCGCCTATAGCGGGACGCCCCTAGCCATTAATAGGGCCGCGGCCAAGGCAATAAATAGGGAATTGTAAGCCCAATTCACGGCCCACTTGCCTGGCGATATTAGGTCTAATATTATGTGTAGAGGACCCAGGACAATATAGGCGATATTTCCCAAGAGGCCCGCTATCAGTACGCCCCAAAATATGGCTAGGATATCGTGGTACCTATTGCGGTGTAGGCCCGTATGGCCGAATATGTCGGTCAGAGCCGTATGGATAAAAGAGGCACCGGCCGCGACGGTTAGGTCTATAGGGAAAAAGGATAGGGCCGCGACGCCCCATATAATGTGCGTCAGCCACCTCACGGCCAATCAAAATAGATCCCCATAAAGATAAAGGGACATATCTTGGTGCACATGTCGCCACGGCACACGATAAAGCAACACGACTTACCGGCCATACACCAAGCCCCCGACCACGTAGTATATAAGCTCAATGAACCCACCGACGGACCCCACCTCCAGCATACGCCGCCTAATGTCCTTGGCCTCAGCCTCACCCAGCTCTATCTTGGTCTTTAAGAGGACTTGCCACGGCCTATGGTCCTGCTCTATCCTCAGAGTCAGCTGGGGGCTCTCATACTCCGAGAGCTCCAGCACCGTGTACCTACGGCCGCGACGTTGATAGGCAAGGGTCACCGACCCACATGGGCACCCGCCCTCGGTTAGGACCGTCCTGGTAAGGGACTCGCTCTCCGAGGAATAGACCACCTCACGGGTCTTACGGTATAGGCCAAAGTCCACCTCTATCGCGACGCCCTCTAGTGGCCCCATAGCCCCACCACGGCCGCAAGTATTTCGGCAATGAGGAATAGGGCGTAGTAGGCCGTGAGGGCCCTAATGACCCTCAGCTCTATCTTAACGATATCCTCGCGGCTCATTGGCAAGGCGCCCAAGGCTGGCTGGGGCAAATTACATATACGTCAAGGGGCTTTAGATAGCAGAATTGTGAGCCGTCTATGAACTTGATTAGGTTATAGTAGTCGCATAGGTCCGACACGGCCATTAGGATAAGGGTCAGCTGGAGGCTTTGCTCCGGCACCAGCTTGATAATGTTCAAGACTTGCTTGCGGCCGTTGCTCACCCTATAGAAGAACCGGCCCGCTATCGACGCTATGGTCGCGCTATACGTCGTGCCGCCAGCCTTGGCCTTGAACCGTATGGCCACTCCGCTATTGTAGTAGAACCTAGCCAGCACCATGTCCGGCATGGTGTCTAGAATTTCCACTTTCCAAGCCCTAGTCATGGCCCGCCCCTTGGTCCGCCTTGCTGACTACGCCTTGGATAGTGGTTATGGCGTCATCTAGGACTTTCTTGAAATTCACCAAGCTATCAATTACGCCCTTAAGGACTTGGGCCTCTTGGTCGGCCGGCACCATGTGGGTCGCACCGTGCCAATGCCTCACCACTAGATAGCCGCCTACGTGGACCCTTAGCGCCCCCTCCTCCCCACACTTGGGGCACTTGACCGTGACTCCCGTATTCCGGAATACGGTGTTTAGTTCACGGGGGTAGACCCCATGGACTTTCGGCTTTGCCATGGGTTATGGAAATTCCGGTAAATTTAAACTTATCGCCCCCGTAACTTACGACGGGCGTAATGAACCACGGCTTTCAACCATGTAGGGTACCGCCCAGCTTTCAACTCACGGCCCCGAAAGCCCGGCAAAAATCCGGCATGCCGAAATACGTATTTTACATATCGGAATTTTATCACGTTGCGTAACTTACGGGTCGAGGTAAAAAATGGGTAGGTTAGGCCCGCCTAATCCTCGACCAGCTCACCGGCACTAGCCACCAATAGGCCAAGTAGTGCGGCCGTGCTGGGAATATAGCCTAGGAGGCCCGCTATCGCCAGCACCAGCGCTATCCCCCAGGTCAGCTTATGGACGCCCCGCGACATAATAGAAATTTGATAGGTAGAAAAAATATTCGCCTACGGGCTATAGGTGATTTTCACGGGACCGTTCTTGACAGGAAAGGCATATGACTCTAGGGGCAACGCAACGCCTATGACCATGCCGTCGGGCCCATATATGGTAGAGGCCGCCCCAGCCGGCACGGACACGGCCGACGTGCTGGCGGTCACATTGGCCACTTGCGTGCCGGTAAACGACACGTATGTGGGCGTATTGGTCGCCAGCACCACGGTTATCTGTGTCACATAGCCCGAGGTCGATACTGAATACAACGTCCCTAGCGGAAAGTATAGGCTATTGGTGGCATGGTTACAGCCCACCGCACTTATGGATATCTTTCCCGTCGCGGCATTGGCCATAGGCGCGGCAAGGTACAGATACCAAGTAAAGCCGTTAGGCGCGATAACCTTGCCTATATAGACATATTCGGCCCTCAGACCCCACGAGTCCCCCGAGGCGCCCGTGAGGTAATAGCCCAATGCGATATAGCCCGGCACGCCCGTGGCGTTCACGGCCAAGGTCACCGACGTGCCGTTAATCGAGGCGCATATGGTGCTGGTGCCGTATTTGCTGGCTATCTGGGTCTCGTTGTATGCCATAGCCAGCAACATAGGCATGCTAAACGTATAGGTGTCGGTATAGGTCAAGCTAATGGTGCCCGAATACTTGGACTCTCCCACAATGAACCATGGGATAGCGGCCGTGTTGTTTATCGCTATGGTGGCCACCCTAGAGCCTAGGTTTACCGTGGACCCGGACTTGCCGTCAACTACCCTATTGAACTCCGTGCCGTAGATGAAATATGTCTGAGGCGATAGGAATACTTGCGTGCCGTTAGACGCCGTAGTCCACACGGGAGGCGCGCTATTGTTCACAACGAATGTCAGGTAGATGGCCACCGCGGCTATGAAAGCGGCCGCTATTATTAGCGGTACGGGAATTTTCCGCATGGTAAAATAGGGGGAGGTTATTAATTTGGCTTGCCTACAATATAGGCACTAGACGTCGTGTAGTACCACGGATGGAGGATTATCGTGCCCCACGAGTAGGAATAGGTCTCCCTATAGCCTAGCGACGTGCCGGCCCCCACGGACACATAGCCCGTCTTGACCGTAGAGGACGTGCCCGAGGACCACGAGGCAAGGGGACACACATAGTAGGCGCCTCTTGCCTGGATAATGGCCGTGCCGGCCGTGCTGAAAGGCGACATTGAGCATATGGTAGAGGCCGGTGTCTGTGACTGAGTGGCTAGGATAAAGAAATACTCCGACCCGGACGTCGCGACCAAGACGTAGGGCCATATGATATAGCCCGACGTGCCTCCGGAGGTGGTGACCGTGCCGTACACCAGCACCACGTTGCCCGTGTTCATCTTATAGACGTATACGCCGGACTTGGGATTAAGGGCCGTGGCATTAGGCATGCTTGGGAAATTGATAATCGTGAGGCCTATGTCGCACCCGCCAGCCTGGCACGAATACCAAGTGTCCGAGGACCCATAGCCTATGCCGGTCACCGTATACACTTGCGTGATATTGACCGTGTTTATGTACATAGGCGGGAATGTGTCATAGGGGCTAGAGCCCGACACGGTCACGATATAGTTAGTGCCGTTCCACTTAACATAATTGGGGTCATAGGACAGTATTGTCTGTACAGTTATGGTTATGTATATGGTCACGGCCGACAGGAAAGCGGCCGCCATTATTAGCGGTATGGGTATTTTCCGCATGAAAGAAAGAGGACCGATTAAAAAATGGTTTATTTGAGGCCAAAGCGGGGGTCCAGGTCGGCAAGCCTCCGGTCCCACTCACGGCAATCGACGGACTTGCCGACCATGGCAAAGTACTCCGGTATGGCGTCGCGGCTTAAGTGGACATACTTCTTTTTGCCGACCCTCACGGTGTACGGCCTCAGGAAATATAGGACCAAGGACACCAATGTCTGGCTTGCGACCAGCCTCCGGTTCACCATGCGGAGGACGTAGTTCAACTTTTTGGTGTCCACAGGCATGAGGACCGCACCGCCTCGGGAATAGTGAGCCAGCAATTTGAGCACTATACACGGCAAATACTCATAGGGCACCGTGGCCACCCTTATCGGCCTATCGGCCGGCCTAGGTAACCCATTAGCGGTCATAGCCTTATCTGTCCGTCGTTGTCCCATGCCATATAGCCCAGGTATTTAGAGGCGCACTCCCAGCACAGTATCCCCTCTACGCCCTCGCAAGTGTCCCACACGACGGCATGGGCAACGCCCTCTATGGCCCGGCCGCAATTGGCACACTTGGGCCTACGCCTAGACCTTATGAGGTCCTCGACCACCTTGGCGTACATGGCCGCCATTTTCGGGTCGCCTACGTAGTAGACCGTCCGGCCCGCCCTCAGATATCCCCCCACGCCGCACTTTTTGACCTTGGTTTTAGTTACCATGTTATGCATAGGTAATAAAAAACACCTACCGTTTAAATTATGGCCGTGAGGACAGAGGCGGCTTGGACGTATATGGTCACGGCCGCGGCCGATATCCCTATGAAATACATGCCACGGTGGGCGTACCTACGGCTTGAAAGCAAGGCATAGCCCACGGTCCACAGGACGGGCACCACGTAGGGCACGAGTATAAGGGCCGCTATGTCCGTGGCCATATCCAGCACGGGAATAGAGTGGGGCCTCAGCAACACGGCCGCGAATATCGAGGCAAGGCCGTAGAGTATTAGGTTCACGTTAAGGAATAGTAAGCCGGTTATGGCCATGCCTATGAGCATGCCAAGCCATAGGGCCGCGGCCGCGGCTATCACCGTCATGGCCACGGCTATGGGGGCCGCTATGATTATGCCTCCGAAATATGGGGCCAAGACGGCACCGACCCCCTCCGGCACGGCCTTAATGAATAGGGACGTGGCCGCCTCGGTGGCCTCATACACCAGCCTCGATAGCCTTGCGAATACCATGATAAAGGTGGTGACTAGAAAGCCGATAATGCCGGCTATAAAGGACACGAATATGCCGGCAAGGCCCATGAGGGCCCCTATGGCAAGCCCGAAAGCGAAAAACTCTATGACCGTATTCAGCAAGGTGCTGATAAAGGGCCCCATTATGGCGCTAAAGCCCTCTATGAATAGCTTGGGGACGTTCACGAAATAGGCTATGGCCGTGAATATCGAGGCCCCGGCCGCGAATAGAACGCCGTTGTATAGGCTCTCCCTAGCTAGCTTTATGGTCACGGCCGCTATGGCTATTGCCTGGATAATGAATAGGTGAGGCGACGGCCCTAGGTACATGGACATGGCGCCATAGACCAAGGTAGGCACGAAAATGGCGAGGATTAAAAGGGTCGAGTATTCGGCTATGTCCGGTATGAAAGAGCTCATGCCACGAATAGCAAGGCCGCGGCCCACATTGAGGCCCCCACCAAGTGCTTGCGGGTCAATATGGCCATAGCCAATTCCACGAGGGCCATGACCGCGCCTAATTGGACCAAGACTTGGGCTTGGATAGGCAAGAGGTAGAGGACGGGCGCGACCTCAGCTATCGACTCTATGTTGCCCCTAATGGCCCTACCCAAGGGATAGAGCAAGGCTAGGCCTATGGCAAGCTTTAGGTAGTCCGGCATTGGGGCTATCAAGGCCGACAGGACGGCATTGGCTAGGTAGACATAGCCTATAGCCACTAGCGGATTTTCCTCAGCAAGGCCCAATATGCGGCTAGATAGGACCATGTAGGCGAATAGGGCACCAAAGCCGGCCACTCCCAGCACCACGTCCCCCACATTGGCCAAGGCCGCGAAAAACGGTTCTATTACCTCATAGGATAGGGCGCCTAGGGCTTGGGCGGCCACCGCATTGTCCGAGGCCCATACCAAGGCCACCGACATTAGGGTCACCACGGCCCTTTCCACTACCCTTTCCTCTACATGGGTCAATATCCATAGGGCCATTGCCGCTATGAATAGGCCCGAGAATAGGGCGTATGTGGTCGCGGCAACTCCGGCAAGGGCCAAGGCCCCCGACACGAATATCTCAATGAGTAGGTACACCAGCATGTTGCGGCTCCCCATTAGAGCCACGAGTATCAACGCGGCTAGCGACCCCAATGCCAATGGGATTATCATAGACACTAGTACGGCCCGAGTTTATATTACTTGCCTTAAGGCCATAGCCCTTGACAAATAGAAATAGCAGCCACACGCCGACACATAGGAATTTAATGCCTTTCAATTTCGGGACTTGGCCGCCTATCCGGACCCAGGTAATATTACCTCGATCCGTAAAATACTCCGGACGTAAGTTACAGAACGTGGTAAAAATCAATCTTACGGGTCGAGGTAAAATTAGGCTATTTCCACGTGCTGGGTCGGGACGTGGACCCTCACGACCCTACAGCCGCCATAGACCGTCAGCATACCCCTTTCCACGTCCACATGGATCACGTCGGCCCTAAACACGAATACGCCCAGCCTAGCTAGGTAGGCCTTGACCCTATGCATGGCCTCAGCATAGCGGCCTTGGGCAAGCATGCCGTAGACCTCGTTTAGGTCGATAGAGGCAAGCTTATCGGCCGTAACGAATTCGGTCCCGTACTCCCCCCTCTTAGCGGTTGACCGCTCTGACATGCTTGCTACATATTTCCTTAGCGACTAATATGTCTACAATATACACATGGCCCCTCTTATTATCGAAAAAGGTGGACACCACGGCCGGCCCGAATCGCCTCATGAGCCGCCTCAGCCCTTGGGCCGACACCTCCCCCGCCATTATGGCGTCCTTTTCCATGAACACCCTCAGCTTATGGGGATAGACGTAGGCCATGCGGCCCTTATGAGCGTGTATGAACTTACACAGGATAGACATATTCAATTTCCGCATAGGTCAAAATGAATATGGTTATTTAAATCCTACCGTCTAGATAGCGTCCTGGCTAGCGTGGCTAGGGTCGGGTCCCCCGTCGCCTTGGCTAGGTAATAGACGTTGAAATAGGCCGCCCTTGCGCTCTTTCCCTCAGCCTTGGCTATCTCCCTCACGGCCTCAGCCGCCTCATTAGGCGATATTACGCCGTGCTCTAGGTTATAGGCCACGTTGAACACCTCCGTGATAGCGTCAGGCGATAGCGATAGGTAGTAGTCCGAGGCCCGCCTTAGGTCCTGGTATTGGTCCCACATGAGGGCGTTGATAAGGTCATAGAATTCATCTACGCCGTAGGCATGTAGGTACTCCCAAGCCCCCTTGATAAGGGAGGCCGCGGCCGACCTATCTATCGGCACACGCTCCTGGGCCACCTCGTGGTACATGGCCATGCCGACGGCCCTATCGAGGTCCTCCGACACCACCTCGCCATGGGTCTTGATATCCCTAGCCCGTTGTATCACCGTAAAGAACGATACGCCTTTATCCACGTCGGACCCAGGCCGCGACCACTCCGAGAGCGTGTCCTTGACAAAGTCCCAAGCCCCCGCCCACTTATCGAGGCTTTCCAAGTCGTCCGCGTCCCACTCCAGGAATCCCTCTAGTTGCTCTGACTCGGTCATGGCACCAATGAGGCGACCTTATCGATTAGGGGGTCCTTGACCACCATTAGGCTTTCCTCGCAAGGCAAGGGCGTAACCCTCACGACGCCAGCATAGGGGATCCTATGCCTCAGCCTTACGTGCCTCTTATCGGTGTAGGGCCTAGCGTACCTCAGAGCCCTATGCTTTGGCATAGGCGGGCCCGCTATGAGGTGGACGTGGGGCGTCCCGTCGCACGACATATAGAGGCGGTAATAGAGGACCTCTAGGCGGTCAAGCATGCCGTGGGGTAGGTCGATATAGCGGTCGGCCTCTATGGTCACGAGATAGCCACGGTCGGTCTCCCACGATAGGCCCACCACCAAGGGCCCGTATTGGCCCACTCCCTTGACAAATTTCCGGTAGACCTTGGCGTAGTAGGTAACGCCTCCGTGGGATATCGGCACGAATAGGCCGAAATTGCGCCTAGACCGGTATATCCCCAATATGCCGCTCATGGCAATCCCAGCACCTCCCTCGCTATGACCGTGAATACGCCGACCACTATCGCGGCTATGGCGGCCCATATCCCCACGAATATCAGCATTAGCGATAGGCCCCCGTCCACATTGGCTAGGGCGGCCCCCGCATATATGAGGGCCAGCCCTATCAGGAATAGGGCAAAAAAAGCGTGCTTTACCGACGCCCCCCCTCCCCTATCCCCCGTCATGCTCATGTGGAAATACCTACCTTAAAAATACCTATGCCGAAATTGCTAGGGTAGGGAAAAACTAGGTGGTTATCTTGACCGACGCCCCATTGGTGATCACGTAATAGTAGTATTCGGCCACCATGCCGTTACCGAGTACACTATAGTGGCCGACTCCCGTCCCGAAATTCTGTCCCGTGCCCATGTAGATGGCCGGAATATAGAAATTGCCCTTATCAGTATATAGCGTCGCCCCGGTAGAGTTCACGGCTATGCCGGTGGCATAGGTCACGTTGTTGACCCCTATCTTGCTTGGACATGGCCCTTGGCCCCACACGGGCGTCCAAAGCCCGCTATTGTTGCGTAGTTGATAGCCTATGTAGTATTGGTTATAGGCCACGGCCGCACAATTGGCCGTCGTGGTGCTGAATAGCAGGACGTTGCCGGCCGTGATATTGGTCAAGGTCTTGCCGTATATCGACACCACCGGGAGGACCAAGTACCTCATGGTGCCGTTGACGTAGGCATGGCCTTGCACGGTGGCATTGACCGCTATCCAGCCGCCCCCGAGGCTTATAGGCGTCCCTTGATATGTGACTATCGAGGACATGGCCACGTTTATCATTATGGTCGCGGCCGCTATGGTTATTGCCGCTATGAGTATCGGTATGGGGACTTTCCGCATGTAACGCCTTAGGTCTCTATATTAATATTAGCGACGGGGGTATTTCTTACCACGTTGCGTAAATTACTCCGGACGTAAAAAAGCTAGAAGGGTAGGTGAAAGCCTAATATAGGCGCGACTAGCTTGACTACGCCGTATATCAGTATGAGCAAGCCCACCGCCTCTACCACCCTCTTGCCTATGAAAGCCGTGACGGCCCCGACCAATATAAGGGCTAGGGGATTAGCCGACACGATCCAAGTAAAGACTTGCCTCAGCACCTCTATTAGGCTTTGCCACGTAGTGGGGTCCACGAGGTAGGACAGTATGTCCATAGGGATAAGGGGGAGGTTAAAAAATAAAGTTAGCTTAGGCGAAGGTCGCGATAGAGGTCGCCAGGTTAGCGGGCCACGAGACTTTCCACTTATCAAAGTGGAAGTCGGCAAAGGCGCCAGCCTGCCTGACGCAATTCTCCAAGCTCCCAAACATGCTATTGAATGTCTCGGGGTCGGCTCTCTGGAGGGCAAGGCACACACCTATGGCGTACCGCCTCTTGTACCTTTCCTCAGCCGCCTCGACATAGGGCGTACCGGTCACCGCGTCCGGATAGCTACCTATCTCAAAGCGCCGCGCCATCTCCGGGCTTATCATTAATTTCTCGGACATGAGTGTAGGGTAGTCACCGCTATTTATATCTTTCCTCGGCCGCCTCGGTAAAAATCACCATACCCTCCGGAATTTGTACACCAGCTTTATCGGTATGGCCACCAGCATGAGGACCACCGTGACATAGCCCGGTATGTAGGCCACGACCCTTTCGGTACATGCCACGTTGCCGACCCTCATGACCACGATATTCGGGAATAGCATGGCCTTGAAATAGTTCACGACGTCGGCCACCGGGTCCTCCGTGATCACGTAGTAGTTGAACACCATATAGCCCGAGTCAAAGTAGTGGATAGTCGGGACTTGGATATCGAGGCCGAATAGGCGGCCGTGCTGGTAGTAGAGGCTCCAGCCTTGGCATTTATCCGTGGGTACCATGAATACAATTGAAAGGGGAGGCATATACGGCATGTCCGAGGGCGTAAGGATTATTCCCGCGGGCGCGGGTATGCCGAAAAATAGGGCCAATTGGACCCATGAGGCCCCTATGACGGCCCCGAGGTAAAAAAGGACAATGGCTTTCTTAAGCCAATCCATTATCTTAGGGACACCAGCCTCGATATAATGGCCGTGCCCTTATCACACATTGTGTAGACCCGCCCATCTTTGTGCACCTCTATGGCACATACCTTTTCCATATCCACGTATTTCCGGAGGTCCTTGGGCTCACACTCGACGGATATGTCGCCATTGGGCGTCGGGACCACCACGCAATATAGCGGCTTTGAACTCGACTTTAATATGTCAAGCATAGCATTACTCACGAGGGGATATTTATCGTTACCACGCACCCGGGCCCCGACACCAGCACCTCACCGAATTGGACGTTGAATAGACACGCGCCTTGAATTCCGGCTATTTGGAATCGGCCGGCTATCCAGCCTGGTGCCGACACCACCACGGTGGGATATTGGTATTGGATTACGCCGCAAGCCTTTACGCCGTCCACCGCTATCATGGTGGAATTACATATGTATTGCTGGGTCGGAGGCGGCACGCTCTGAGGCCCTCCTGGTGCCTGTCCCGAGGGTCCCGAGGCTGGGGGCGTTGTATTTGTGGCTGGCTGGGGCGGGCCCACCACTATCACCTTGGGCTTGGGAGGGTTCATGGCGTAGTAGACCAAGGCGGCTATCAACAATATAGCCAATGCCAAAGCTATAGCCCTCATGGCCGGAAAAAGGGGACCGATTTATATGGCTATTTACAGGGTATCTGAGTGTAGTTGCCGTATATGGTGCCGTTGACCATGGCGTTGCCCCTTATCAAGATGGCCGTATGGTTAGGCGGCAAGTTGAAAGTCCTCATGTCTCCGTGGACCCACCACACATGGCCGTCGAGGACCACATACTGTCCGGCTAGACATATAGGCTGGCTCACGGTCAGCTGGTTTTTGTGTATGCCGACGTAGGCCGCGCCCATGGCCAAGAAAGCGGCTATTACCGCAAATACCAGCCTATGCATGTCCGAAAGGCTTGGCTATGAAATATAATGTTATCGCGGCCATGATCACCATAGGCCATAGCGTAATGGGGGCCTCTACCAATAGCGTCAGCATGGCGTTGTAGGTCGCATGGCCTATGAGGGACCCTATTATGCCGCCCCGCTCATAGGTGTCCCAAAGCCACCGGGCCCCTATTTGGATATAGGACACGGCCCCTATGGCCCCCAGCACTCCCAGCACGAGGTACCTAGACGGAAAGTGCAATATGACCCAAAATGCGTTGCCCATGGGGCCCACCGCCCTCGATATGAATTCCTCCCAGCCTATGGCCCCCAGCCACCATAGAGGTGAGGCGTCGGGCCCAATTCCGAGGTATTGGCCAAGCACGGGCGTCGCAAGTAGGGAGGCCACCGGCCTCATGTCAAAGCCAAGCCCCACAATGGATAGGGCTAGGCCTATGCCTCCGAGGACCATATAGAGCCTATAGAGCCACGACCCGCGCCTTATGGCCTCGTGCCATAGGATTAGGGGGCCTATCAATATTCCCGCGGCTAGGCCGGCAAGCCTTAGGGGATAGATCAAGGTGGGGCCGGGACTCGTGGCTAGGCTGGGCCTTTTAGCGGCCACCACTAGGGCTATCACGACGGCCGCGAATATCACCAGCTGGTAGACGCTAATGGCCGCGGCAAATACCATGAGGACGTAGAGCAATATCAATAGGGGATTTTCCAATTGGCCCCAATATTGGAATATGGCGTATGCAAAGCCGGCATACATTAGGCCCGCGACTAGGCCTATCGGTGTAGGATTTAGCGCGAATACGGCTAGCCCCGAGACTATCGCGACGGTAGAGGCGGCCGCTCTGAATAGGTCCTTTAATTGCATAGAGGAATAGAGCTCAGTATATTTATATCCGCGCCACTATCCGCATATGGCACACTACCACAACACTAGATCACGCGAAAAGGCCGCCATGGCGGTTGTCGCGTTCATAATCATAGCGATACTCGGTTACATAATGTGGCTCTACATGACCGGCAAGGCCGGGGGCACGACGGTTACCGGCCCTAGCCCCAGCCCCAGCCCTACCACTACCACGACCTCGACACCCACCAGCACCCTACAGCCCAAGAGCGGCCCGCCTAATCCGGCCGCCTTGATATACGTGCCCGACTACGTGACATGTGGCTCCAGCTCTTGCACCTATAGCGCCCAGGCATTCGGGTCCCTCTATGACATTGTCGCCTATGGCGGAAAGGTCTCGACGGCCAATATCACCTATGGCGACGCCTATGTGGTGGTCAACGGCTATCAGCTATACCTATTCGGCCTTGGGACCACTACGCCCACCGTCAATTTCACGGACACCTCCGGCACCGTGTATGTATGGGCTAATGCGACGGCCGGCTATGGATATATACTTTATAAACCAGCTCAGGCCGCTATCCTACTGACGGCCTACAAATACAACATAACGGGCACCATCTACTACGCCTATGTGCCGGCCTCTAGCGACAACGGCATGCCTATATCGGGCGCTAATTACAGGATCTACGTGGTCCACGGCACGGCCTACGTCAACGGCAATCCGGTAACCATATCACTAGGGACGTGGTCCTCGCCTCCCTCCGGCATATTGCCAGCTTGGGGGATCTACGCCAGCCAAGCCGGGACGTATCAGTTCTCGGTACAGCCATAAACACTTTACTTTTTTCAATAGCTGCTATCCCTTACAATTCCCTTTTTCGGCACGCTTTTATGTTGACACACCTAAAGGGTATTTCTTATCACGTTGCGTAATTTACGGGTCGAGGTAAAAATGAACCTAGGTTTACCGTTACTCGTAACTTACGCCTAGAGTAAATTACAGAACGTGATAAAATTGGTGGCCCGGGAATTTTACCTCGATCCGTAAGTTATGGTGGTGCTGGTGCCGGCCGTCCGGGCCCACGCTCTTTTTCCTTGACTAGAGCCTTTTCCGCGGCCTCTAGGGGCCTAAAGTATTGCTGGAATATGCTTTCTACTGTGGTGGCTTGGTCGGCAAAGGCGCTCACCAGCTGGCTACGTAGGGCCTCTACGGTCTTTTCATAGCCGGCCACGACGGATTTAAGGACCTTGACCACCTCCATGGCGCCCTCTACGTTGTTGCTTATGACGGCCCTAGCCCACTTGACGTATAGGTCATTGGGGAGGTAGACCACCATCTTGGCCCGTGTCTGTAGGTCCACGACGGTCCCAATGCCGACTATTATGCCGGAGGCCGGGCACGAATAGGGTAGTAGGCCCTCTAGGGGCTTGAATCCGTCGCCTATGGCTATGCCGTAGGTATTGGTCCTCACGTCATAGAGGACCTCGTGGGTCTCCTGTCCCTCTAGGGTCAGCAATATGACACGGCACGATATGATCCTCACGGTGTCCGGCAATAGATAGCCCTCAGCTATGTAGTCCTTGCCGAAAGGCTTGAATAGCTTGATAAGCTCACCATATGAGGCTGGCGTTAGGGGTATGCACTTGGTCCCTATGTCAAAGCCAAGCCACTCGGACCATGGGGAGGACGGGCACAGTTCACGCTCATTTATCCTTAGGCTCTTTACTTGCCTCGACAGATAGTCCAGCAACTTATACATAGGCGCGGCCTATGGTGCCCTATAAAAAGATACGTTATGCCGAATTTGCAATGGTCAGTAGGGCAAAATCCAGCACCTCTAATATGGCCGGAGGGGCCACGCACATGTTGCCGGGACAGCTATAGGTGAAATTGGTGTAGGCGTACACCATTGGGTCCCCCGTCTGTCGGGCGTACATGACCAAGGCAAGCTTTATCCTAGTGAGGCAATCGGCCAAGTCAGAGCTGAATACGTAGTAGTTGCCTAGAGGCTTTAAGGCGTCCCGGACCCTCTTGACTATATCGGCAAGGCTTGCGGCCTTGCAAGGGATCATATCGAGGCCAATTTATCCAGCATTTTCTTGGCGTCCTCTTTCGTTACTACGCCGCGCCTCACCAATTCCTCTATAATTTTCTGTCTACAATCGCACGTCATATCCCCTCGCTCACGGCCTCCGGTATTTCCTCCCTAGGCATGCACTCGGTGGCTAGGGTCTTGAAAGTGCCTAGGATCAATTGCATGACCGCGTCGGCATTGTATATATCGACGTATTGTAACCTATAGCGAAATAGGACACGGCCGTCCTTACACCTCACGAGAAAGGTGGGGGTAGAGGCCATGAGGACCAAGCCCCTAGAGTCTAGGACCCACTCCCCCATGTCCTCCAGCCTCATGCGGTCCGGAGGCACGACGGTTATGACGCCCTTAGAGGCGTAGTACCTCACGGTCTTGCTCTTGAATAGCGACTTACATGCCGGACATTGGGGGGAGGCCACTAGGACCAATTCGGCATATTTCAGAGCTTGGGTAGTGCCCTTTAGGCTGGTGGTGTCGCTCTCGGAGGGATTATACTCTCTCGCCTTTCTGCGAGGCATTAATATCCGTGGTAAATGCCAATATATGGATACCCGCCTAATATGGGCCGATTTCGTTATGGGGCTTGCGGCCATAGGCCTAATGTTCACCAATTCGCCTTGGCTGGGGATAGCCATGTGGCTAATCATGCTTGCGTCGGCCTCATATGCCACCGAGATAACCATAGCCCTCTATGACGTGAGGGTATGGTACAACGTCATGGTGGTGTCGGCCCTATCGGCCATGCCGCAAGCCATTAGTGCCGTGGCCCTAGCATTGGGAGGCAACATAGAGGCGGCATGGATAGACACTATCCTCAGCACGGTGGTGGACGCCGTATTTGTCACGGCCTTGGTCCGCCCCTACGCCCCGGGCTCTCCCTACGTTAGGCGCCTATTGCCGTCCCTCATAATGTGGTCGGTGGCCGCCTTGACCGTGGACCTCTATGCTAGGTCCGGCATACAATCCGGCTTTATCTCGACCCTCCTGGTGGTGGCCGGCTATGTGGCCTTGCCGGCCCTAATAGTGCTTAACCTAGGGGAGGTGGTGGGAGGGAGGCCGCCCCTATCGGTCATTGCCACGGCCTTGCTGAATACGGTCGGCATGGCCTACGGCACATACTACCTAATCCAAGACATATATGCTCTCACGACCACTCAGATAGGGCTAGGGCTCACGTCATCTTTCCTCACGGCCTTGCCGGACTTGGTGGCCGCCCTAATGATAAGGGCCATCTATGCCAAGATAGTGGGCTCTGAGTCTGACGCCGAGGCCGTCGCGACCATGCTAGCGTCGGCCGTCCACGACCAAATATCGGTCCCGGCCGTTATCCTATTGCTGGTGGCTGGGGCCGGCTCTACCTACCCCTCGCTACTTAACCTATTCGCGATAGCGGTCAAGTTCACCCTACTTTCGCGACGCTATTACTATCTGGTTGGCTTGCCTGTGTCAGTGGCTTTGGTTGTATACCTAGGGCTAGGGCTTTCTCACGTATGACCGGGAGGGCGTCACACGGTATGTATATCAGCTTATCGGACTTAAAGGCGTCATTTACGCCTAGTATGTACCACAGGACGTCTAGGTATAGCCTGGCGTCCCTCAGCCGCCTAATCCTCACGTAGGTGCGGCCCCCTATTTCATGCCGCCTCATTTTTTCGCAATCTAGGGAGGCTAGGTCCTCGATTATTTTCCCGAAAGCCTCGACAACTATACTTGACATAATCGGCCATAACAATTCCATATTTAGAGTTATTTCTCCCGAGTGATTTTTACCTCGATCCGTAAATTTGGGCCCCCTTTAGAGCCTCGGAGGGGTCCTCGGAGGGACACACTTTACATAGTTAAGCGCAGCCGCCCGCCGACACCCGGGAATTTAATGGCTTTCAATTGGGGGATTTTCCCGGCCCTAGGGGCCACGAATTCTACCACGTTGCGTAAGTTACTCCGGTAGTAAAATACGTGGACCCGTAAAAAACCTAGAGTATCCCTCCCTCGTAGAACCGGAGGACGGTCACCTCGCTCTTGCCCTCCCCCTTTTCCTCACTCGGGAATAGCGGCCGGCATATCACCATCTTTACGCCGTGCTCATTTACCGACTCTTTACAGACCCACCTCATGGCCTAATTGCCGGCCGGATTTATGACCTCGTGGCCATTGGTCGGTATGGCCGGCCCCTTATCGCTATAGGGCCTCAGCACCTCGATAATGTCCTCTATCCTAGAGCACGGCACCATGAATACATTGCCCTGGGACCTATAGGGGATATTGAGGCGCTCTAGGTAGAACCTCACTTGCACCACGCCGTATTTCTGTCGGGCCGTGCCAAAGCTCACGGAATACTCCGAGTCCGAGGCCGATAGGGACCGGGACACGGTCACCGACACCACGTCCCCTACCGAGGGATGGGGGATATAGCGGACGTCAAAGGCGGCCCAATAGTCGTTGTCTATGACCCTTACGCCGCGGCCCCTACACTCGTTAGCCCTCAGCTTGGCTAGGCGGTAGTAGAGCCACCGATAGAAATACACCATGGGGTCCATGTTCTCCAGCACTATCTTGGCCGGTTCATCTACTTGGTTCTTGACGTCGGTCGCGTCGGCCCGTAGGCCTCCCATGTAGGCGAATAGGGTCGTGGGGACGCCTAGGAATAGTGGGGACAGTATGAACCATGCCGGGTCCATGTCGGCCTTTATGGCCACCGGGAGGCCCACCGTCGCCTTGACCTTATCCACGTCCACGAATATCACCCTATCCGATATGCTAGTGAGGGATATCTGTGGGTTATTGGTGGCCATGACCAAGGTGCCCCTTAGCGGGAAAGAGGTAACCCTTAGGTCCGTGACCCGGACCCTAGGTATCTCGTTGCGGTCAAAGTAGGCCACTATTAGGGTATAGTCGAAAGGCGTATTTACCGACTCAGCCACGTCGTCCGCTATGACGTGGTGGCCCACCAGCAAATTCCTCACCGCGGCCGTGGTGGGGGAGGACACTTGGATAGTGTTATTCGGCCATAGGGGCCTTATTGCCTGTAGTATCGAGGTCTTGCCGGACCTCATGCGGCCTAGGACAATGGGGACATACCTTTTTTGGAATATGGGATTTATGTAGGGTAGTAGGGCTAGCGTGGTGAGGGAGGTCCCATACATGTTGACCATGGCGGCCACGGCCTTGCGGACCTCCCTCGGATTATCTAGGGGCGTTGTGGGAGGACAGTAGAGCGAGGCATAGCGGCTAGGCGAATAGTAGGTGCCTCCCACGGCCGCATAGGACCCCAATGATATGGTCCATTGGCTTATATCGACGGTCATGACCACGGGGGTATTGTCGCACCATGCCGGAATAATGACGGTGTTGTGGACGGTCTTGGCCGCGCTAATTTCCACGGCATTGGCCACGGGGGTCTTGGCTAGGAAAGTGAACACCCATATCAGCTCATTGTTGTTCATGCGGCACTTGTATTTCCGACGCCCCTCGGTCTTGATGACGCCCCATGTTGCGAGGTTTATGTCCCATGACTTCTTGACCTCCCCCTCCTTGACGTCCACGAATATAAAGTCCCCATCTATGGTGTATGTAACATTGCCGCGGGCGTACTCCCTTGCGAGGTCCCCTATGCACTTGAACATTATGGCTTGCCATGCCTCGGGACTCACGCGGCCACCGTCAACTCCCTCTATTCGGTCTACATTACCTATGCTCATAGTAGGTAGATAGCCCGTCTTTATAACCATGACCGGCAAAATCCCCCCGAGAATCTTTAAATATCGGAGGTATCCTAGTACACATGGACCGCACCCACGGTCCACATAGCGGCTCTCTAGCCGCATTATGGGGGCCCAGCCTAAAAGCCGTCGGTGCGGTCCAGCTACGGGCCGGTGCCCGTGGTGCGTGGGCCGTGGGCGGGCGGTCCAATCCCTTTACCTTTATGGGCGTAAGGTTTGACCGCTATTTTCCGCTTTTGCCCACGCTATTGTAGTCCCAGGCAATTCGGTTTTTTGTCCGGGAAATTCTGTTTTCCACAGTTGTAAAGCGACGCTATCTGTTAACTACTGTTGTCAAGGGGACAATAGGGGAGAATAGAACCAGCATTTTTACAGTTTACACCGGCCGCCGGGGCCCTATAATATTCTTTTTTTCTAATAAGACGGGCCAAGGTCGTCAGAGTTCAATTCTCGGGCGTTAATTGGGTCGTGTTATCTAGACGTATCCAGGACTCCCCTAGACAAAAATCCCAAAGGGCTCGGCGCGCTTTCAGAGTCCTTACTACCTACGCATATATGAACAGGCAAGTGCCAGGACCGTGGAAAGGGGGCCCCTCCGACATGATTTATTTTCTCAAATTACAATTTGGCACAATGGCCGAAA
>Ga0315272_10000507_pt1 | contig 19631 bp, 16 predicted proteins | sample C3_middle_MG_FD_203918 | JGI IMG/M metagenome (GOLD analysis project Ga0315272, IMG submission 203918) | Sediment microbial communities from Yellowstone Lake, YNP, Wyoming, USA - C3_middle | ecosystem: Environmental > Aquatic > Freshwater > Lake > Sediment | place: USA: Wyoming | collected...
GCGGGCCAGATAGGGGCGGGGGTCTTGATATTTATGCACGAGCACCTGTTTGGCCCAACTGACAACATGGGCATTGGTCAGGATGCGTTTGCCGCGAATGACGAAACCGGAGCCGGAGGCCTTGCGCACGGGATCGAAGCGCCATGGGGCGTCCCACACCGGTTGCTGGCTGAAGGTGGTGATCTGGATGACCGATTTCTCAGGCTCGGCAGCCGGACTCGCGGCTGCAAGGGCCAGCAGAAATAAAACGGAGGCGATGAATGGTCTCACAAAACAAAAATGGTAACACGGGGTGTCCGCGTCAAGCCCGGAAATTACCAATGAAATCCGCGGGGACGAATTAAAACGCGAATGAACGCGAAAAAGAGCCAGGCAAAAGCTAATCAATCCATTCAGGTTTTCCGCTGGCATCCCTCCGGGATGCGGAGATACGGAAGGAACGCACATGGTTGAACGGGAATGAATCGATCAGGTGCCTCCTTAGCGGTGTTTTTTCCACCTGTGCGAATTCACGGGTGCGGTTCGAGTTGCGGGCTTGCCCAAGGGGCGGTCCGGGGTCATATTCCGAGGCGTCTTGAAAATACTTGTTGCCATTACCGGTGCCAGTGGTTCGGTGTATGCCCAAAGGCTTCTGGACCAACTGGACACGCGTCAGCATGAGGTCCATGTGGTGATGAGCGGGTACGCCCAGGCGGTGGTGGCGGAAGAGTTGCAAGGGGGACTGCGAATTACCGAGGGCGCGTTGAGCCACGGTCTTAAGAGCATGAATGCGCCGTTTGCCAGCGGCTCGAATCCTGTGGATGTCATGGTGGTGATTCCCTGCACGATGGGGACGATGGGGCGCATTGCGCATGGATTGAGCGCGGATGTGCTGTTGCGCGCGGCGGATGTGGTGTTGAAGGAGCGGCGCAAATTGATTTTGGTGCCCCGGGAGACCCCGTTGAGCCTGGTTCATCTGAAAAACATGGAGTTGCTGCTGCTGGCGGGGGCGGTGATCTTACCGGCGAATCCGTCGTTTTATACGCGTCCGCAAACGGTGGAGGCGGTGGTGGATACGGTGGTGGCTCGCGTGCTGGATCACATGGGACTGAGGCACGGGTTGGGCGCGCGCTGGTGTGAGGAGCAGGAGTAAAAGACCGCCCGCGATATTTTCCAACAGGCTCTTACTGCGGGAAGGCCTGATAGCCGGATTTTTCGGAAGCCGGGGCGGGGGCGCGTTCGGGAATTACCATTTGAGGTTTGACCAGACGACTGGGTTTGTAAATGGCATCGAAGAGTTGGCGTTGGGTGGTTTGCACAGGGCCGGTGATGAGCTCGGGCACATTGATTATTTTCGTGGAGGCGTCATAAAAGCTCATGTCCTTTTGCGGCACCAAAAGCGGTTTGTGGACATGACCGCTGGCGTCGAAATAGCTGAGGTAGGGGCGTAAAAAAAGGCCGTCGCGCCGCTTGCTGCTGAACACAAACCACCGTCCATTGCTTGACCAACCGTGCCATGAATCCGTCCGCTTGCTGTTGACGACCTCCAGACGTTGGTATTGGCGCGTGGTCAGATCCAGGAGATAGAGATCGCTCAGGGGTTGCGTGACGGGGAAACCACCGTACGGGGCCATGGTGAACATGAGGTAACGGCCATCGGGCGAGATGCGCGGTTCGGTGATGCTCAGGCCGGTGGCGCCGGATGAAAGAACGGTTTCCAATTCCCCCCAGGCCCCAGTTTTCTCATCATAGGGGACGCGCATCAGGCTATAGCGCACTTTTTGAAAATCCTCATCCGATGTCTTTGGAACGCTGCAAAAATAGAGAAAACGGCCATCCGGAGACCAGGTGGGCCATGTTTCCCACCGATCAGGACTGGAAATTTGCGGGGTGGTGGTGACGCGATTGGACTTGAGAGAATAGACGAAGAGATCTCCGGCCCCGTCATAAACATCATTGATATGTCCCTGTGTGTGGTAAATCATTACAAATTTATTCTGGGAGAACGCGATGAGGTCGCCGTTGGGATGCCAGGCGAGTAATCCAGCGGTTTTATCGACGTTCACCACCTCTCCATTTTTGGCGATGAGCAGGGGATTCTTTCCTATGCGGATGTTTAGAGCCATGGTATCCGGTTTGTTTTTGACGAACGTGTGGCAATTCATGCAGGTGGAGCCGTGACTTTCGCGTTGGTTGATGCGCAGCACCTCGGTTTCGTCGAAGGTTTGGAGGTTGCGTTGGAAGATGCCGATGGTGCCATTGCCAAACTTGCTTAATTGCCAGTTGAGTTTGCGATAGACCATCCAGCCGTCGATGTCCTCGGGGGCGACGGTGTTGGTGAAGTTCTGCCAGCGAAGGGGTCGGCCATCCGCATCGGGGCGCCCGATTTGGAACAATAGTTCGTTGCCGCGATTGGATGCGAGCAATTGCCTCCATGCGGCGATGGGTATGTTTACGTGGTGTTTTTTGCTGCGGATCTCGATGGGCTTTCCTTCCTTGGAGGAAATTTTTACCGTGCAATCGTCGGACGTCCCGATGATGTTAAAATTAAGCGGCGCCAGATTGGGGGGGATGACTATGTCCGAGTAATCCGGATCGATGCGCAGGGGAGATTCGGTGGAAGGGACGGCATCAACTGCGGCGACTCTGAGAGTTGCGCCAAGTAGAAGGAGGCAGAGCAGGGGCAAAAGAAGAGCCTTTCCACCTTGGTTTGAGAAAACGATGTTCATATTCCCGTTCTGTGCTATTTGATGTTCAATGCGCCGCCGCTGACCTCGAACATGTAAAAAAACCAATAAGTGTCGCCGTAATCCGCGCGCAAACCCTCTCTGGCCGCCTCCAGATTTCCGCCGAAGCTCATGAAACGCTGATTGAAAATTTCAAAAGCCCGGATTTTTTCGGGCGCGATTTTCCAGGGGCCCAACTGCAACGGGTGGTCCTTGGCGAGTTTTTGCCGGATCAGCATGGCTTCCTGAATGTGTCTGGGCAGTTCGGGAAGATTCACGCGGGTGAACAGGCGCAGGTTTTTTTCGATGTATTCGAGGTCCTGGTTGAGGAGAAAATGCGCCATGAGGTATTGCACCGCGGTGAAATTCTCCGGATTGCGCCGCAACGATTGCGACAGGATTTCTCCCGCGCCATGGTTGCCATAGTAATCCTCCTGGAGCATCACACCGCGAATGCGGGTCAGTTCCTTATCCCCGGCGAGGGTGGGGTCGCGCTCGAAGTCGATGCGCACGCGCGCGGCGCGGCTTTTTTCGGCCGGGCACAGGTCGAGCATGTTCAAATAAATGCGCGCGGTATCGGGTTCGTTTTTCAGGACATAGACATGGAAGAGGCGCCAGAGAGTTTCGGGCTGATAACCGTTTAATTCAAGGGACTCCACAGCCATGCGCTCAGATTTATTGACCTGGCCCAGATCAAGCAGGATGTCGCTGGACTTCATGGTTTTGGCGTCGTTCATGGTGTTGTGAAAATGAAGCCAAAGCGCAAAATCCGCTCGCTGGGGATAGGCAAACATGGTGTCCAGGAGGCGTCCTTGCTGACAAAGCGCGCGGTTGATATCGGCAACATCAGAGGAGGTGCAGGCGTGAAGATTCCTGGCGGCCTCCAGCACGCCGCTCCAATCTTTTTGACGCGAGCAGGCGTTGATCCGACCGAGTTTCTTTGCGGATCCATCGAACCACAACAGGGCGGAAAGGGCGACCAAAAGGGCTGGCGTGGCGGGATATCGCATCGTCCGGATCAGGGAGTTTCCAAACTTCGATGTAAATCCGGAACGCCTGGATTGTTTTTTGGCGGGGGATTTTGGGCCTGGGATCATGGTGGCGTCGGGCGCGGCTTTTTCCCGGCGGCGCATCCAGGCCATGGTGAGAGCGGAAACAGGCAGGGAACTGTAAAGCAACCATGGACTGATCATTAATCCCGGACTGGCGCGGTTCCACACCAGTTTGTACAGATAGGCGTCCTGGAGGTGGAGAACATAATAAAAAGTGGCCAGCCATGGGGTGATGGCGCCGAGAAGCAGCGCCAGTCCCGCCATGGGATGGCATCTGCGCTCCGCGCTTTCATGGATTGCCGCGCCCAGGGCCAAAATCAAGACCATGGCGCCCGACAGACCATAAACGACCGCCAGCAGGATGGCGAACACGCCCAGGCGCAGGAAGGCGTTCTTGATGGGAAGCTGGCAGTAGATGGCCAGAGCAGCGACGCAGATGAAGTAACCCAGCGTCGTGTCCAGCCATGGAAATTCGAGCCAGCTTTGCATGGCGATCAGGAAGAAGGCCGGCGCAAGCGACCACGGATAGGGAGACATTCCGCCGCGCATTGCCTTGAGGTAGAAGCGGGTGGCTTCGCAGACAAGCCATGCCATCAGCGTCGATAGAAAGGCGCCGCAGGGGGCGTATCGGAACCAGATCTCCCCATAAGAGGCGCAATAATCAACCAGCCCTCCGGGATAGGTGGTGAACTTGTTGAAGAATTCAGAGGTCTCCAGGAATGCCGGTCCAAAGGCATAATAGTGAAGGACGGGGTCGATACCCCAAAACACAATGCAGAAATAAGTCGCAAAAAAGATCAGCGCGCCGATCCATTCACCGCTCGAAAATGGGCGGATGAAGGAGTATTGAAAAGTTTTGCCTGGCTCAACAGGGCTCTTTTTTGTGGGCACACCACCGCTAATACCAGTACCTCCGTGTAATGGAGCATGTGGCTGGGACGACGGGTTGGCTCGTGCGTGCCGCAGATTCATGGTGACCGGCACTAATTAACCGACGGTCACCTTCCGGGCAATTCAAATTTTGTTTTTTTGCGAAATTGGCCGAAGAGCTACTTTTCCGCGCCCGCCAGCAGAGTTTGGAAATGGGGCGGCTGCTCTTCTCGAGCGGCCATGGTGATCTCGATTTTTTTGAATCTGGCGGCTTCGATCCAGCGATGGAGGTCGCGTTCAGAAAAGCCCAACCACAGGTCGCCGTGGATATCCCGCGCCTGATCGACATGATACTTAAGCAGGTCCAGGATCATGAGTTGGCCGCCGGGCTTGAGGATTTTGTAAGCGGAGAGGAGGGCGTTTTCCGGTTTTTTCGCGTGGTGGAGGGCCTGACTGAGGATGACCAGGTCCACGCTATCCGGTTCGATGGGTGGATTTTCGAGGTCGCCGCAACGAAATTCCAGGTTTTTAATGCCATTTTCGCGCGCCTTGGCGGCGCCGAAGGCGACAATTTTTTCGGAATTATCCACCGCGATCACTTTTTTCGCGCGCCGGGCGAGTAATTCGCTGATGAGACCCTCTCCGGAACCCAGATCGGCGATGACCAGAGGGGGTAAAATGCGCAGGAGTAAATGGCCAAAGGCCTGCCAGGACCGGCCCGGGCCATAGCTGCGGTCAAAACGTCCGGCCACCTGGTTGAAATAAAGTTTGGCCTGGTCCTGACGAAGGGCGACGACTTGCTTGAGATTAAACAGATCGGCGGTGTGTTCGGGCAATTCCTGAGCGCCGCGCACCGCCAGTCGAATAAACTCAAGAGAGGCGTTGCCTGCTTCGGGGTTTAATTTGTAAAAGGCCCGCTTGCCTTCGCGGCGGGATTGGATCAGTTGTGAATCCTGGAGCAGGCCCAGGTGGGTGGAAATGCGGGACTGGCCCAGACGGGTGATTTCCTGGAGCTCGTTGACGGAGAGTTCCTCTTTTTCAAGCAGCGCGACGATGCGCAGACGGGTGGGGTCCGCCAGCGCGCGCAAAGATTTCAGGATGGCAGGCATGAGATTTACAAATCACAGTTGACGACTGGAACCAATGATATATCTTCTTATCCTGATACGTCAATACGTAACGAAGTAACCTGTAGAAACAAAGATCATGAGCATGAATTTTATTTTCTCGTCCGAGTCCGTGGGCGAGGGGCATCCCGACAAGGTGTGCGACACAATTTCCGATGCGGTGTTGGACGCCTGCCTGACACAGGATGCGCGGAGCCGTGTGGCGTGCGAATGCTATGCCAAGAGCAATATAGTGGTTGTGGGCGGCGAAATCACCACCAAGGCTGAATTGGATTACAACCAGTTGGTGCGCGCGGCCATACGCGAGATTGGCTATGTGCATGACGACGATGTTTTTCATGCCGACAAGGTTTTTGTGATGAATTTGATCACGCGACAAAGCCCGGATATCGCGCAGGGGGTTGACGCGCGCAGCGCGGAAGGCAAGGAGACCGCCGAGCAGGGGGCCGGAGATCAGGGTTTGATGTTTGGTTATGCGTGCGATGAGACGCCGGAATTGATGCCCGCGCCGATCATGTTTGCGCATCGGTTGGGGCGCGAACTAACCCGCATCCGCAAGGCCGGAGAGGCGAAATGGCTGCGCCCTGATGCCAAAAGCCAGGTGTCCGTTCAATACGCGGATGGCAAGCCGGCGCGCATTACGAATGTGGTGGTGTCCACGCAGCACGCGGCGGATGCGAAGCACAAGATGATCTCGGATTTCATCATTAAAAACGTGGTCAAAAAGGTTCTGCCAGCGGAATTGCTGGATAAGAAGACCAAGTTTCTCATTAATCCCACAGGGCGTTTCGTGGTGGGCGGTCCCCAGGGGGACACCGGATTGACGGGACGCAAGATCATTGTGGACAGCTACGGCGGCATGGGTCGCCACGGTGGCGGCGCCTTCAGCGGCAAGGATCCCTCCAAAGTGGATCGCAGCGCGGCTTACATGGGGCGGTATGTGGCCAAGAACATTGTGGCGGCGGGTTTGGCCACACGGGTGGAAATCCAGTTTGCCTATGCGATCGGGTATCCAGAACCTGTGTCCGTGGCGGTGGATACATTTGGGACGGGCACGGTGAGCGACGAAGCGATCACCCGGGCGGTGTGCGAGGTGTTCAGCTTCAAACCGGCGGACATCATCAAACAATTGAACCTGCTGCGGCCGATTTTTTCCAAAACCACCAATTATGGACATTTCGGGAAGATCGACGATTTGAACAGCATCACTTGGGAAAAGACAGACAAGGTGGCCGCATTGAAAAAGGCGGTCCGGTAACAAGCGAGACTGCAATGGTAACATTGGCGGACGCCGGATCGGGCCCGGTTGCGCGCGTTGCGGCATTTGCCCAAAGGCCCGGGATGGGTCAGAAGCATTGAAAAAAAATTAAAATTCATAATATGGCATCAATAAAATCATCTTCCACCCGCGCCACGAGCAAGGGCGCGAATGGGTCGGCTGGCAAGAAGGGCACAACCGGCAGGACCGCGAAAAGCGATTTTCAGGTCAAGGACCTGGCCCTGGCCGATTGGGGCCGCAAATCCATCAACATTTCCGAGCACGAAATGCCTGGATTGATGTCGCTGCGCCGCAAATACGGATCGAGCAAGCCGCTCAAAGGGGTGCGCGTGACCGGTTCGCTGCACATGACCATCGAGACGGCGGTGCTGATCGAGACGCTGGTGGACCTGGGCGCGTCGGTGCGTTGGGCCAGTTGCAATATTTTTTCGACGCAGGATCAGGCGGCGGCGGCGATTGCCGCGGCGGGGGTGCCCGTTTTTGCCTGGAAGGGTGAGACGCTCGAGGAATATTGGGAATGCACCTATAAAGCGCTCATTCATCCCGGTGGCAAGGGTCCCCAATTGATTGTCGATGACGGTGGGGATGCGACGCTGCTCATCCATAAGGGATATGAGCTGGAAAACGGGGATAAATGGGTCAATTCCCCGAGCGAAAAACATGAAGAGCAGGTCATCAAGAATCTGCTTAAACGGATTTATAAGGAAAATCCGACTCGCTGGCACGAGGTGGTGAAGGATTGGAAGGGGGTTTCCGAGGAAACCACCACAGGCGTTCATCGTCTCTATCAGATGATGGAGGCGGGCAAATTGCTCGTCCCCGCGATCAATGTGAACGACTCGGTGACGAAATCCAAGTTCGACAATCTCTACGGCTGTCGCGAGTCGCTCGCCGATGGCATCAAGCGCGCCACGGATGTGATGGTGGCGGGCAAGGTGGCTGTGGTGTGCGGTTACGGGGACGTGGGCAAAGGCTCGGCGCATTCGTTGCGCGGGTTTGGCGCGCGGGTCATCGTGACCGAGATCGATCCCATCAACGCCCTCCAGGCGGCGATGGAGGGATTTGAAGTGACGCCCATTGAAGACACCTTGGGTGAGGCCGATCTTTATGTCACCTGCACGGGCAACCGCGACATCATCACGCTGGAGCACATGGAGAAGATGAAGGACCAGGCGATTGTGTGCAACATTGGGCATTTCGACAATGAAATCCAGGTGGACCGTCTGAACACTCGCAAAGGCGTCAAACAGCTCAATATCAAGCCACAGGTGGACCGTTATACGTTCCCGGACGGCCACTGCATTTACATGCTGGCGGAAGGGCGCCTGGTGAACCTGGGCTGCGCCACCGGACATCCGAGCTTCGTGATGTCCAATTCGTTCACCAATCAGGTGCTGGCTCAATTGGACCTTTGGAAGGGCAGGGAGAGTTACAAAGTGGGCGGGTATCGGCTTCCCAAAAAGCTGGATGAGGAAGTGGCCCGCCTGCACCTGGAAAAAATCGGCGTTAAACTGACCAAGTTGACCAGGGAACAGGCGGATTATATCGGCGTGCCGGTTGAAGGGCCCTACAAGGCCGACCATTACCGCTATTGACCGGTACCGAAGGGGAGAGTTACGAAAGACGGACTGTCATTATGTCCGTCTTTTTTTATGCCGTAAACGCGCCCGATCGAACCTGATCGAACCGCAGACTTTAATTTTGAGGATGTTTCGGCAAAGAATTATTCCATGCAAAAGTGGGCGGCATCCATGAAGGCTTGTCAAAAAAACGCATGCGGCGATAATAATGGGCGGATAAGCAGCATGACCATCGATCACAAATTGGATCTCAGTATTGCGATTCCGACGCTTAATTGCATCGAGACCCTTCGCGACACTGTGGAGAGCCTGCGCCGACTGCGGGAGCACGGCGCCCGGGTCGTGGTGGCCGATAGTTATTCCACGGACGGCACCTATGAGTTTGCAAAGTCGTCTGTGGATGAGGTGATCCAGGTGCCCAAAGGCAATCTCTACGCCGCGGTCAACGCGGCGCTGGAGGGATTGGACGCTGCCTGGATGACCTTCATTAACGGCGACGATGTGGTCTATGCCGGGGCGGTGGAGCAAGCCCTGTCGCAATGGGCATCCCAGGCTGATTTGATTTATGGGAATACGGATTTTGTCGATATCGACGGTCGGTTTTTGCATTCCTGGAGAACACCGCCTCCCGGGGATATTATTCCAGTTTCGGCAAATTACATGAATCCCGTCCTCCAGCCGGGGACATTATTTCGAAAAGAGGTTTTCAAAAAATTAAATGGATTTGACACCACTTTTCGGTATTCCGCAGATTTTGATTTTTTCCTGCGCTCCAAAATCGCCGGGTTTCGTTTTGTAAGACACCCGGGATTGAGCACGAGCGCGTTCAGGCTGCATGGCAAACAGTTTTCTCAAAGCACGGACGCGGACATGCTCGGCGAAGCCCGTGTTTTGGTCCAACGGCAGGATTTGAGGATCGGGTTCCTGCGGCGCAAATGGGCTTTGGCGCGGTCCAGGCTGCGCAACACTGACAATTATCTGATCCGCATGTTTCGCTATCGTTCATTGATGGGCTGTTGTCAGATGCCAAGAAGCGTTGTTTGGTTCAAAAATGATGCCCAGTCTGAGGTTCGAAGCCGCCTCTATGAGAGCGAGGACGCTTCAAAAACAGGTGTAACCAAACGATGAAACGAGACACTCGTCAGCTTTTCAGAAAACGGTCAAGGTCAACGCCGGCAAGTGCCGTTATGGAGCGGCGGGATTAAAGCCATGATTTCGATTGTTCATGAGGACATGTTGAGTTACCCCGAAGGTGGTGAATATTTTTCGCCATCGGTCAGGTATCCTGAGTATCATTTGCGCCACATCTCCACGGCTCCAAATCGTGTTTACGATGCGGTGCGAAATATTTTCATCCAGGCCGGTCTCGACAAAACGCATTTGGGAATGCCCGATTGGAACCCGCTGGGATCCTACATCAGGCCGGGGCAGAATGTGTTTCTGTTGTGTAATTTTGTCCAGCACCGGCGGCCTTTGGAAACTGAGGAAAACTTCAAATCCAAATGCACCCATGGCTCGGTGTTGCGCGCGGTTCTTGATTATGTGCTGCTGGCCGTCGGAAAGGAGGGCGTGGTTGCATTTGGAAATGCTCCGCTGCAAGGAGCCGATTGGAATGCGGTGCTCCATGAAACTGGAGCCTCGAGGGTGCTGGATTTTTACAAGTCAGAGGGCGGCAAAGTAATCGCCAGGGATTTGCGGCTGGTGGTAAATGAGCGCGGTATTCTTGGCAGTCCAACGCGCCATGTGGAACGGGATGAGAGCAGGGATTCCATCGAGGTCGATCTGGGGCAGAACAGCCTGCTGGGATCGCTGGCAAAAAACAGGCCGGCCCGGTTTCGCGTTTCCGATTATAATCCCGAACGCACGGAGAAATTCCACGCTGGAAGCAGCCATCGCTATGTCGTCCATCGCGCGATACTCGACGCGGATGTTGTCTTCAGCCTGCCCAAATTAAAAACCCACGAAAAGGTGGGGATCACCTGTGCCATAAAAGGGTTTGTCGGGACCGTCGGTCATAAGGATTGCCTGGCCCATCATCGGTTTGGCGGACCGGAACAAGGCGGAGACGAGTATCCTCATGATTCCCCGGCGCGGGGCGCGCTATCCAGGTTTCATGATTATGTGCATTCCCGCGCGCAAGGGACCTTTGTTCAGCGCGGACTTGTGGCGTTGGATGTCAATTTGCGGCGCGTGCTGGGGCGCGCCCGGTGCATCCAGGCGGGAGCCTGGCACGGCAACGACACCTGCTGGAGAATGGCCGTGGATCTGGCGCGCATCGTGCATTACGCGGACAGGAATGGCGTGATGTCAGATAAAATGCAACGGACACAACTTTGTCTCATTGACGGGGTGATCGCAGGCGAGGGGAATGGTCCGTTGTCGCCTTCGGCGGTTTCGGCAGGGACCCTCATTTTTGGGGATAATGTCGTTGCGGTGGATGCGGCCGCGTGCCGCGTGATGGGATTCGATCCGCAGTGCATTCCCATGGTGCGGGAGGCTCTTGCGTCCCGGTTTGCGTATCCACTCCGCGCCGGAAACAACGGTTCAGACATGGTTGTCTTCAACCAAAATGGCCTTGATGGCGAGGCCCTGCCAATGGCGTTGGATCGGGCGTTCAAACCGAGCCGCGGATGGCGCGGCCACACGGGGGAAAAACACGCTGGCGCCGGTGGAGCCTGATGACACCGCAGGCCATGGTTATTAACCCGAACAAATCGATGCTTAACAGTACTGCCAATTTGAATCCTTTTGTTACGAACAAGGAAACATTAATTTATCTGGCTCTCTCCCTGGTGACCCGGCAGAACGTGCTGGCGCAGGCCAGGATGGTGCGACGCCGGTTGGATTGGTCATCCGGTCAAATGGAGGCGTTTCAACTGGCCCGATTCCGGGAATTACTTGAACACGCGAACCAGAACGTACCCTATTACAGGAATATTCTTAAAACGGCCGGTATCAATCCGGTTGCTTTCGCTTCTTTTTCAGAAATGGCCAAAATTCCAGTGCTCACCAGAAGCAACCTGATGGACTCCTTTCAAGATTTGTTGGATCCTTCAATCCCATCAACTGCGGTGGTTCGCATGAGCTCGGGGGGGACAACAGGCAAGCCTGTGACCGTGATTCATGAAAAGCGCAGGCATCTGGAAAGAATGCTTGTCACGCATCGGGCCTATGCCGTTGCCGGCTGGCGTTTGGGAAATCCAACCTGCGTGATCGCCGGCCGCCCCATTGATTATTCGGCGTGGACCTCCAATTCGGAGAGGTTGAAAAATTTGCTGTTCAATGTCTCTATCCGATCCTCCCTGAGTCTGACCCCCGGGCAAACGGGGAGAATCCTCAGCGATTTGAACGATGGAAAATGGAGCACGGTTTTCGCATATGCCAGTGTGTTCGATATTATGTGCGATTATGTCTGTGAGCATAAAATAAAAGTGAAAGTGCCGCGCATCATTCCATCCGGAGAACTGGTCGCCGACACCCAGAAGGAGCGATGGCGCGCGAATCTGGGCGCGGAAGTGTTCGAGATTTATGGATCGCGGGAAATGACTTCGATTGCCGTCGAGACACCAGATCACAGGCAATTGGCGGTCAATGGCGATTTATACCATGTGGAGATCGCCGATGAGGCGGGCCGGCCTCTTCCCGACGGGGAGCCTGGCCTGATCACCATCACCAGCCTTGTGGAACATGCGATGCCGCTGATTCGTTATCAACTTGGCGACGTCGGCATTCTGACGAAGCCCGATCCAACGGACACTTTTCCGTTCCGGCGTCTGAAGGTGACGCATGGCCGCATGGTGGATATCATAAAGACGCCCGAGGGGAAACTCCTGCCTGGCGAATATTTTCCGCATCTGTTTAAGGAGGTGGCGGGTCAGGTCGAACGCTTCCAAGTGGTGCAAACCGCAGTGGATAAGCTCGTTGTTAAGGTGGTCAGGAAGGGTGGTTACTCGGAAAAAACAGAAGTCTATCTGACCGATAGAATCCATGTTCAGGTGAGCGCCGGATTGAACGTTGCGTTCGAATATGTGGATGCGATTGAAACCTCTGTTTCAGGCAAATACCGCCCGACCGTCAGCCTGATTCGGAACAGGATTGGATAGCGCTTGACGATTATCGTCATGTGGGTGGGGTATGAGACTTTGTGCCTGGATTGTTTGTGAACCGCTGATTAATGAATGAAAATTGCGCTGGTTAATTATACGGGCGGCGGACTTTGCGGCGGTTCCCGTAAATATTTACGTCAAATCGTCCCCATTTTTCGCGCCGATCCGCGTGTCGATGAATTGTCAGTGTTCGTCCCGCCCAGAATTGACATGTCCGCATGCGGCCCGTGTCTGACATGGCCGGAAACATCGGCGCTCCGCGGCATTTCCTTCATCAGACGGAAGCTGGCTGAACTTAAACCGGATGTAATTTTCGTTCCAAATTTCTGGTGTCTGGGCACTGGAAATGTGCCGGTCGTTGTCATGATCAGAAACATGGAATTTGTCACCATGCCCTTTCGACGCAACTCCACAATTGACCTTATGCGCAGTGTTCTACGCCGGATACTGGCGCCGCGCGAATGTCGTAAGGCCACGCGTGTCATCGCGGTTTCCGACTTTGTTGGTCATTTTCTCGAAAAGCAGTGGAGAATTCCCGCTGCAAAAATCGATCGTGTGTATCATGGCAATTCACCGGTTGGAGATGCCTCTCTTTTCGCGCAACCGGCGGCGCTAAAGAATGCTGATTCCAGGCCCTTTATTTTTACCGGAGGCTGCATCCGGCCCTATCGGGGCCTTGAGGATGTGCTCGGCGCGGCGGCGGATGCGCGAGTAAGGAGGCATGGTGTCCGCGTGGTCATCGCGGGGGCGGTGGAGCCTGGATCCGAGTTTTACAAACGAGAATTAAACCGATTTGTTGATAAACATGGATTGCGAGAGGACATTATTTACACCGGTTCGCTTAATGAATCTGAAATGAACTGGTGCTACGAGCACAGCCGTATGTTCGTCATGACCAGCAGGGTTGAGGCTTGTCCCAATATGGCGCTTGAAGCGATGGCCCATGGATGCCGGATCATCTCGACGATGAATCCCCCCATGCCCGAATTTTATCGGGATTCATGCGATTACTACAAAGCTGGAATGGCGGATGAATTGGCGCTTCGCATGGATGAGGCGCTTGGCGAGTCCGAGGTGCAAAGGGAATATAAAACGAAACGAGCCGTGGAAATTGCCTCGGAGTTTTCATGGAAAAGAACCGCGGATGAAACTCTCATGTCCCTGGGGCGCGCCATTTCCCAGACCAGGAGGCGATAAAAAGATTCCAGGGCAACCCATCAATAAGAATATCTCCATATCTTCGCGACACCGGAATCTGGCATCCTGTGTCCTGTAATCGTTGCGGCAACCTGACAAGCCACCCCGTCGCAGGCGCGGAATTCGCTCAACGTTTGGTTTGGAATGCGCTATTGTTTGCTCCGGATGGGCGACGGTTATTATCAAAATGGCGGGCGGCGGGCGGCGAAGGTTGATGAACTCTTTGACCGGATCGCAAGCCGTTACGATTTGATCAATGATGTTCAAAGCGCGGGCTTGCACCGGCTGTGGAAACGGCGGTTGGTGAGAATTGCGGCGCTGAAACCAGGGCAGAAGGCGCTGGATGTTTGTTGCGGGACAGGGGATGTGACGATGGCGCTGGCGGGATCCGGAGCGAATGTGGTGGGGCTGGACTTTAACGGGCGGATGCTCGACGTGGCCCGCAAGCGGGCGGCGAGCGGAGCGCTGCGGAATGTGCGTTTTTTGGAAGGGGACGCGCTGCAAATCCCGTTTGGCGAGTCGGCATTTGACGTCGTGGCCATCAGCTATGGATTGCGGAATCTATCGGATTTTGAGGGGGGAGTCTCCGAATTGCATCGGGTGACCAAACCGGGCGGACGAATACTGGTTTTGGATTTCGGCAAACCGGCCAATAAAACCTGGCGGTGGATTTACTACACCTATCTGCGATGCATGGTGCCCGTTTTTGGAAGAATATTTTGCGGAGACGCCGCGGCTTATGCGTACATTCTGGAGTCGCTCCAGGCTTATCCCGCACAGGAGGGAGTGGCTGCGGCATTGCGAAAGCTGGGCTGTAAAAATGTGGGGATCACACCACTGCTCAGTGGGGCGATGAGCATCAACTACGCGGAGAAATAAAAAAACGGGCGGCATCGTTGTTGCTCCGAGCCGCCCGCGGAATCTTCAAGAAAGGCTATTTCGCGGCGGGAATCATACCGCTTTTCCGGGCGTAATTGAACAAGCCGCCCGCGTCCACAACAGGTTTGACTTCACCAAGGGATTTAAGGTTGAAAATCCTGCCCGTTGAATGAGCCTTCAATGTGCATTTGTCCAAATCCAGCGTCACGATATCCCCCGTTTTCAATCCATCGCACAGGCGTTCCTCACATTCGCACGGGTAAAGCTCGCCTGTGGCAATGGAGTTACGGAAGAAAATGCGGGCAAAGCTCTCCGCCACGATTGCATGGCAACCGGCCGAGCCCAGGGCGATGGGCGCGTGTTCACGGGAACTGCCGCAGCCGAAGTTGCGTCCGCCGATGACGATCGGAAAATCGCTGTCCAGCTTGCCTTCCTTGACGAAGCGAATGGGATACTGGCCTTCAGGAAGGCCGTAGAGCGCGTAGCTGCCCAACTTTTCGTATTCCTCCGCAATGGTCGGTACGAGATTCAGAAATTGCGCGGGAATAATCTGATCTGTGTCGATATTGTCGCGCACAACGTAAACGGGACCTGTAAAAACAGATTGCATAATCTGGTTAGACAATGGCCTGTCCGGGCCTGGAATTCAACCTCGAATCCAACTTTTCGCCAGCCTGCGAGCGCACTCAAGTTTAAAAGTACCGGGGGAAGGAAACTGAAGCGATGCGAAACGGGTCGTTGAGGCCTTGAAGCCGCAATTCGTATTGAACCAGGGTGAGTGTCAAATTACAGGCGCCAGGCCCGGTTTTCAGAAGGCTTTATGGCGGTTCAGGGGTGAAGGATTTTGGACTTTTAACTTTCCCGGTCCGAAAGCAGATTAACGCTGCTTTACAAATTCAGGGCACTTTGTCATAAAAGGGCTCGATATGCGAACCATCAAAAGATTTTTAGCGTTGGGACTGTTACCTTTGCTGCTGGCGGGCTGCCAGACCACTGTGACCAATCTTTCGCCTTCCCAGTTGCCGCGCAACGCCTCGGGACAATATCCCTTGAGCGTCAAATGGGAGAGTTCCCAACAAAGCCTCCGCCAGGAGAGCCTTCAAGGTTTTGTGATGATCGGTCCGGACCTGTTTCCCATGCAGCGCACGCCCAAGGTCAACAACCGGTGGGATACGCTGGTGCCGGTTCCTGCGGATAGGGACCTTCTCAATTATCGCTTCAAGTTCATCTATGACTACAACGCGATTGGAAAACCCAAGGCCAACAGCGTGTTATCCAAGCCCTACCAGTTGAAGGTGCAGGACCATCCGATGAGCCGGTAACCGTTGGCGATTTTTTGCGACGGGCAACGTCGAGCCCAATTTAAAAACCCTCCGGCTTTAAGCGCCCATGGCTTTTTTATGGGTGCGGACAGTTATGCCAGGTCGAACCATTCCTTTTGAAAGGTGATTTGGCGGCCTTTCACTATGGCCTCGTTCGTTTTGATGGCGACAACGGTGGCCTCATACCCTTCGATCGCGCCTGCGGATGGGGCCTTGGCTGTGTCGATGTTCGCGATGAATTCTTTCAAGGCGTAAAACAGGGGGGTGTCGCTGTGGGCCGCAGCTTCGGAAGGGTCCTTTCCCTGTGCGAGTAATTTCGTGGAATTGGCCACCAGGGCGATGCCGGTATCCTTGCCGGGCGCGAATTCCTCTTTTCGGGCATGGACTTCCCAGCCCATCAGCGGGGCATCGGATTCCTTGATGATCCAGGCCCTGTTTTCGCGAATGACAATGGCGCAATCGGTGCCCGCATAGACCTCGTAACTGGCTTCGAACGAATTGGCCAGTGTGGCGTCATAGATCAAGCGCGCACCGCCTGGGAATTCAAGGATCGCCTGAACCGTGTCAGGCACATCCCGGCCATCGTTCCATGCGATAAGCGAGCCAAAACCCGTGACGGAAACGGGACGTTGTTTGGCGAACCACATTGCGGAATCAAGGTGGTGAATGCCGATTTCCCCAGCTAGTCCAATGGAGGTCGCCTTTTGCAGATGCCAGTTGGCCAGTTTTTCCTGGTCGGCATCGGGTGAGGTGCGGCGCCAGCTTTGGCGTTTGTGATATTGGGCTCGTTCAAATGCATTTTTGCCCAGAACGCCGGTTCGGACAAACTGCAGCACATGGCTGTGAATGGGATTGGTGCGGAGCAAAAGACCACATTGGAATATTTGTTTGCCGGCAGATTTTGCGGCCTTGGCGATGATGGCGGCATCCTCAATGGTGGTTGCGAGCGGGGCCTCGCAATAGACATGCTTGCCCGCTTGAAGGGCGGCCACCGCAATCTCCCGGTGCAGATGGGTGGGCGTGGCAATGAGTACGGCTTGAACCGCTTTGTTTTCGAGGATTTTTCGAAATTCAGCGGTTTTCTCCGCTTTATCGGCCGTATAGGCGGCGCGGCTCAGATTGCGTTCATAGGCGTCGCATAGGGCCACAATGGGAGCGTTGGGCAGGCGGCTCAGAGTGCGCACAATTTCCCGACCCCATGCGCCGCAGCCGATGACCGCGCAAGTCACGGGCGGACCCGGTTTTTCATCGTCCTCCTCCGCCGTGGCCTTTACGGCAGTCTCCGCGCGGAGTTCGACCGCGCCCATCATCATCATGAACGTGGCCATGGAACCGCCGCGCAAAAAGTCGCGACGATTCAAATCATTGAGGTTTTCTTTGGCACTCATGGGTCAATAATTTGGATCAGGCGGGAGAATAACAAGACCACGGCGCATGGCAATGCGCACTCGTAAAAAAGGCGGAGCCGCCCGGAATGGCGGCTCCGCCGAATGTTCAACACAAACGGTGTTTCAGACCGGTTAGTCCAAAGACTTGATGCGCATCTTGCGGAAGCCCACCATGCCGTGGTTTCCTTGAACGAAAATGGAGCCAGGTTCATTGACCTTGTTGTCCAATTCGCTCCCGGTGGCGCGATCCACAACCACATTGTCATGAATTGTCACGCCGTTCAGAACCACCGTCACGCGGTTACCCTTCATGGTGGCTTCGACGCAGTTCCATTCACCCGGTTTCTTCGAGGCGAACTTGTCAGGGGCCTTAAAGTTGTAGATGGAGCCATCGCTGCTCACGGACGGCGTGCAATTTGGATAATCGTCGAGGATCTGGATTTCATGACGGCCCCGGAGGTAGAAGCCGCTGTTGGCACCCTTGGGGATCATGTATTCATAGCGCACAATGAAATCCTTGTATTTGGCTTCCGTCACCAAGTCGGTGCCGTGTTGCTTCTCCGGAATCACGTTGACCAGCATGCCGTTTTGAGCGCTCCAGGAGGCCAGGCCATTGGCCTCGCGCAGCTTCCAACCGGACAGGTCCACACCGCTGAAGAGCGGTTTGAAGCCGAGTTGCGCCTCATCCTCAGTGACCTTGTAGGCGGTGCTTTGCGGGGTGGCGTCGCCCGGCAGCAGGCCCAAGCTCCAGAGAATGCCGTTTAACACATGTTCTTGATAGTACGGCTTCTCCACCACATCAACCCGGTGTCCCAGGGAGGTGTAGAAAACGCGGCCCTGGCCGTACATTTTGCACCAGGCGATCGGATAATCTCCGGGAACCCCCGTGTTCGGCTGTTTGTCCTGCGTCAGGAGGCCATGCACGGTGTCGCGATGGAAATCCTTCACGTTGTAGATTTCATCGAACACATAAAAGGAAGGACCCAGATGCCGTGTGGCGGGATGGAAGGGATCCTGGTTGTAAACCTTCACCTCCACCTGGGCGCCATGGCCCAGGAAGTGGGCTCCGATCATTTCCGTGTAAGCCGGGAATCCGGGAAAGGTGTCTGTGGCGGCGTGCAAGCCGATGAAACCCTTGCCGGATTTGATCCAGGCGAGAAATGCATCCCGATCAGGCAGGGGAAGGTCGCCTGTGGTATTATTGAAAACAACCCCGTCATAATTCTTCAAGGCATCGGCAGTCATTTTCGCGGCCATATCCTTGTCGTCGCGGACATAATCCACCGCGAACTTCCCGCTTTTGGCCGCCAATTCGCCGAGCATCTTGTCGGCGGTGGGGATGACATCATGGCGGAATCCTTTAGTGACGGACACCACCAGAATTTTTTTCTGTGCCTGTGCGAAAGCCGGGACGGCCAGCAGGCTTGCGCAGGCCAGAATCAAAACTGTTCTGAGCCAGGCCCTTCTCGATAATTTGTTCATAAACAGATCCTTAAGTTTTTTTGCGTATGCTCTAAACGTCAAGTGTTCAGACTGATTAAAACAGTGTTTCATTCAATTAACCTTTTCGGATGATCCATACAACAGGGAAAATGGCGATTGGATCGATCTGGAAAGTCGAGGCTCAGGCAATCCCACTTCCCGACCAGTTCACCACTGACATTTCCAACGGATCAGGTATGATTTCTCGATGGTAAACGGTGGGCCAATCCGCCATGGCGGTGTTACACACAAATTTATGACGCGTTTAATTCGAATCCGGGTCTCCCTTTTGTTAGGATGGATGGTTATTCACAGCCAGGCGGCGACTTGTGTTGTTCACACCAATTATCATGGCTGGAGCGATGCCATTCTATTGTGCAACGGTCTTGTCGAGGCTGTGGTGGTCCCGTCCGTGAACCGCGTGATGCAATTCCGTTTTGTCGGAGAGGCCGAAGGTCCATTCTGGGAAAATCGCGCTCTGGACGGTTCCATGCCGGACCCGGAGGACAAATCATGGCGGAATTTTGGTGGAGACAAGAGCTGGCCCGCCCCCCAATCCGAGTGGCCGAAGATCATGGATCGTGCCTGGCCACCGCCTCGGGCGTTTGATCCCTCCTCCGCCACGGCGACCGTTAAGGGCGATT
>Ga0315272_10000508_pt1 | contig 19630 bp, 17 predicted proteins | sample C3_middle_MG_FD_203918 | JGI IMG/M metagenome (GOLD analysis project Ga0315272, IMG submission 203918) | Sediment microbial communities from Yellowstone Lake, YNP, Wyoming, USA - C3_middle | ecosystem: Environmental > Aquatic > Freshwater > Lake > Sediment | place: USA: Wyoming | collected...
ATACTTGCCTGTGGGCACCCACAGGCAAGTATTTTTCGTGCAACTAGACGGTTTCGATACCCATAATGGACAAGCGATCAATCATTCCGAGTTGATGGCGAGCCTGGCACATGGGATTGAATATTTCTACAAAACGCTGCAAACCCTCCCCGGTGGTGATATGAGCAGCAACGTGACACTGTTCACTACCTCAGATTTTGGCCGCACCTTAGCCAGCAATACCAAGGGGACCGACCATGGCTGGGGCGCTCACCATTTCGTGGTAGGCGGTGCCGTCAAGGGAGGACAAGTCTATGGTGCCTTTCCCCAAACCTTTATTTCAACTTCCACTGACGTTATGAATTCAGGATATAACCCACTGGACCTTGGATCCGGAAATTTTCTCCCCCAAATCTCGGTTGATCAGTATGCGGGGACTCTGGCGAAATGGTTTGGATTGAGTCCCGGTGAAATCGGTAACGTTTTTCCCAATCTTGCGAATTTTACAACTACCAATAACAGTAATGGATATGGCGCAGATGTGGGCTTCCTGTAATGAAACTTCATGGGTAGCTTTACGAGAATATAAATACATCTCATTGGATACCTTACCAAGCTATTATTAATACTAATTTTAAATATTAATACTAATTTTAAATTTTAATTATGCATACAATATTCCGCACAACAAAGTTTCATCAAAAAGCAGGCGCTTATTTATTCAACATTGGTGCGTTGGCAGGTGTCGCCACACTGGCATTCGGGCTCGTCTCCTGTGGGGGCGGCGGCGCTGGCGGCACCCCGCCGCCAGCTAGCGCTGCACCTACGATCAGCTCCATTACGACAGGCGTATCTAATGGTGTCCCATATAAAGGTGTTATTGCTTCTTCTTCAGTAATCAGGGCCATCACTATTCGAGGCTCTAATTTCAACAGCAGCATGACCTTGAGTATTAAGGACAGCTCTGGTAACACGGCAGGAACGATCAGCGCAAGCTCAGTCATAAACGCCCAGACCCTGGCCGTGAGTGCGGTTATTCCCACAGCCCCCATGGATCGCTACGTTGTCATTAAAATTATCACCGCGATCGGCACTGCTACTGATGTACTGGGTGTTGCAAGCACGAGCTTAAAACTTGCTGATATACTGCCTATTTTCACGTCTACAACTACATTCTGTAGCAATTGTCACGGAGGGGCAGGAGGTCTTACTTTACCAACTGACTCGATGGCTATGGACTACGCAATAAAATACGCACAGTTATACGACTATGGGGATATTAGTAATGGGTGCGGTTCGATGCGCCGTGTACAACCGGGTGATCCGCGCCGGGGCAGCAGCCTGCTCATTGATAAAATCACGATCGGAGGTACACGCACATGTAATAGTGGTACGAGCATGCCACCACCAGGCCATACCATAATCGCATCTGAAGTGCAGGCTGTTGTTGACTGGGTGGCTGGTGGAGCGCTGATACAATAATCAGAAATAGTTATATTGTTATACGAAAAAAAAGCCCACGGTCAAATGCCGTGGGCTTTTTTCGTAGTCCAAAAAACCAGTTCCTGGTTTTTCAGCAACCTGCGTCAATTCAATAGCTATAGTTCATTTTACAGGTCGTTCCAACAAACCCGGCACTCTCCTCGCCAGTGCTTCCAGCATAAGCAATTCATCATCAGTATGATTTATGACCTGTGCCTTAACGATTAATTTTTCACCGCTCGCATGGATAACGCGGCGCATCATGACCTTTGCTCACTACCGTTTCCCGCACCGCCGGGTTGCTGACGGCCTGAATATCGACGCTGCCATAGCACGTGCAAAGAATAACTGTGGTCAAATAACTGGGGTCAGCAAATAACTGGGGTCAGAAATAACTGGGGTCAGAGTAACCTTAAACATCTACCACACTGCTCCAATCCCTTCACATCTGGCAAAACAAATGGCGAGATTATCCCGTGTGTGTCCAGTAGGAATTCCCCAGCATGTGATCCAACGCGGCAATAACCGACAGGTGTGCTTTGCCAGCGAGCAAGATTTTGCTGCTTATTCAGGTTGGCTGAAAGACTACTCAAAAAAATATCAGGTAGACATTCATGCGTGGGTGTTGATGACTAACCATGTACACCTGTTGTGCACGCCGAGAGCAGATAATGCTGTCAGTTACATGATGCAATCATTGGGCAGGCACTATGTACGATATTTCAATTTCAGCTACAAACGGACGGGAACGCTTTGGGAAGGCCGATTCAAGTCATGCCTTGTACAGGAAGAAAATTACCTTTTGCAACTTTATCGTTATATCGAGCTTAATCCGGTTAGAGCAGGGATGGTAGAACAACCGTCAGATTATGCTTGGTCAAGTTACCCGATAAATGCTTTAGGAAAAATATCGGATCTTTGCACACCTCATCCCTTGTACCTTGCTTTGGGAAGCGAGCCAATAGGGAGGCAATCAAGTTATCGTGAATTATTCAGATATCATGTAGAAGGAAAATTACTGGAAGATATTCGGGTAGCGGCGAATAAAGGCATGGTTCTTGGCAATGGGCGGTTTGAAGCTGAAGTTGAAAGTTTGACTGGGCGGAGAATGTCAGCAAAAAAAATGGGGCGACCTGTTGGCTGGAGGAAGAATAAATCGGGTGAATGACTTAAGCTTACTCTGACTCTACTTATTTCCGATCAATCACACTCGTTAAAGAAGCTGAACGTCGGGTAGAGACTTCATGCGCTGGTCGAAGGTAAGCGTGTGGCTGCAACCAGCATGGCTGGCTTTGGCTACGATCAGGCAATCTGGAAAATCCGCAGTTGTTGTTTCAAAATTGTTCAGCGCGTTGCGCACAGCGGGCGGAGATTCGAAGGCGATGCAGCCGTTGTCGAGCAGGGCGCGCACGGTGCGCGCGATGTCGGCACGTTCCAGCTCGTAGCTGCGCGACAGCGTCCAACACAACTCGACCATCACAATGTCGGACACAAACAATCCACCGTGCTCCTCCCCGTGTGCGTCGAACACTGCCTTGGCGCGCTGAGCCTGCGCCTCGTTGTCACGGGTGACCAGCCGCACCAGGACATTGGTGTCAAGTGCGATCATTTGCGCGAACGTTGATTGCGCGCATTCGTCGCCGCGACGATGCCTTCATCCATCGCCTTGATACTGAGTGGCTTTATTCCGGGGCGATGCACCAAACCGAACAGGTTGTCGGAGCCGCGTGCCAGCACGCGCACCCGCAGGCTGCCGTCCTCCTCCACCTCGAAATCGAGCTTGCTGCCGGTCGCAATATGGAGCTGGTCACGTATATTCTTTGGGACGGTTACTTGTCCCTTGTCAGTCACTGTCGCAAGCATCGTTACCTCCTAGAATTTCTCGTTATTTCCAACTTATTCTTTCATGTAAGGAATTTTATGTCAATCTGAATATGTTATGCAAACAAGGAACGACCCGCGATGTCCTGTCACTTCTGGATTGTGCCATGCAAAAGACTGATGGATGTGTTAATGCAAGACCCCTCCAAGCTTTCGAGTTCCCATTTCATTTCCAGTTAGCGGTGTTTTTCATCTGGCAAAATTATTGCGATGCTGACCCCATACCGCGGACCCCATACCGCGCAGAGGTGTGAGGGGGAAAAATGCTTAACCGAGTGCCATGATGGGTAGACCTTCTTTTTTAGAAACTATAACAACAGAACTGACGGCTTCATTCCTTTCGGAGCAGATTTTTTCAAATGCTCGTCGAACGTGGCGAATTTTCTGCTGTTCTGGCTGGAAGCAAGATGCAAGGCATCGGCGAAATCCATGCCATCTCCACACCAGTCCAATGCTTGAGTGACCACCAAGGGTTGTTCAAGCTCCACGTTAGCCAGCCCGCTTAGTTTACGAAACGCGCTCACCACCACTCTGCTATCAAGGCGATATAGTCTGCGCAGCACCCACTCGGTTTCCAGCAGGACGGTCTTGGGAATGAAGATGGTTTCTTTTTTGAAAAGGGCCGCCGCTCGCTTTGTCTGGTTTGCATCGTCTCCGGTAAGCAACCTCACCAATACATTTGTATCAACTGCGTGCATGGCGAACCTTCGTCTCAGCCGTAATGGCATTGTCCATATCTGCCAGGCTGTGAGTCTTTCCACTGTAGCCAGTGCAGGCAATGACTTCATCCAGCGTAGTGGCGGGATCCGATTTTATCGGACGCAGCAAGACTCCAGCACTCGTACTCTCGACTGAAAATTTAACCCCTGCCTTCCACTGCTTGGCCGCACGTATTGCGGCCGGTAAAATTACCTGCCCCTTGCTGGATAATTTGGTGATTTCCATAACAATATCCTTAAAGTAAGAAATTAGTAAGACATCATAAAGAAAAAATATCCAGATGACAATTACTTCGACAATCAAGTCCCCCGGCCTCCACCCGGGGGAGAACACCGCGCCTTCCTGAATGTTGTTCCTGCGCATATTCAATACCTGTCGTTCTTGTCATAGCTCGGGCCAAAAAACCCCGGCACTCTCCCCACCAGCGCTTCCAGCATAAACAATTCATCATCGGTATGATTGATGACCGGGGCTTTCATGATTAACTGCTCTCCCGTCGCATAAATATAGCGCGGTGCATCATGACGTTTGCTCACTACTTTTTCCTGCACCGATGGATTGCTGCTGGCCTGAATATCGACCGTGCCATAGCAGGTACAAAGGTAAGAACGAACCGGATCGGCTTCGGCATATATCGCCGTGTCACGTATGCCAAGCGTGGCGGTCGGCACGAAAATTTTCTTTTCGCCTTTATCGAATACCGAGAGCATTTTTCCGGCTAACAGCTTCAATGTCTTGCTCACTATTAGCGAGCTAAATGTGTTTTATATCATTTGACAAACACAACAGATGTGTTTAGTATTTTTCACATGAACTCGAAGCAAATGAAAAAATGGCTGGAACAGCAAGGTGCTACTTTTCAGCCCGGCAAGGGTTCGCATTTGAAGGTTTTCTTGAACGGTAAGCAGTCCACTTTGCCGATGCACGGTACGATTGAGCTGGGCAAAGGGCTTGAGGCTGCAATTAAACGTCAGCTTGGTTTGAAATAAGGAAAAATTATGTTTGATTACCCAGTTACACTTACACCGGACGATGGCACTGTGTTGGTTTCTTTCCCGGATGTGCCGGAAGCGATCACCTTTGGCGCTGATAAGGACGAGGCCCTGCTCTACGCGGTGGATGCCCTGGAAACTGCGCTTTCCATGTACGTGGATGCTCGCAAGCCTTTGCCCGTTGTGAGCAAGGCTAAACGCGGCCAAAAGACCGTGCGCCCTTCCGCGCTTGAATGTGCAAAACTGGGCGTTTATAAAGCGATGACCGAACAGGGTATCAAAAAATCTGAACTGGCTCGCCGCCTCGGCTGGCACATGCCGCAGGTGGATCGGTTGTTTGATTTGCGCCACGCTTCCAACTTGGATCAGATCGAGGCAGCAGCAAAGGTGCTGGGGCGTCACATTGAAGTTAATGTGGCTTAGGGCTTTTTTGATAGCGCAAATAAACAACCACCAGCTAAAGCTAGTGGGTTTAGATTGCGGACTGAAAGCTCGGATACGCTTCGGCTAAACGACGCGTCCTGCGTTGATTTAACGATGTACTCCCCTCTCACACTTGTGGGAGAGGGGTAGGGGGAGAGGGTGATCGAAAAAATACCACCTTCTCCCCATCCCGCTAGCGGGAGAGGGGGTTGATGTAGATTTCACCCATCGACTCTGATCTCATTTAACGAATACCAACTCAGCTACAAGTAAGCGGCTAAAGCCGGTGGTTTTAACCTTGTAATGGAAAATAAACACGATACCCCCAGCGTCTCCCGCAGGTAAATTTGTTTCAACAAACTCAATGTAGAAACTTCTCTACAATTTTATTGGCGCGAGGTGCCATCATGACCATCACCACTCTTACTAGCCGCCAGTTTAATCAAGATGCCAGCAAAGCAATAAAGGCTGCATTGTCCGGCCCGGTGTTTATCACAGATCGCGGACGGCCTGCACATGTTCTTTTAACCTTCGACGTCTACAAGAAAATCACAGGCAAACAAACCAAGATCGCGGATTTGCTGGCAATGCCGGGCATCGAGGATATTGAATTTGAGATACCGCAGTTGCGCGACCCCGCCCAGCCAGCGGATTTTTCCTGATGTATTTACTCAATACCAATGTTGTTTCCGAGCTGCGCAAAATTCGCCTTGAGAGAGCAGATCATCACGTTACGGGCTGGGCATCCCTCTCCCCAGAGGGGAGAGGGGAAAAATTTTAACCGAGTGCCATGAATGACAGATACCTTTGCAGTAGCCGTCATTTAGCACAGGCGGGAAACCGGAAACATACAACACAGACCACGCAGTAGGACAACTCCAAAAATAGCGTAGACCTCTATGCGGCGCTTATATAACAGAATGGATTCCCGTCTGCGCGGAATGACGGGATGGTCGGCTACGCTTACCGCTGCACGCGTTTACAGTGTTGTCCTCAATTATGTAATTCCATTTCTACTTCAATAGAGCAATAAATATGTCCCCTCTCCCCAGCCCTCTCCCGCTCTGCGGGAGAGGGAGTAATAATGCATCTTTGATTTAGAAATAGAATAAGCTCAAAGGATTCATTCTACCCCACGTATTGTTGCCGGGCTCAGTGTTGTAGGCTCATGCGGATTCCACACAGTTGGGGTAATAGCACCGTTCGGTTAACCCATGAAGCCAAGCATGGTCAACCCGCAATTCCCACCTTATGGCAATATCGCACGTACACCATCCGCGAAACCCGTATTGAGGTCCAGTACCATATTCGTGTGGGCCAAGGTGCCATCGCTCTCCCACAGCTCATTGCCATGCGTTCCGTCATTGGCAATAAAGAAAAGTTTATCACCCTGCACGGTAAAATTTGAGGGGTTGCTGCTGGCACCTGGCACCGTGTCATTTATGTTTTTAAGCATTGCGGTTTTATTTGTTAGTCCATCCGTCATCCAAAGTTCAACACCATTGGTGCCATCATTTGCGGAGAAAAACAATTTGCTGCCAATAACGGTGAGATTGCCGGGGTTGATGTTAGCAACGATCTTTGTTGCCACAGCATCGCCATTGCTCCTCCAGAGCACCTGACCATTACTTCCGTCATTTGCTACAAAGTAGAGGGTGTTGGTGGCGCTCATTGCAGTGAGATTGGCGGGATTGCTTCCGGCTGGATCTTTGGTGTTGATGTTCAGCACCATTGCCGTATTGATATCTGTTCCGTCCGTCTTCCATAATTCTGCACCGGCTTTTCCATCGTCGGCCACAAAATACAGCGTGTTGCCAACTGCCTTAAGATTGGAAGGATTGCTACCTGCGCCTGCTGCTGTGTTGATGTTCTTAACCATGACCGTATTGGCATCTGTTCCATCGGATTTCCACAATTCCGGACCCGCATTGCCGTCGTTCGCGACAAAGTAAATCATATTTCCCACGGCGGTAAGGCTGCTCGGGTTACTGCTTGCATTCAGGGTGGAATTTATGTTTTTAACTAATTCCGTCTTAATACCGTTGGTCTTGAATAATTCATTTCCGTTCGTACCATCAAATGCACTAAAGTACAGGGTGTTACCCACAGCCGTTAGGTTGCTACAGCTTAAATCAGAGACTATCACGGGAACGGCCGAAGCAGCATCGCTCTTCCAAAGATGCGCGCCCTTACTATCTGAGGCCGTAAAATACAAGGTGTTTCCTACCGCGGTAAGCGAGCTGACAGTGGCATTGGGCATAAAAATTTTAGTACCATCCGGTTTTCCGTCGCTACGCCACAGGGCTCTGCTATGTCCATCAAAGGCATTGAAATAACGTATGTTATTTACCGTGACGACTGCTGAAATTTGAGAGTTATCGCTAGAAGTGCTTATATTTTTTACCAGGGTGGTTCCTGTAGCAGTACCATTGCTATGCCAAAGTTGACGGCCATTGCCATCATCAGCGGTAAAGTAGAGGCTATTGCCGACAGCGAGAAGATTTGCAGGAATACTACCAACACCGGCGGCCTGGTTGATATCCTTCACCATCACAGGATCTGCTGTTGTGCTGAGATCACGCATCCATAATTCTTCCCCATTTATTCCATCGTTGGCAGTGAAGTAGAGTGTATTGCCAACTGCGGTGAATGTAGAACTGTTGACGCTTAAATTCGGAAACTTAACAGGGTCTACAAACAATGCGGTACCTGTACCATCACTTTTCCATAGTTTAAAACCGTTCGTTCCATCATTGGCTGTGAAGTAAAGAGTGGTGCCGACCACTTTAAATCCATACGGATCACCACCGCTGAAGTTTTTTACGATCGACGCGGTAGCGCCATCGCTCTTGTATAACCCTGCAACACCCCCTACAGGTAAGCATCCATTAGTACGCGGTACATCGCACCCATTGAAGTAGAGGATGTTGCCTACCGCAGCATAACTGCCGCCAGGATTACCAAGTGTGGTCTTGTAGGTAGAGGCTGCTGTACCGTTGCTTCTCCAAATTGCATAAGTACTGCCATCTAAAAAATATGCTGTCCCCCCCGCTGCGGCAAAGCGACTGGGGTAACCATTGGCATAAAGTTTGAGCGTACCAGCAGACGTACCGTCGCTAACCCAAGCATCTAATACGCCATATCCATCAGTCGCGGCGAAATACAATTTGTTTCCAACAACGGTCAACTCCTGTATATAAGTTGCTATCAAAGAAGGATCACTCGTGTCCGGTTGAACCAACTCAGTGATGCCAGTGGCGGTGTTAGTTTTCCACAATACGCCGCCAAAACTGCTTGAGGAAGCACTGAAATATAAATTACTACCGATTACCCCGAAAGTGGAAGGGTAGCTTCCGCCAGCGCCAGCGACTATATCCATGACCATCACCGTATTGGCCTCTGTACCATCGCTCTTCCATAGCTCCATCCCGTGGCTGCCGTCATCAGCGCTGAAGTAAAGGGTGTTCCCTATGACGGTAAGGTTGGCAGGATTGCTTGAGGAAAGGGGGGTGGTATTGATATCCTTCAACATTTTCGTACCAGCATCGGAGCCATCGCTTCTCCACAACTCATTACCATGTATCCCGTCGTTTGCTACGAAATATGACACTACACCCATCGCAGCAAGATTTGAGATGGCAGCATTCTTGACAACATTAATATCTGCTAAGAGTCGAGTACCGCCTGAAGTACCTCCAGTTGTACCACCAGCAGTACCATCGGACTGAAACAAATCAAAACCGGTTACACCATTGTTTGCGTAAAGCAGCATGTTAGGTGCGGCAATGGGTGCAGGTGCGCCTGGCTGGTCTGGCAGGCCTGATTTTTGGTTTGCGTCCCCACTACCGGCACCACAGCCTGAGAGGGAAATTGATATCGAGATGAGCATGCTCATCGCGAGTTTGGAAGGAGAAAATTTTATTTGTTCATTTTTCATTTGCACGGTGCACCTCGCTTTAAAGAGTAAGAATTAATAAATATATAAAATGCGTGGTATAGCAACTTCAGGTCGTTACACTCACGGCAGTATTTCGCCCACGCCATTTGCGCTACCTACAATGAGGTCTATCACCATCTTGGTGCCGTCATAAGTGCCATCGCTTTGCCACAGCTCATTGCCATGACTACCATCATTGGCAATGAAATAAAGTAGATTTCCACGCGCAGTAAGGTTAGAAGGGTTGCTGCCTGCACTGCCGTTTGTATTGATGTTTTTAACCATCTTGGGTATGCCATCCGAGGTATTTATTCTCCACAGTTCTGCTCCATTGATGCCGTCGTTAGCCGAGAAATAAAGCGTGTTGCCGATAGCCTTTAGCTTGCTATTGTAGGTGCCTGCGTTTGGATTGATTACCATCACTTTAGTCGCTGTATCGGTTGAGCTTTCTGTTTTCCACAGCTCAGCTCGCGTTGACCCCACACTCACTATAAAATAAAGGCTGTTGCCGACGGCGGTGAGGGCGTTTGGCGTACTGTTTGCGCTGTTGCCGAGGTTCGTAATCTTTGTAGTGTTGATTGCTTCTCCATTACTTTTCCATAGTTCCGCGCCTATGCTTCCTTCATCGGCGACAAAATAAAGCGTATTGCCGAGAGGTGTGAGTTCGGTAGGATTACTGCCTGCTCCCGGCGCTTTATTGATATTCGCAACAATTACCGGGCCAGTTAATGGATCAGATATTTTCCACAATTCAACGCCCAAACTTCCATCATTCGCAACAAAATAAAGCGTACTGCCAACAGCAGTGATGTGTGTGGGATTGCTACCGGCACCCGGGGCCGGGTTGATATTACTTACCCTGACGGTACCTCCCTCGCTTCCATTGCTCTGCCATAATTCTGTGCCCGTTTTACCGTCATCTGCCTGGAAGTACAGTGTGTCAGCAACGGCAGTGAAGTTGCCTGGATTGCTCCCTGCTCCTGCTGTAGAGTTAATGTTCTTGAGCATGGTTGTGCCAATTGTCTCTCCATAGCTTATCCATGGCTCGGCGCCGTTGATGCCATCGTTGGCAATGAAATACAGTTTGCTGCCCACGGCGGTCAGGGAGCTGGCGTATATTTGTTTGAGTACATAAGTTCCTTCAGGGGTACCATCACTACGCCAGAGTGCACGCCCTGTTGTGTCATAGGCATTGAAATAATTGACCCCATTGATTGTGGCCGTGGTGGAATTTTGGACCTTATAGGTTCCTTCAGGGCTGCCATCGCTGCGCCAAAGTTGTTGGGTGCCCTGGTCGTCATCGGCGCTGAAATATAAGATGTTGCCTATGACAGAGAAGCTTCGGGGAGTGTGTGCAATTCCACTTTCTGTTCTTGAGGATTGCACCATTACAGTACCTGATTGGGTACCATCGCTCTTCCACAGGGTTACACCATTCACACCGTCATTAACACTAAAATAGAACATGCTTCCAACGGTAATGGACTCGAAAGTGGGGGTACTTACTTTATCAATTGCATTAATAACCTTGACTCTTACGGGCGCTGCTGCGGCTGCATCGATTTTCCATAATGCTTCACCATAGGTCTTGTCGTACGCGGAAAAATAGAGAGTGCCGCCAACGGTCGCGATAAAGTTGGGAGAGCTACTTGGGGAGCCGGGATTGATGTCGATAACCATCTGCGTAGTCGTACCATCGGTCTTCCAAAGCTCCTCCCCGTTAACGCCATTGTTGGCTTTGAAATAGAGTGTGTTGCCGACAACTGTCAGTGGGGGAAGGGAGGTATTACCCGGGAAATTACTATTTGTTACAAGGATGGTGTTCGTTCCGTCCGTGCTCCAAAGACTATCGGTGTATCCGTCATTAGAGGCCATGAAATAGACCTTGCCATTAAAGGCGGTGAAACTGTGCGGGAAGCTGCCGAATGAAACTGAAGGATTGATTTGCTTTGAAGGATAAGAATTAATATCATAGAGCATCTTCGTTCCAGCAGAAGTACCATCACTCACCCATAGCTCTTCACTATATTTATACTTACTGTCATAGGCCTGAAAATAGAGCTTGTTGCCGATAGCGGTTAGCCCGGTTATATTTAATCCGATGACGGATGTGGTTGAATTGACATCCTGAACCGGCTCTGTGATTCCTGTGGTGAAGTTCGTTTTCCATAAAGTGCCTGAATAGGTACCAGTGTTGGCGCTGAAATACAATGTGTTACCAATAATTGGCAAGGGCCCTTCGCCTGAAGCAATATTCACCGTGCCTGCCGGGGTGCCGTCGCTCCTCCATAATGATCCATTACTGGTAGTGAAATAGAGATTACCGCCCAAGATGGGGAAACTGGGCTGGTAAATAGCACTTTCGCGGAGAGTTGGAATGATACTTGTGACCATCACTGTACCGACATCCGTACCATCACTTTTCCACAACCCTGTGCCGTTGAACCCATCGCTTGCCAAAAAAAATGTAAATCCGCCTAGCACAAACAGATTGTGTACCCCACTCAAATTCCCGGAAACAAGTTTCTTTAGTAGCGTTGTATGCGCCTCGGTACCATCAGAGTGATATAGATCAAAACCGGTAATACCATTGTTCGCATACATAAACAGGTTTGCGCTGACGCTTGGAGTTGGAGCTGAATCTGGCAAACCCGTTTTTTGACTCGCATCCCCCCCGCCTCCTCCGCAACCTGAGAGAACTGCAGCAAAACATATCATCAAGCTCAGACCAAGCTTGTTTGGATAAACTTTAGACAGGTCTTTAGTCAAATACACGGTGTACCTCGCATCAGCGGATAAGCTGTTAAAATTTCAAAACTATGGGCGTTACAATTGTATTGTTACAGTTTTGTACTAACACCATTCAACAGCCCTGCACAAGACTTAGCACCAGCTTCTTACCATCGAGCGTAGGTCTTTAGCTGTAAAATAGGGCACTGCATCCAGGATGGGTTTTACTGGTTTGTGGGCCACTTAACGATACCTGCTAGGGGCATGTGCCTGAAGCCAATAATTCGGCAATCCAAGTACGGGTAAACTTTGAACCATCGAAAGTTGATGTCGCGGCTATTGCCACATTGTAGTCCGCACAATTACCGGCAGCATCTGCCACACGCAAGTGGAAATAAGGATGTCCAGAACTATAAATATGCAAATTCCAATTATCACTAGTAAATACTCCAGTGCTTACCCCACCAGGTACCACTATATCTTGAACACTTGCCATACCAGAATAGTTATCTGTTGCTGCGCCATACTCAATGTGATCTGTTGACACAGTATATGTAACAATATTGCCAAACAGTAATGGGGGGGTATTGTCAACTTTTGTAGAAACAATGCTTGTCGATTGCAATCCGCTTTCATCCGTAGCGCGGATAGACAAAACGTATGGGCCATCACTATAAGGTTTTGTATCAAACTGGAACGAAGGGGTCGCCAAGCTACTGACAGCGGTCTCTTTTACTACCCCACCAATTAGAAATTCCACTTTACTTATTGATGGAGTAGATGCCACTGTTGCTGATATATTTACGACTCCTCTACTCCAAACACCCGGTTGAACAATACTCACTACAGGCGGTGTTTTATTAATGTTTATTTGCGTATCTGCTGTAGTAGACACTGATCCATTCACGTCCGTAGTGCGAGCGGTTAAGTTATGGGTGCCGGCAGAATATGGATTTGTATCAAGTTGAAATGTGACAGTGGTTGCACTTCCCGTGATTGTGTAAACATTCACACTATCCAAAAAAAACTCGACTTTTGTAATTGCTGTTGTAGATTTCAATTCCCCTGTAATTGTGGCAACACCACTTAGCCATTTATTGGGAGTAGGCGAGGTGATTGAAAAAACAGGAGGGGGAGCTGCTCCTGCACGATCTCCACCACCTCCAGCTCCGCCTCCGCATGCGGTCAAATTTAAGATAATTATAAAAAATGCTAAAACGTGGTTTTGTTTTTTTAACACGATTTTGGTTCTCCAAATTATTATTACTACTTTAAAAACAGATCAACCACAGTACCCGAATACCTTGGGCAACCTGGATTACAGAAACGACTTTTGCTGATCACAATTCACACAATAATTTTATTCTGTGCAAGTACCACTTTGAATACTCCAGTTTTTTACTCAAATACTATTGGCGCCTCACGGCATGGATTAGCGTAAAATCACAGAAGTTTGCAGGCTAATCATTAAACATGCAATAGGCCAAATGGTCTAATCACAGCCATGCTAATGATTGCAACTGAAATGTACTGTTTGATGTCAATGTCTTAACTACGGGTCTGCGAAGACCACTTTTCTTGATAGGCCTGCCAATAGGTGTATGTCTTCATGGAATAATTTATTTTTTTGCTATACAACAAGCCAAGGATATTTGAATTAAAATCACGCGAGAAGGTACAAAGTGAAATATTAAATTAAGTTGATTATATACAGCAGGTTGAAATAAGCCCACGGCAAAACAGCCGTGTGATTCCCTGTTATTTCACCAAAGCTTTGACATTCGCTGATGCATACCAGCCCTGTATGGCTTGAATAACTGGTTTGCGGCATAGTTGCAGGATGTGCATAATGAGCGGGTTAAGCGGTGCCAATTTCAGTGGCAACAATATCCATCGCACTGACACAGAGATTTATTTCCCCCTAATCTAGCACTCGGAAAGTTGATTTTAAATGAGAGATACCGCGATGAATAACATGAAAAAATTTACGCTTATTACAGCCACGCTTGCCTTTTTCGTTAGTAATGCGCTGGCTGATGAGGGCGTGGTGCGTGCCAAAGCAAGCTTGGGCGTTGCCAACTATAGCTCCCCTTATGGCACTAAAGAACTTAAATCCAGCTATTCGACTCAGGGATTAAGCCTTGCTTATATCTTGCCTTCAAGTATTTTTGTCGAGCTTGGTACAAAAATTAGCGGCTCCAGTGCCACTTATAATGCTGCGGAAGCTTTTGGAAACCTGGTTACCACTGATCAAAAATTCTCGCGTACCGAAAACACTTTAACCATCGGCATGACAATGGAAGATGGCGTGCAGCTTAATGCGGGATATTTCAATGCTGATACTATTTTTAAGCTGGCTCAATATGGGCAGTATTCACAGAAAATTTCAGGGCTAACTGCCGGAGTTGGCAAAGGAGCTCAAATTAATGAAGGGAAATCCGGATCAGTCGGGGTAAGTGCTGTCGTTGCACTGATTGACGCAACAAATACAGACAGGTTTGGCGTTGCGACCAATTCTGATTTGTCCTATGGGGCAAGTCTCGGAGCAGTCTATAGTTATCCAATCAACAAGAATATGAGCGTATCAGTTGATGCCAAGTTTCAGACTTATTTCATTAGTTACACTACCTTTTCCGGTGATGAAAAAATACTCTCTTCGGCCGTATCACTCATAGGTCAGTTCTAGAGTAGATGCATGGAATCCGTGCAAACTTGTCTTATTGATATTTCCATAAATCATGACACTTTCAAACCCCCTCCGGCATACCCCTTGCACCCGCAAGGGGTATGCCGGAGGGTATCCCGCAACTCTGCTGCGACCCTGCCTCGAACAGGGGGAGAGACAAGCTCGCTCCCCTGTTAAGGGGAGGCTGGGAGGGGTTTGAGCCTATTGAACAATTTCGGTACTTCATTGTCATGCACTTTGGAATGCTCAATAAGTGCATGGGCAGAGTGAATTTTTGAAGGGATTAACTATAAAAACCAAGACCGTCAATACAATGACGGTCTTGAATGTTCCATCTGCTTTAAGTTGTTACAGTGTCCTGGATTAGAATCCCAATAGCGGGATCGAATTCAGGTTTTTTTTCTGTGCGGACTTATCTTCCTTATCGTCCTTTTCTTCCATTGCATTCTTGTCCTTGCCATACCCGGCTTTGGGGTCATATTCATCCGGAGAACTTGAAATCTCATTGCGCGGCTTTTCAGTTTTTACAATCCTGGGCGGCTTGGCATCATCGACCATAACAACGCCAGCCATGCCCAGTGGCGACAAAGCCAGCGGAGACAATGCCAGAAGCAACACTGTCAGAAAAATCTTTAACTTATTCATTACTGCCATCCTTAATTCTGAATCGTACAGTCTCGCATCTTATCGTAAATCCAAGTAGCACTTCTAACATGCACCCGCATGATTAATCAGTTTTTGTAATACAACAAAGAATTGCCTAGTTATTGCCTATATTCACAGACTGATTATGATTCTTTACGGCACTAAAGAAACCTGATTCACCAGTTTGAACAATATCGCCCGTGCGCACGTTGGTTTTGCCTCCTGATGAGTTACCCACGTTCACGGTTTGCGTATTACTGAAACCAAATGACTGGCTTCCTATTTGCACGACCGATCCTGTCGAAACATTGCTTTGACCGCCAGCCGTTGCATTGCCCACATTAATTGCCTGATTGTTTGTTCCACCGAATACGGCTCCTCCAACCTGCACAAGAGCTCCAGTATTGACGTTACTTTTGCCTCCCGCAGAGCTATTGCCCACTCCTATGTTTTGGTTATTTCTACTACCCAAGCCGGCGGCACCCACTTGCACAACAGCGCCCGTATTGACATTACTCTTGCCGCCACTGGCAGAACTGCCAAGCTCTATCGTTTGTTTGTTTGAGGCGGCAACCGCTGCACCCCCAACCTGGACTAACGCGCCAGAATTTACATTACTGTTGCCACCACCTGAGGAATTGCCGACCTTTATGCTCTGGTCATTCACCGCAGCAACGGCAGCACCACCCACCTGCACGACAGCGCCCGTATTGACATTACTCTTGCCGCCACTGGCGGAACTGCCGAGTTCTATCGTTTGTTTGTTTGAGGCGGCAACGGCAGCTCCTCCTACCTGTACCACAGCGCCGGTATTAACATTACTGCTGCCCCCGCCTGAGGCTTTGCCGATCTTCATGGATTGATCATTCATCGCAGCAACCCCCGCACCACCCACCTGCACGACGGCACCCGCGTTCACGATGCTCTTGCCGCCGCCTGAGCCCTCTCCGACCTCCATGGATTGTTTATTCATCGCAGCAACCCCCGCACCACCCGCCTGCACAACTGTGCCCACTTTCACATTGCTTTTGCCGCCGCCCGAGGCTTTGCCGACTATCATGGTTTGATCATTCATCGCGGCAACGCCTGCACCACCCGCCTGTACAACTGCGCCCGCGCTGAAATTGCTCTTGCCGCCACCAGAAGCATCGCCCAACTCGGTGACTTGCTTATTTGCCGCGCCATTAGCAGCCCCTCCCGCTTGTAATATCGCACCCGAATTGACATTACTGCTTCCACCACCGGAAGCATTGCCCGCTTTAAGGGTTTGTTTGTTTATAGCACCATTGGCTGCTCCACCTGCCTGTATGACAGCGCCAGAACTAACGTTGCTTTTGCCTCCACCCGAGGCATTGCCCAACTCCAGGGACTGTTCGTTTATGGCTCCATTCGCAGCGCCACCAATTTGTACTACAGCGCCCGCCTTAACATTACTTGCCCCACCTCCGGTGACACTTCCTGCTTTCAGGGATTGTTTGTTTATTGCGGCATTCGTTGCCCCACCCAATTGAACAACCGTATCAACGTTAATATTTGATTTTGATGCCTCAGCAGCAAAAACAAAGCCCGATAAGCTGTACGCAATGGCAAGCGAAACAAAATTTAATGTAGATTTCATGTTTATTGACATCCTTAATTATTCAATATTATCGAGTACGCTAATTTACGCTTCAACATCAACCCAACTGACTGTATTTTTTATCACTCGAACAGTGTGGCATCTGACGGGTGCATACAATATTGCAGAGCGCAAATGCTAATCATACGCAATTTTACGAAAAAAATATGGTAAACAATACCTTAATCTGATACTGCCAATCAAACGCAATGTAATCATTAAACAATAGCATGCAATATTACTAACACTGTTGACAAGCAAATAATATGCAGGGATAGTACGGGATTATCAGGGTAAATGCCAAAGCTATTTGCGTATGCAACTCTCTGATTTTGCCGCAGCTAAACCTGCTTGTTTTTAAACATACTATTAGGAGTTAACTATGACTATCAAATTTCAAATACAAGTAATTTCAGTTGCTATTGCGGCGACATTTTCTGTTTGTGCTTTTGCAGCAGGCGGATCAAAGTCCAATATAAGCGTTGATGCAATTACTCAATTGGGTGGCGCGCAGGGTGGTGCTACTAACAAGCAGGAAATGGAAGTAGGAAATGCCAAGGGTGGTGGCGAATCAAATGTTAAATCCAGTGCTATTACTCAATTAGGTGGTGCACAGGGTAGCGCTACAAATGAACAAAAAATGAAAGTTGGCAATGCTACAAGTGGTGGCAAGTCAAACGTAACGGTTGATGCAATTACTCAGCTTGGCGGAGCACAAGGTGGTGCAACTAACAAACAGAAAATGTCGATCGGCAATGCAGCCAATGGCGGCACATCAAATGTTAAAGTTACTGCAATTACACAATTAGGTGGAGCGCAAGGCAGTGCTACAAATGAACAGAAAATGGCCATCGGAAGTGCAGAATAATTAACAGCAGTACTGTATTGTTTAGGGCATTTTTACTCAAGTGCTCTAAATTTAACGCGGTTGATATAGCGCGTTAAATTTAGACAAGGCAAATCAAATATGAAACAGGTATCTGCAATACTATTTTTTATCTTATCCATGTGTTGCGGATTTTTTGCACATGGAAAAGCATCAACTGATCTAAGTGGGCTTCCTGATGATACACGAGCATTGATCATGAAAGAAAAAATGCGAACACAGGGACTTAATTCCGACAAAAATCAGCCTGATGACAATACTAATGCCTCGGATCCCTTTAACAATAAAAAGACCACCCTTATTGATGGAGGCATTTCTTCTGGGTGCGATATAAATATAGGCAATTCGAAATCCAAGCCGGGTATGAATTCAAAACCTACAACGGTCATAATTACCGGGCCTGTCATTCAAATGCCAGGTAGGGGTTGCAAGTAATACGTTCCAATGACATGGGCCTCTTCGTGCAGCAAGATTTTCTACGTATAGAGTTATACGTTTATTCAATGCTAGAACACTGACTAGCTATCAATACAATACACAAAGATGATGACATACTTAAACATGAAAAAAAAATTCTCTTTGTCCTTGTTCATACTGCTCACATTTCAATTCGGATGTTCAACTACCACTACCACTTCAGACAAACTTCGCGCCGATTCAGAAAAATCGGTAGCCGATCTTAGCAAAGGCACCAAATCAGCTCCGTACCGTACTATAACCAACTTTACCGGCACAGTCCGCTGCATGGATGGCCTATTGAGTAATTACGGTGTAAAGGGAATTACCGTACTGGTCGAAGATTTGGACGACAGCACCAAGAAAGTCAGTGTCGGTACCCGGGACATGTTGCTGAGCACGATGTCAGAGATGACAAGAAGAAGCCGCGCAATTAAATTTATTTCTTACGGCGGCGATCAGAAAAACATTGTCAGCTTCCTCGCAGCTGCCGATGTAAAGGCTGCTTACTCCTCTGTTCCACAATATGACATTCGAGGCTCTATCTCGCAGTATGACGATAATGTCGTGAAAAACACGCAAGATGCAGGTGTGGGTATCACTGAATTTTTAACTTTGGGAAAAAGTTCTTCAGCCACCGCGAAAATTTTGGGAGTGGATCTTTCAGTAATTAACACTTCGGATTTGTCACTTGTACCCGGAGTATATTCAAAAAATGCCGTGGTAATTTTTTCCCAGGGTGACGGCATCGACAGTGAAGCAAGGTATAAAAAATTTGGCCTTAACTACTCAACATCTTTGGCACGTTCAGAAGGAACAGCAGTGGCCGTGCGCAATTTGATCGAGCTTGCTTCGGTAGAATTAATGGGCAAATTAACCAAAGTACCTTACTGGCAATGCATGGGTTCCAGTACCAAACATAAAGACGTAAAGACCGAAGTCGAAGACTGGTTTGAAGGGATGGCAAACAATCCGACGGAATTGTTTGCTTATTTTCAGTACCAGCTTTCCAACAGGGGCGTATATAAAGGACTGGTGAACGGAATTCCTACACCGCAACTTTCATTAGCAATCAAGCAGTATAAGACTGCAATGGGCTTACCCGCTGATTCAAATCTCAACGCCGATTTTTTTGCAGCGTATCTGGACGCAGACCATGATGCCATCTCTATAAGAATTGACAAAATGAACGAGT
>Ga0315272_10000509_pt1 | contig 19627 bp, 20 predicted proteins | sample C3_middle_MG_FD_203918 | JGI IMG/M metagenome (GOLD analysis project Ga0315272, IMG submission 203918) | Sediment microbial communities from Yellowstone Lake, YNP, Wyoming, USA - C3_middle | ecosystem: Environmental > Aquatic > Freshwater > Lake > Sediment | place: USA: Wyoming | collected...
CCGGGGGCACATGATGTCATTTCGGATACAGGATCCCATGCTTTTATATCCTCATGAAGGACAACCATTCCATCATTGAAATCACTCCTGCCTCCTTTGATTCGGATGTGCGCCAATCCCCCATCCCGGTTTTAATCGCAGTATTTAGTGATAAGAGTTGCGGCAATTCCGTCCTCTTAGACCCATTGGCAGAGGTTGCGTCCTCTCAGCCAGAAAAAATAAGGTTCGTCCGTATTAGTCTGGATGAACATCCAGAATTTTCCGGACAACTTGGCATTACGGTCACGCCCGCGCTTTTGCTTTTGCAGGCGGGCGAGGTCAACTATCAGTATTTTGGCCAATGGACTCGCACGGATGTGAAAAACATATTGGCGCGGGCGGGTGGTGGTGGAGTTTTCTTTCCCAGTGCAGAAATTGAAGACCATGGCTGCATTCACAGCGCGACATGCCCATGACCACCTTGAAAACAATGCGTTATGAAGGTTGCATCGCTCACTAAAGATATTCACGCGCATAAACATGACAGAGCATGTGGTTGTGGCGAATACCATTCACATGTTCGCGTCCAATTGAAGCAGACGATTGTCGGCCTGGTATTCATCCTGAATTCATTCCTGATGGCTTGGTATTTCAAGGACAGCGATCCAGTGGCCGCCGCCAGCGGAATGTTGGGCGCGATGCTTCTGGGATTTCCGATCCTTCGGACGGCCTTCAAGGATCTGCGGGCGGGCGCGCTCAATACGAATGTGCTGGTTGCGATGGCCATAATGGCCCTGTTCGCCTCGCAACACTACCGGGAGTCTGGCATTGTCGCATTCTTCATGCTGCTGGGACAAATCATCGAGCAGCGCACGGCGGAAGGCGCATTGGCTTCGGTCGAATCGCTCATCAAGCTAACTCCAACCAAGGCGCGGCGCATAAGCCACGGACAGGAGGAAGAAGTCGCAGCCCATGAACTGATTGTCGGTGATCTCATTCGTGTACGGCCTGGCGACAACGTGGCTGCTGATGGCGCCATTGTAAATGGGCAAGGCTTGATTAACCAGGCCAACATTACGGGGGAATCCCTGCCCGTGGATAAAACAATCGGCGACGAGGTGTTTGCAGGCACGGTAAACCTGACCGGTGTTCTTGAAATTCGAGTTGCGCATGCCGGTCAGGACACAACACTGGGAAGGGTGCGCGACCTGATACTGGCTGCTGAGAAGACCAAGCTCCCCATCACACGGATTATCGATCAGTACATGGGCTTTTACACACCCTTGGTTTTGCTTGTTGGCGCGTTGGTGTGGGCTTTTACCCATGACCTTAACCGCGTTGTTACAGTGTTCATCGTTTCCTGCCCATGCGCTTTCGTGCTTGCCACGCCCACCGCGATCATGGCCGCGCTGTCCGCTGCCGCGCGGCTCGGCATTTTGATCAAGAATGTCAGCGATATAGAATTGGCGGCGAAAATCAATGCGTTCGTCTTCGATAAAACGGGCACTCTTACCACCGGAAAACTCGCGGTCAGCCGGCTTGCGCCATTGAACGAGACCACTCCAGCGGAATTACTGCGCGCCGCAGCTTCGGCGGAAAAATATAGCAACCATCCAACGGCCAAAGCCCTGGTCCAACTCGCCGGGGAAACCGGTGTTCCGCTCGCGGAAACGGCCCGTTTCAGCGAGTCGGCTGGACGAGGTATTCAGGCCGATGTTGAGGGAGAAAGCGTGGTGATTGGTCGCGCGCAATGGCTGCGGGACAATGGCGTTGCCGACGGTTTTGTGGATTCTGTGGACCTCAAAGAAACTGAAGGCTGGAGCCTCATTTTCGTGGCGCGCAATAATCGGTGCATTGGCTGGGTGGGATTGCAGGACCAAACGCGCGCCGAGGCGAGAGAATCCTTAATCGACCTAAGGAAAGCCGGTGTGCGCCGCATCGCGATGGTCAGTGGGGATCGACAACCTGTGGCCGCTCGCGTCGCCTGCGAAATCGGCGGCGAAGAAGTTCTGGGCGACTGCCTTCCGCAAGACAAGGTGGATTTTGTCCGCAATATGAAAGCCAGGGGCTATCGCGTTGCCGTGGTGGGTGACGGCGTGAATGATGCGCCAGCACTGGCAGCTGGCGACCTGGGTATTGCGATGGGGGCCGCTGGCAGCGAAGCAGCCATTCACAGTGCCACCATCGCACTCATGAATAATGATCTTCGCCGCCTGCCGTTTCTCGTTCGGTTGTCGCGTGTGACACGTCAGGTCATTAATCAGAATTTTTGCATCGGCATCGGTTTTGTCATGGGCGGTTTGGTGCTGGGGACGTTAAATTATATAAACTCGGTGATGGCTGCAGTTCTGCATGTTACCGGATCGCTGCTGGTCGTCTTTAACAGTTTTCGGCTTGTGCGCGAGGGGGAGGAACTCGAGTCACACCAACCTTTCGATGTTTCGGCAGGAATGCAGGAATCTCCTGCGATTTGCGAACCATGTGAGGATCCCGCGCGATCCTAACGATTGAAAATCCAAATCGGCTTATGCTATCGAAACCGTTGACCAAACAGATTCAACCGATCCTGGACCGGGCGCTTGAAAACCAGCCACCCAGCCGCGAGGAGTGCAAATTGCTGCTGGAGCTGCCGTCCGATTCCCTGGATGCCGCCCTGTTGCGGGCCACCGCCGATTTCGTGTCCCGCCGACGCTTTGGCAACAAGGCCATTTTGCTTGGTCAGATCGGTATTGGGACAGCCCCGTGCCCCGGGGATTGTCTGTTCTGCGTCTTTGGCCAGAGCCACACGATTTTCCCGCGGGCGGAGCTGTCACTGGAAGAAATTCTGGAGCGAGCGAGCTCCTTTGCAGCATCGGGTGACTTGTTCGCTCTGTTCTTGATGACGATGCACGAGTTTGAATTGGAGCGGTTGCTGCGGATCGTTGAAGCGGTGCGGAAAACGTTGCCTGTTCATACCCAGATCGTGGTCAATATCGGTGATTTCGACTTGTCTCAAGCACGTGAGTTGCGAGCAGCCGGTGTCAACGGGGCTTATCATGTATGCCGGTTGCGTGAGGGTGTGGATACCGCGCTGGATCCTGAGGCGCGCAAACGCACCTTTTCCGTGATTCGCGAGTCCGGTCTCGACTTTTATTACTGCTGCGAACCCATCGGCCCGGAGCACTCCGCCGAAGAGCTTGTGGAGCAGCTATATCTTGGCATCGAATACGGCTGTTTTCAGCATGCCGCCATGCGCCGTGTGCATGTTCCAGGATCGCCGTTGGCTGGTCGCGGGCAGATCACTGAACAACGGTTGGCGCAAGTCGTCGCCGTCGTGGCTTTGGCAACACTCGGTTGCTCCCAGACGCAAAACATCGCTGTCCACGAACCGAACCTGCTCGGCCTCGCTGCAGGGGCCAACGTGGTCTATGCCGAGACAGGCGCCAATCCACGCGACACCCAGGCTGACACTTCGGTGAATCGCGGTCTCGACATGGCCGCCTGTCGAAAGATGCTCTATGAATCGGGTTTTGACGGCCTTCTTCGTGGGGATGGTTCTTCCATTAGACTCGATCTGAACTATATTTTGGCTGCGGAAAAAGCTCGTTGATATGAATAACTTCTCTCTTACACCTTTGGTCTTGCTCCTGATCTACTGCGTGTTTGTCCTGGTGGCTGCGCTGGCCGGTGGATGGATCATTATGGCCTTGCGGCTGAACCATACCGGGTTGCAAATAGCGCTCAGCGCTGTTGCGGGCTTGATGCTGGGCATCGCGTTGCTTCATTTTGTTCCACACGCCATCCATCAGAATCACTCGGTGGATCGGACCATGCAATGGGCCCTGGGTGGATTTCTGCTGATGTTCTTTCTCCAGCGGTTGTTTCACTACCACCATCACCACACGGCGGAAAACACGACAGAACCAGGCGGTTCCCCGGACCGGGCAGTCCGTCCGCCAGAAGAGATGTTTGAGCTTAACGGCAGCCATGGTGTGCGAGCAGATTCCACCATTCACGGACTTTCCTGGATGGGAACCACCATCGGCTTGTCACTACATTCTCTTGTGGACGGCGTGGCACTGGCCGCCGCTGCTGCGTTTGTTGCCGCGCCAGGCCAAAGTGCATGGGCGGGCCTCGGGGTCGCGCTGGCGGTCATTCTCCACAAGCCGTTCGGGGCCATGGCGATTTCCACCCTGATGACTGCCGAAGGCTGTTCCCGGTTTTTACGCCAGCTCATAAATATTCTGTTTGCTTTGGTCACGCCTCTGGGGGCGCTGTTGTTTTCCTTGGGTGTCAGTCACTTCGTTGGCGCCAACGAGGCCTTTCAGGGGAACGCGCTGGCCTTTTGTGCCGGCACCTTCTTGTGCATTGCCTGCGCGGACTTGCTGCCGGAGCTCCAGTTCCACTCCCACGACCGCCTCAGACTCTCGCTGGCCTTGCTTGCAGGCCTGGCGTTGGCGGTCTTGCTCGGACACTTTGGACATGCCGATCATGATCATGACCACGCGGCACTCCATGTTTGGAAATATGAAGCCAATCTACCCGTCATGAAAGGCCATACCAATCTTGATGTGTAACCTTTTTAGCCGACGAGGCTCAATTAATGCGAACGCATAAAGAAAATTGTAATTTCATGAAAAAACATGCTCTGGCCGTTTTTAGGCAGCCGCCCGAACGCTTCAATTGTGCCCAGTCCGTGCTCCATGCCTGGCGCGAGGTTTCCGGCGACAAATCCATAGCGCTCGCCAATCTAAAACCCTTCGGTGGCGGCCGGGCGCCGGGAGGCCTCTGTGGCGCGTTGTATGCGGCCTGCACTGTTGCTCCAACAAAAGTTGGACAGTTGAACGCACATTTTGCCGCCCGCATGGGTTCGCTCTACTGCAAGGAACTGCGCGCCGCCAGGAGGAATTCGTGCGAGGCTTGCGTGGCACATGCTGCTGAACTCCTCGAAATTCGGAAGGAGAGGGATCGGTCGGAGGAGGATGGCTTTTCCGATCCGGAAGGAGCGAAAATATTCGCCAAGCCATAACAATTGCGATGCATTCTTCAACAGGACTGGAGGTTTGCCCCGTGCTCCCTCGCCATTGGGGTTGTTCCCAGTGAGTGGACGTCGTCTGTCGGGATGGGCTGCGTTTGCCATCAACACCCAAACATCGATTGTTTAGGAGGACATTATTGAAAAAGGAAATGGTATGACTGGTTTGAATGAACGATTGCGCCACTTTCCCATCACGAGTTTTGCGGTTGTGATGGGGCTGACGGGAATGACAATCACCCTTGGGCGGGCCTACCATTTGCAATGGTTGCCGAAGGCGCCCTTTGACGCCATGCTTTTTTTGGATTTGGGTTTGTTCCTGCTGTTCGCCGCGTTATACGGATGGAAATGTGTCATCGCGCCAGAGGAGGTGATCAAGGATTTTTGTCATCCAGTAAGGATCAATTTTTTTGCCACCAGTTCCATATCGTTGTTGCTGCTTTCCATTGCCTTTTACGGCTATTGGCCGGTTTTGGCGCTGGCGTTGTGGTGGGCGGGAGTTTTCCTTCAGGCTTGGCTGGCCTTGCGTACCATGACTTTCTGGGTGCAACACAACATTGAGATTCATCATTGCAATCCGGCTTGGTTCATTCCGGTAGTGGGAAACATCCTGGTCCCGGTCGCGGGTGTGGATTTTGCGCCCAAGGAGCTGTCTTTTTTCTTTTTTGCGGTTGGTTTGTTTTTCTGGCTGGTGCTTTTTGCCATCGTGTTTTACCGGATCATCTTTCACCCCCAATTGGCGTCCAAGTTTGTGCCGACATTCTTCATCCTCGTCGCCCCGCCCGCAGTGGGATTCATTTCCTACATGCGGCTGACGATGAGTTGGGATCTTTTCTCGCTGTTCCTGTTGTCGGTGGCCTATTTCTTCATTTTGCTCCTGATTTTTATGCACCGCAGTTTTACCCAATTGACCTTCTCTTTGTCCTGGTGGGCGTTCACTTTTCCGCTGGCTGCGGTGACCATTGCCTCCATGGTGGCATACCAGGGGACACATTTTGCGATTTTCAAATTGTTTGCCCTGTCCCTCCTTGGGGTGATGTCGGTGGTCATTGCCATCGTCGCTTGGTTGACGGCGGTGCATGTCCGGAGGGGTGAGATTTGCGTGGAGGAAAAATAAAAGTCTACTGAAAGGAATTCGCAATTGAAAACAAAAATTACAGCGATAGTCTTCCTGTTCTCGGGATTTCTGGCGGGAATAGTTTTCACCGGAGCGGCTCTGAGCATTTCAGCCAGGTATATGATGCTCACCGAGATGAAGAGTCCCTACGATCATGCGAAATCGGTGGAAACGATCATTGACCGGATCAACCATCAGCCTGGCTGGCATCTGGTGGATGTGTCTGACGAAAACAAGGAGGTCACCGAACACGGCGGCAAGCCCATCGGCAAATTCACCATCATCAAATTCTGCAATGGGGTTTACGCCTCGCGCATGCTGGGGGCGGATGACCGGAAGCAGATGGGCGCCATGCTGCCCAAATCTTTTGCCGTCTATGAGAAATCGGACGGACAGGTCTATGTTGCCACCGCCAACGGCGCCGTCATGGGCAAACTCTTCGGCGGCGAAACGGAACGCATCATCGAAAAAGTGAATCTGGAGGTGGAGGACATGATGCGGTTTATGAATTTCAAATTCTCTGTATTTTGAGAGAGGATCAATAATATGCCAACTTATGAATATCGATGCGAAAGTTGCGGACATCACTTTGAAATACGCCAAGGCATGTCCGACAAACCTGTCAAAACCTGCCCCAAATGCGGGCGGAAGGTGCGCCGCTTGATCGGTGCCGGTGCGGGCATCATTGTCACGGGCGGCGGTTCCCATCCTGCCGGTTCCGACGGGCCATCGTGTCCCACCTGTTGCAGCGGTGGGACGTGCAATCTCAATTAAGGCGTATGAAATCTATAAATGAGGATTTCAAACATGTTTTCGGCCCAGTACCCTCCCGCCGTCTGGGACGTTCTTTGGGCGTGGACCTTGTTCCGTTCAAAACCTGTACTTACGATTGCATCTATTGCCAACTGGGACGCACTACCTGCAAGACCATCGAGCGCAAAGAATGGGTGCCATTGGCCGATGTGGTGCGAGAATTGAAGATGCGACAGGCGGGGAGTCGTCCTGATTACATCACCTTAAGCGGTTCGGGCGAGCCGACGTTGTATTCGCGGATCGATGAACTCATTGACGCCATTAAGACCATGACCGAAATCCCTGTGGCGGTCTTGACCAATGGATCGCTTCTCTGGCAGCCCGAGGTCCGTGCCCAGTTGATGAAAGCTGACGTGGTCATTCCATCTCTGGATGCCGGGAACGAGGTGCGGTTCCGCGCAATCAACCGTCCGCACCCGACGATTTCCTTCGAGCAAATGGTGAACGGTCTGATGGAATTCCGTCGGGAGTATAGGGGGCAATATTGGTTGGAAGTATTTCTTTTGGAGGGCTATACAGCCATCCAAGCCGAGGTGGAAAAGCTGGCGCGGCTGGTTGAACGCATCCTGCCGGACAAGGTTCAATTGAACACCGTGGACCGTCCGCCGACGGAGGAATTCGCATTGGCCGTGCCGACCGGGCGGATTCAGGAATTGGCGCTTCTCTTCGATCCGCCGGCGCAAGTGATAACAAAATTTCGAAGGCGGTATGTTGGGGGCCAATTCAAAGCGAACCGCGATGTGCTTCTTGACCTGCTGCGTCGGCGTCCCTGCACCGTGGAAGAAGTTACGCAGGGTCTCGGGTGGCATCGTAACGAGGCGGATAAGTTGCTGGCCGACCTGGAAGCCCGGGGCAAGATAGGGCGGTGCGAGAGGAACGGGGTGATTCATTACCAAGCGGTAACCATTCTCGAGCACAAACGACAGGAAATGCCAGACACTTTTGAGAAAACTTCAGTCCGCAAACAAAGGTAATATTATGGACAAGCCAATCCCATTAAATCAGCGCGCTCCATTCGCCTGGCGCGCCATGACATCCGTGCTCATTACCGTCTCGTTTATCATCCTCGTCCTGAGCGGTGTGATGTTGTTCGTGTCGCCGCCGGGACGCATCGCCAACTGGACCAACTGGAATATTCTCAGCCTGACCAAGAAGGATTGGATCGCCGTGCATGTCTGTTTTGCCACCCTGTTCCTGGTCGTCTCCATTTTCCATCTCGCATTCAACTGGAGGCCGTTGGTCAGTTATTTCAAGGATCGCCTGACACGGCAATTCGGGTTTCGTTGGGAATGGCTGGTTGCGCTGGTGATTTGCGGCGCAGTTTATGCAGGCACTCGGTTGAATGTGCCGCCTTTTTCGACGCTGTTGACTTTTAACGAGCAGGTCAAGGAAAGCTGGGATAATCCGCGTGAACGTGCCCCAATTCCTCATGCCGAATTGCTCACCCTGTCCGACTTGGCGCAGAAGGTCGGCGTCGATATGGCCACGGTTACAAATCGCCTTCAAGCCAGAGGCATCACCGGCTGCTCGGCCGATATCGTAGTGCAGCAACTTGCCGATAAAAACCGGATTTCGTCCCAGCAGCTTTACGAACTGATTGTTGCCGAACCGGCCAGGAATGGAGTGGGTCGCGGACAAGGTCAGGGCGAAGGCCGTGGCGGGGGTGCGGGTATTGGAGGCGGGATGGGCTTTAAAACCCTCACACAGTTCTGCGCCGATGAAGGCATTCCTCTCACGAATGCATTGTCCCGTCTGCAGGCCAGGGGCATCATGGCTTCATCTGAACAGACGCTTCGCGAAATTGCGGTCAACAATGGCTATTCGCGGCCTTATGAAATCCTGGTCATTTTGCGGGCCAGATAGGCTGCATTGTCAATGGTGGACCCATGGCTGGTTTACCGTTTCAAACGAAAAGAAATCATCATCAACGATTGAGAAAAGGAAAGAACCATGAACGTGGCCGTGCTCGGCGCCAGTAACAAACCGGACCGTTATAGTTATAAGGCGGTGATTCTGCTCAGGGAGAAAGGGCACACCCCCTTTCCTGTCCATCCCGCTCTGGCGGCAGTGGACGGGATTCCAGTCAGCGCCTCATTGCGGGCGGTTCCAGCGCCCATTGACACAATCACAGTTTATCTTTCAGCGCGCAATCAGGGGCCCATCGCCGAGGAGATTCTAAACAGCGGGGCGCGCCGGGTGATTTTTAATCCTGGCGCTGAAAATTCCGAACTGGCTGAAAAACTCCGCCAGCAGGGGGTGGAGGTAATTGAGGCCTGCACACTGGTGTTGCTTGCCACAGGGCAGTTTTAGCGATTCATATCCCATGATATCAAAAAGTATCCAGCCCATGATCCAGAAAATTCCCGAATCAAAACCCAGGACGACCAGGAGATCCAAGTCGCGACCCGCGCCAAACCGGATTGCAAAGGGGGATGCAGTTTCCGCCAATCATCAGAAACTAACGGAGCGCGATGCCCAAATAAAAGAGCTTGGCTATGATTTTGCCGCCGGGATCAAATTTGTGCTGGACCAGGCACTACCCCTGGATGGTTCCGCGCTTGAAATTGGAACCGGCAAAGGCCGGTTCATGGTGGCATTGGCTCCCTGCGTTAAAACGATAACCACGGTGGACATCTCCGCCGAAGAGCAGCATTACGCGCGACTAAATGCCTGCTACGCCGGTGTTAAAACTAAAATCAAATATGTCCTCCAGGACGCCGCGCGCCTGTCCTGGCCGGGCCAGACCTTTGATGCGGTGGTGACGATGAATGCCATGCATCACATACCGCATTTTAATCAGGTCCTCGAAGAAATGCTGCGGGTTGTCAAACCGGGCGGAAAAATTGTCCTTGCTGACTTCAGCCCGCGAGGTTTTCAAATTATGGCACGGTTTCACCGGGCGGAAGGCGGAACGCACGAACGCCACATTCACAACTTCCGCGACATCCAAAACCTCCTGCGTGAGCGGGGGTGGGTTACGCGACTGCGCAAAGGCTGCCTTCAAGAAGTCCTGGTCGCGTGGCGGACCGGTGCGGCATCAAATCCAAACCACAGTCGGGAAAAGAATCGAAATTTTTCCAGCAAACCATCAACCCACAAAAAAAGTTAACATCATGACAACATCAAATTCCGCAGAACAAACAGCCGCCGCCGCGGCAAACATCACCCCCTCCGGAAGCATCCCGCTGATTGGGGATGACGCGCCCGCATTCGAGGCGCACACCACGCAAGGCCCCATCAAATTTCCCGGCGACTACAAGGGAAAATGGGTGATCCTCTTCAGCCATCCGGCGGATTTCACGCCGGTCTGCACCACGGAGTTCATGACCTTCGCCACCATGATGCCCGAGTTCAAGGCCTTGAACTGCGAACTGGTTGGTCTCTCAATTGACAGCCACTACGCCCACATCGCCTGGCTGCGAACCATCAAGGAAAAAATCAAGTTCAAGAACATGGCCAATGTCGAAGTGACCTTCCCGCTCATTGCCGACGTGAAGATGGACGTGGCTAGAACGTATGGCATGGTCCAACCTGGTGCGAGCGACACACAGGCTGTGAGGGCTACCTTCCTCATTGACCCAGCGGCCAAAATCCGCGCGATCCTCTATTATCCACTATCGAACGGGCGCAACTTTCCCGAAATCAAGCGGCTCCTGATTGCCCTGCAAACCAGCGACAAGCATGGCTGCGCCACCCCTGCGGACTGGCAGCCTGGCGATGACGTCATCGTGCCACCGCCCGGTTCCTGCGGTGTTGCCAAAGAGCGCATGGAAAAACCCGACCCAGACGCCTACGCGCTCGACTGGTTTATGACGTTTAAAAAGCTGCCAAAGGAAAAACTCAAACTACCGCCAGCCGCCAAGGTATAAGCCGTTATCGCCGATCGACGGCTTCCTATCGAGGGGCACGCCGGGCAAATTCTACGCCAACTCGGAGACTGGATGGTTTGGGCCCTAATAGCCCGCGTCCAAACCATCCTTGCCTTTCAGCAAATGGAGCAGGGTGCCAACGCTGTTTCCGCGCGCCTTCACGGTTGAGGCAACGAGGGTGTGATGTCGGGGATGGGCATCGTGATTCACATTCGGTGTGCAATCAAAGAACGACGAGGCGGTGTGATCTTCTTTCTCTAAAAGCTCGCTTCCCTTGGGAGGGAAGAGAGAGGCGAGCGCGCTCGGAAGGTTGGAGCCGGGGCCAGACTCATTGTCAAACCTGGCAAGAAACATGGCTGGCTCAAGATTGAAGGGGATATCCCACTACTGGCCGACTGGTTCGACGAGCATCTGTGGGGAATGAAGCGGGCAACCGGTTGATCATGGCGAATGGCCTGAAGCGGCTCGTCTTCAAAAGAACGCTGACACCAACAGAGCAGCCTGCCCGGCAAAAGCCGCATAGGTGGCATGGGATTCGACCGGGCCAGCCGCCCGGGATTCCCCGGTCCGGCAGGGCTTTTGAATTCGGATGGGCGGCTCTTGGAGCCATGTCCGCGGACAACGTCTCCCTGAACGTCAGGTTTTACTGCGCGGGCGTCCAAACCGAACCTTTTTCGCTGTAGAGCACGCCGTCGTTGTCCTTCAACTGGGCATCCTTGCGGGTATAGTAACCGCCCTTATTGTCGGTCCAGTGAATTCCCTCCTTGTAAATTCGTATCACCGGTGGTGTGCCCGCCGCAGCCATCTTTGCGCCGGCCTTCGCCTTGGATTTTTGTACGAGCATGATCACCGAGTTATCGATCCGGTCATAATTGGTCGTGGCCACTGGAGCATCATAGGCGTAGCTGGCAGTGCCATGATATGGTTGCGTTCCCCAAGAATAACGATCGCCACCCTTTAATTCATCAAACCATTTAAAATTGGCGCAACCCGATAAAAGGACCAAACCCAAAAATATCGAACAGTTCTTCATATATTCTAATTCTTACGCGACAGCAAATCCCATAATTGGATTCTGATGACGACTTGATTATTGGAACCAACCCCGTGACCACGCACAAGAAAATACGCACACTTTTTTTGATGCACGCAACAATCCATCAGGAAAAAACCCGCCTCGACAACGGTGGGTTCCTGGTATTGAATCGCGTGATCAGTGAACCTGAATCCACGTTTCAATTATTGATCCGCCATGAATCCAAAGCTGTTCCCCGAAATTATTGCGTTCCTGGCGATCGCCACGGCGGCATTTGCGGAAGTCACGGTCCAAACCGAGCAACTCAACCCCGCTGACCCGACGTGGAATTTTAAAAGCATTCCGCGTCCCTCAAAGTCGGACCTCGCCTCCGGTGGGAAGATTACCGTCGTGTGCAACCCACTCGAAGTAACTGCGGGCGAAGCATCGGTTCTGGTCAACGGGGTCCTGCCCTGCGACAGCCTGGATTTGACGGAAGAGGCGCTCTTAAGCAATGGCAATGCCGACAGCGGGCGCGTGATCGTCGATCTGGGACGCGTTCAGCCAATTGCCGGCGTCACCAGTTATTCATGGCACGAGTGGGACGTGGATGATGGATCGCGCGGGCCCCAGGTCTATACGGTTTACGGCAGCGCGGCGGAGAATCCCGATCCCGCCAACCTCGCGCTCTGGACGAAGATCGCTGATGTGGATACGCGCCCGAACCGGACCGGCGAAAAATGGAACGGCCAGCACGGTGTATTCATCCACGATACAGGCGGGAAATTGGGCGACTTCCGGCGATTGTTGTTTGAAATCCACCCGACGCATTCTCCCAAACAGCCCACCGCCTCGATGACCCACACGCTCTTCTCAGAGATCGATGTTCATTCCACAGCCACGCTGGCCCGCGCAGGGGATGCGACCGTGGTGAAACCCCAAAAAATCGAGCACGTCTGGGTGGTCTTCAAGACCCATCTCGACATCGGCTACACGGACCGCATCGAGGAAGTGCTCAAGAAATACCGGGTGAACATGATGGACGGTGCGCTGAAAGTAGTCGATGCCTCCCGCAATCTGCCCGTTGAGCAAAGATTCTCCTGGACGCTGGCCGGATGGCCACTAACCCACGTTCTGGGCCCGGAACAGGATCCCGACCGGCGGATGCGCATCGAACAAGCGGTGCGGGAGGGAGCCATCACGTTTCACGCGCTGCCGTTTACCACGCATACCGAGACTCAGGATTTGGAGGATCTCGTCCGCGGGCTTGGTTTTTCGACACACCTCTCGGCGCAGTCTGGCCGGCCACTGCCCATCGGCGCGAAGATGACCGATGTTCCCTGCCACTCATGGATCATGCCCACACTTCTGGCGAATGCCGGTGCGAAATTCCTTCAGATTGGCTGCAACGACAACAGCGGCTACGTTCGCGTACCTGCGCTTTTCTGGTGGGAGGGACCGGACGGTTCGCGCATTCTCTGCAACTACACCCGGGTCTATGGTTCAGGCCTCACACCGCCCCGCGATTGGCCGTGCAAAAACTATCTGGCCATGACCATGACCTACGACAATCAAGGTCCGCCCTCGGTTGCCGAGGTTCAACGCATACGCGAGGAGGCCGGAAAAAAACTGCCCGGCGTCCAGATCCACTTCGGCACTCTCGACGACTTTGCCCAGGCCGTGATCGCGGAGAATCCCGAGCTGCCGGTGGTCCGCGCCGACATGCCCGACACTTGGATTCATGGCTGGCTTTCGATGCCGCTCGAGGCCAAAGCCGCGCGCCATTTCCGCGCACTGGAACCGGCGCTGGACTCCCTGGACACCCAGCTCCGCGCGTGGGGTTTGGAGACGCGGCCGCTGGCGCCAGCGCTGGCCTTTGCCTACGAGCAGAGCGGCCTCTTCAGTGAACACACCTTCGGCCCATGGGGGCCGAAAGGAGGTCCGTGGGAGAGTGGGGTTGCCCGCCGCAATCTCTATGGGGACGAGTGGAAGACAGCCTACGCCAGCGGCGTTTACAAGAAATACGAGCAGGGCTTCGACGATAAACGCGCTTTCGCACATCGGGCGAACGAAACGGTTCGCCGCGAGCTTGCCGCCCGATTGGCGCTGCTCGCTGGGTCTGTGAAGGCGGATGGCCCGCGCGTCGTGGTTTACAATGCACTGCCGTGGAAACGATCGGGCGTCGTGGAGATTCCAGGGCAGCCCGACAATTTCATTTACGCCAGGGATGTACCGGCGGGTGGCTATCGGACTTACCCTGCGGAGAAATCGGAAACTTTGAGCCAGCCGAAACAACCGGCTGGAGGCGCGTTTGACACCCGTTTCTACCAGGTCGCCTTCGATCTCAAACGCGGCGGCATTGCGTCGCTCCGGGACAAGAAAACCGGCCGCGAACTGGTGGACAAGACCAGCCCTTATGCACTCGGGCAGTTTCTGCATGAGCGCTTCGATTACCAGCACATGCTCGATTTCTACATGGCCTACAACCGTCCGCCGGTGCCCGGCCAGGGTGGTTGGGGCGTCTTCGTAAAACAAGACCTGCCCACCAACCTTACCTACGCGGCCCTGACTCCTCCGGGCTGGAGCCTTGTTTTGCGGCACACTGCGGTAGCCGACATTGCCGTATTGACCGCCAACGATACTCTGGGTCTGGCCAAAGGCATGGCATTGGTCTTTTCTTTCGACCGCCACGAGCCATACGTGGAGGTCGAGTGGCGTGTGACTGAGAAGACGCCCGATCCGATTCCGGAAGGCGGCTGGCTTTGTTTCCCATTTGCCGTCGCACAACCGAAGTTCCTGTTGGGCCGCCTTGGCGGTCCGATCGATCCCACGAAGGACGTCGTTGTGGGCGCCAATCGCCACTACTTCTGCCTGAACACCGGTCTGGCCGTCACTGGCAACGACGGAACAGGTATCGGCCTGTGCCCGCTGGACTCGCCCTGCGTGAGTCTGGATGAACCAGGCCTGTGGAAATACTCGCTGGACTTCATCCCGAAGCGTCCGTCCGTCTTCGTGAACCTCTATAATAACGAATGGAATACCAACTTCCCCGAATGGCAGGGCGGTTCCTGGTCGAGCCGTGTCCGGCTCTGGCTCAACGGGAACAGTTCAGACACAAGGAGAAATCTCATGGTCCGGTCCTGGGAGGCGCGCCTGCCATTGCTGGCCGCCGCGACAAGTGGGCTGTCTGGGCCATCTGGCAAACTTCCAAGGAAGCAGGCAGGGCTGAGTCTCTCGCGTTCCGGTGTCCTGGTCAGCGCATTCGGACAGAACCCCGACGGACAGGGAACACTTTTGCGGCTCTGGGAACAGGCGGGCCAGGCTGGCGATTGCAAAGTGCGGCTGCCCGCCGGGCTTAAAGCGACTGCCGCCCAACCCGTAAACTTGCGCGGAGAGCTGAGCGGTCAGCCCATTGCAGTTCGAAGCGGGCAATTTTCAGTGACGCTGCGCGCCTATGCACCGATGAGTTTTCTGCTACAGCCTTAATGATATATTCAAGTGACAAGGGTGAATCGACAGCACATTGTGGCATCATGAAAAATGGATGCCCAATCTTCCATTCTCCTGCACTGATGTCCATGAACCGCCGGCGGTTTCTTCACAGTGCCGGTCTGTTCTCCGTGACAACGGCATTGGGTTTTCTGCCCAAGGCCCACGGCGAGCCGACACTCGAAATTCTCGACACCCGCGTCATCAGTCGGCAACCCCAGTATTATCATGGTTGGCCCACTGTGGCCCAGCGGCGTAACGGCCAGTTGTTGGTTGTCTATTCTGGCGGACGCGAAAGCCATGTGTGTCCATTTGGCCGGGTCGAGCTGATGGTTTCATCCGACCATGGCGCGACTTGGGGCTGGCCGCAGGTGTTGCTGGATAGTGCCATTGATGATCGCGATGCCGGAGTAGTGGAGACAGGGCGGGGGACAATTCTGGTTTCCACGTTCACTTCGCTGGCTTACGAAGCGATTTTAACGGAGGCCCTGAAGAAAAAAACAGGCGATCCAGGGGCGTGGCCGCCTGAGCGTCTCGCGGCCTGGCAGGCGGCTGATCAGCGGCTCAACGCGGAACAGCGCCAGACCGGGCTGGGCCAATGGATGATTCGTTCCACCGACGGTGGCGTGACATGGTCCGCGCGCTACCCCACCATCGTCAACAGCCCGCACGGACCGATCCAACTTGGCGATGGGCGATTGCTATATGCGGGCAAGGAGCTTTGGACTCGCGAGGAGCGCGTTGGCGTGTGCGAGTCCCTCGACGACGGTCGGAGTTGGCGCTGGCTGGCGGAAATTCCCGCCCGTTCCGGAGACACCGTCAAACAATATCACGAGCTGCATGCGGTGGAGGCCGGAGATGGCCGCATTCTTGTCCAGATTCGAAACCACAATCCGTCGAACGCGGACGAAACTCTTCAGGCCGAGTCCACCGATGGCGGCAAGACCTGGTCTTTGCCGCACGCGATTGGCGTGTGGGGGCTGCCGTCGTTTCTGACACGCCTGCGCAAAGGACGGTTGCTCATGACCTACGGATATCGTCGCCCGCCTTTTGGAAATGAGGCTCGTTTCAGCGACGACCACGGCCGCACATGGTTGAAGCCGATGACTATTTCCGGTGACGGTGCTGGGGGTGATTTGGGTTATCCGAGTACTGTCGAATTGGAGGATGGCTCGCTACTCACTGTCTGGTATGAGTCGATGAAAAGCCTGCCCCACGCGGTGTTGCGGCAGACGCATTGGCGGATCCTTCCAGGGTGAACGGGGTAGGGGAGGGGGACAGATTGGTCAACGCCAGATCAGCGCGTGACGCTGGCCATCCAAAGCCTTATTGCCATCGATGGCATGCAGGATCAGGTCAACTCCCTTGGCGGTGAAGCCGCCTTCCATCCAGCCAATCGGTTGCTCCTTGGCAAAGCTGTAACCAGTGGCAGGCAGGTTCACCACGTCCAAATCTTCAATCTTCGTGTGGCTGTAACAATGGGAATGGCCATAGAAAACAGCCTTGACCTGGCGTTTTGGCAAAATGATTTTCACAAGACGATCCGTGTCCAGAAGGTCCGTATCCGAGTCGCTCAAAGCATGGTGGAGAAATACGAATACCGGACGAGCGTCCTCGCCATCCAGGTAATGCTCCAGCCACTGGCGCTGGACTTTACCCAGCAATCCGAGGCTGTTGTTGGACTCCACATGCGTATCCAGCACCACGAAACGCAGACCGGCTTTTTTAATGACGAGCACGTGCTTGTTTTTGATCGCAGCAATCTTTTCCTTTGGCTCGCCAAAGACCTGGTAATAGTTCTTGAGCAGATCGTGATTCCCCATCGCCACATGAACAGGCATTTTCGCGAAAATCGGCGACATTAGCGTCTGCCAGTTTTTGTAATCACCCAGATCGCCATTCAACCGGGCCAGATCGCCACAGACCAGGGTAGCCTCGCAGTCCGACTCCGCAACCTGATGGACCACTTCCTTGAGATGCTCCACCGGGGATTGCTGATTTTGCGCCTGCCGCCACTCCAAATCCGTCGGGACATGAGTATCGGATAGCAGGGCCATTTTGAGAGATGGCTCCTCGGAGGACGCGGACGCATCCCATGCGGTCGGAACTTTCAACGCGCCGGAAAATCCTGCCACTGCCAAAATCCGGCCAGATAAATCGAGGAATCGCCGACGGTCCATCAAGCCATTTTTTTCTGAGGGGGGCATATGATTTGGTATCGGTTTCAATCAACTGGATCGACAACGGCACGGGGTGCCGGGATCAGTGGAAAACAATCTATGGCCCGATCAATTCGATGAAATTGCCGTCCGGATCCTGGAACGCGATCAACCGGTTTGCCCCCATGGAAAGCGGGGTTTCGCCGATGGTCTTGACGCCATACTTGGCCAGTCTCTCGAGCGCCTTGTCCGCGCTGTTCACGTAGAGCGTCAGATAACGAAAGCCGAGGGTCGAGTGAATGAAGCTTTGGTTGGGAATTTTGCCTCCCGCCGTTGGAAAGGACATCATCTTGATCCGTGTCGAGGCATCGCCATCGGCGGCAACAAACATGCGGACAGTGGCTGGCATATTGTCGATAAGGCCAATCTTTTTGGCCACATCAGCCGTGACCGAGAATCCCTGAACTTCGGTCATGCCCAGCGCCTCGGTATAGAACCTGGCCGATTTCTCGAGATCGGAAACCACAATGCCCATGTCGATCGTTCCCTTTGAAAAAACAGGTGTCGACAACCGCTTGATCTTCAAATTGCGGAATTCGATCCGGTAGCCTTCCCCTTCCAGTCCGACGTGTCCACTGGGGACACCGCAAGCCTCATACTTCGCCGTCACCGCACCGTTAACCCAAAGCGACAGCACGCGTCCGCGCGCCGTGACCTCCATCGTGTTCCATTCGCCCGCCGGTTTGACCCGGTTTTCCTTCACATCCTTCTGCGTATTGAAGAACTTTTTCGAGCCATCCACCATGGTCTCGCCAAATAAGAAACCATCCTTCGCATCCCCGAACTGGGCCTGATGCCAGAGAGCGCCATCCTTGGAATTGCGAACATAGGCCCCGCTATTGTAACCGGTCTTGCCCTCGATTTTCGTATAGCAGAACTCGAAATGGAAAATCGCGTCGTCATATTCGGCGGAGGTCAGAAGCATGTCGTGGCCGCCATCGCCGTCGCACACCAGGACTTTGCGGTCCGCATCCACATGCCACTGCTCCCGGCCCAGAGTGCCGTTGGGCGGAACCGTTACGCGATACCAGCCTTTAAGCGCATCGCCGGGCAGGATGTCCTGCCAGCCTTGTGGATCGGCTTCGAGGGCGCTTTTTGTTTCTGCTCCCGTGCTGACACTGGCGGATCCCGCCAGCAGCAGGGCAAACATCCAGGATGAGAGAATCGTCACGACACTTCGCAGCAGGGAACTGGGGCAATGGTTGTTTTGCATGCCTTCATTTTGAACCGGCTTTTCGGAAAATCAACCTGAAATCCGCAGCCAGGCGCAAATTTCCGGCACATCCTCAATTTCCGCGAAAACATTGACCCGTTTCTTAAACACCATACCATGGGTGCTGTATTTCATTGGCCCAATCACTCGTATGAATAAAGCACCCGGCTTTGTAATCGCCTTCTTGTCGATGGCTGCCCTTGTCGCAGTGACATCGGCCGCAGCGGCGGCGGATGCACCTGCGACTTGTTATTTATTTTCCTATTTCCTTGGCAACGGCGAGGACGGGCTTCATCTCGCGTGGAGCGCCGATGGCCTGAAATGGGAAGCGCTCAAGGATGGCAAATCTTTCCTCAAGCCCATGGTCGGAAAATCGAAGCTGATGCGCGATCCCTGCATCACCACCGGACCAGATGGCGTCTTTCACATGGTTTGGACCGATAGCTGGGACAGCACCACCATCGGCTACGCGTCCTCGAGGGATCTCATCACATGGTCCGATCAACAGGCCATTCCTGTGATGCAGGACGAATCCGCGACGAGAAACTGCTGGGCGCCCGAAATCATTTATGATGCGCCCATGAAGCGCTTCATGATCTTCTGGGCCTCCACAATTCCCGGCAGATTCCCGGCGACCGAGTTGGAGGGGAAGAACGACAATAACCATCGCATCTACGCGACGACCACGGAGGATTTCGTCAGGTTCGAACCGACAAAGCTCTTCTTCGATCCCGGGTTCAACTGCATCGATTCGACGATCCTGCGGTTCGAGGGCAGGGCGGTCCTGTTTTTCAAGGACGAAACCAAGCTTCCCACCGCGATGAAAAACCTCCGGATCGCGACGGCATCCATGATCGCTGGCCCCTATGAAGTAGAGAACACTCCGATCAACCCTCCGG
>Ga0315272_10000510_pt1 | contig 19624 bp, 11 predicted proteins | sample C3_middle_MG_FD_203918 | JGI IMG/M metagenome (GOLD analysis project Ga0315272, IMG submission 203918) | Sediment microbial communities from Yellowstone Lake, YNP, Wyoming, USA - C3_middle | ecosystem: Environmental > Aquatic > Freshwater > Lake > Sediment | place: USA: Wyoming | collected...
TTGTCGTACAGGTCGATGCCGTCGGCAAAATCCGGCACACGATCGTGGTCTTTGTCTCCGTTGTTAAAACGAAGCACCTTACCCGTTCCGTTGCCGCGATCCTCCATGTCGTCTTCTTTTTCGCTGCGGGCCGGGTCCGCCTGAATGCCGTTAATCTGGCTTTCGCTATGGTTCTATTCAGTTGTCAAAGAACAAACAATAACTCGCAACCCGCTACAGACTTATCGCATCTGCTTTATGAATATTCAACCAATCCTCATACTCCTTCAACTTCGCCTTGATGCTCGTGCCGTTGTTACTGCTCAAGTAACCGGCAAGAATATTCTTCTCATTTGCTGCTTTAATCCCGTAGTATTTTTCACGATAATCAAGGAAGATGTTCAGGCTTTTAAAGGTTTCTTGATAAACCTGATTCTCCTCTGCCTTCTTGAGTTGGAGTTGCATGAACCACTTGTCGCACAGCCAAAGTCGGCGGTCCATTTCGTCTTTGATCCATTGAATTTTGTGTGCATTGTCCAAAACCAATGTGGTCGAAATGATAGATGGGAACTTTTGCAGATATGCCTGTACAACTTCAAGTGGTTCGGGCTTCGTGCCGGTAAGATCAGTAAAGTCTATCGAAACAACAACATTGTTGGATATCCATTTATAATGACCCCACATAAAATATATTTTATTACCGTTGACGTCTTTTAATGGATTCGGCGCGGCATAGGATTCCCCTAACGTTCTGCCTTTCTGAAAGGTCATCTCCGCCTCATGCCCCAGCCACTTGTCGGAGTCAGAGTTAGCGTGTCTGGTGACTTGGACTTCGACGCCCAAACGCGCTACCTTTTTATAGTATCTAACATCGCAAGCATAATCCGTGTGGTCATCCGTAAAATGATCTGCTCCTGTTAATATTCCAGAACCTTCCAGACACGATCCGGGATAGCTTCTCGAATAATCACCGATATTCGCATCAATCAGATAATCCGAAACCGTAATCGCAAATCCTGATATTGGTTGGAGCAACATCAATACCATTAACGTTACTATCTTTTTCATCGCACACCTCTCTATTTGTATTGTTCTGAGATTATTCCTCTAACTATGCTTGGCAGCTTCCAATTGTTCTTACAGTTACCATAGTCGGCATTACAAATATCATCCTTCTTTACTATTTTCTCCATTTCGTATTTATTACCTCCTGGATAACTTACGATAAATGGGACATATGAATCGCTTGGATTCAGCGAGCCATGCCATGATTGACACGCATATGCTGTTGTATATCTTTCAATAACATCTCCTGTCGTAGTATCTTTCATTATCAACACAATATCTCCACTTCTATCTTTATGATTCATACCGTTGATCCTGGCCCAGGCATCTACATATGAACTACCATTGAACGGATCAGAAGTGGCACATTTTGGGCTGCCATCATCATTTAAACCATCAAATACGCAGTAATTTCCATTCACGCGAACCAGTATTTGACTTATAGATGATTGCAGTCTTCCGACGGAGTCCTTTAAGTCAGCGTACCCATCTTCTGACAGACCGAACCATTCTCCGGCTTCAGTTATATACTCCGCTTGCATTGTTAAGCGGAAGATCTCTGCGACCTCACCCATGTCATCCTGATCGGTTAAATAAATATGCGCCATCGGGCCATTCAGAGCAGCTATGACATTGGCTTCGGATATTGAGGCTCTTGCTCCGTATGCTTCTTTCTTTGAAAAAAGCTTCGCGATTGGGTCGGGCGCCAATACCCGATAGCTGAAACTTCCGCCGCTAAACTTTCCTACTGACTTAAACACCTCCCCCAACTCCCATATATGGAGATTGTTGTTGGATTTCTCGGCATCTTTGGCTTCATCGGAAGAATAATCATCCGTATGTAATTCACAAGACGTATCTGGTGTAATCACTCTACCATCAGGCATAGTGATAGCGGCGAAAGCTGGCATTGCCGTTTCCCCGTGGTCCGACACGATGATGAATATCTTGTTGTCGAATTCGTCTTTGTCTTTCAGAGCATTTACGATCTTTTTCAACTTGCCGTCTGTTGTTGATTTTACGTAGTCCGCATATTCGGCCATACCTTTTACGTGAGCATAGTGGTCAAGTCCCGACAAGTATACGGATAAGAGAGCCGGAAAATTTTTCCTTTTTCCGTTTTGGGGGTTATTCGGTAAATAACTACTGATGAACGCGGCTGTTTCATCCGCAGAAGAACTATCCATTAATGCAGCTGAATATGACGTCCCTACTCCTCCTGGTATTTGCACTGCCTCAAACAACGATCTGGATATTGGACCTGAAGTTCCCCATCCGTCCGCCCCTTCCGCATACTGGTTTAACATGCTGACAGTTCTACATTCATTTTCTGTTGCGTCGCATCTTGCGTCGGCATCGGAACTTCTCTTATAGCGCTTCGAGACAAGTGAATTAATGTCCGTCCAGAACGGTTTTGCCTCTATTCGCAATGCATGGCCAGGTGCCGAAGCATCAAGCTTCGTTTGTAATGTTGGATGGGTGTATATACCAAAGTCCGCCGGCATTATGTAATTCAAGATAAAAGGCAGCGATTGTGAAGGCCAGGAATAAGACCCTCCTGGAACTAACGGCCTAAACGCCCCGCCGTCCCCGTCTAATGTCACCATACCTGATGGGAGCATATACATGCCGGGAATCGTCTCATAATTCGCCAACATGTCACGCGCAAAAAACTCATTCCCCGTTATGCCCGTTGCACTCGGCGTCATTCCCGTGAATATGCTCGCCCAGGCTGCAAACGTAATCGAAGGGAATATGGTGGTGACCTCCGCGAGTTTTATATGTTTGTCCGCAGCTCCAGTCGGATCGCATGATGAGAAGATAACACCATCATCGTACTTCCCGCCCATGACAGCGCAGAAGCCCTTAACATCGGAAAGAGGAACGTAATAGGGACTGCTGAAACCGGATCCGACAGTGTCGGCGTAGGTGGCGTGTACACCCGTACCGTCATCTGTACCACTCGGCGCATAGAGAACATCCTGCCTCAGCCCGTCAATACCGAGGACGACGACGCCCACGGGTTCTATAGGCAGCACTTTCCGGGCGCCGCCCACCTCGACCATGAAATTGTTTCCGAGGCCCGCATAAAGCACAGCGGTGTTGCTGATATTTGACGGAAATCCTATATCCAAATCGGTTCTCGACCTGTTGGAGATGATGAATTTATCTTTATCGGAATAGCCGTCTACCGTGTCCTTTATTTTCGGGTAGCATTCGTTTCCGGAGGTAATGAAATGAATCTGATGCTCCGATGCATAGCCTGTGTTGATTTGCGGCGTACTTACCGGCTGACCCATAGTTGCCGTTGCCGTGGACAAAGTGACTATCCTGCCTGTAAGCGTTTCACATGATGAGATCCATGACTGGGACTTTATTGCAAGATGGTATTTTTTTGTACCGTTGCTATTGTTGCTCCCGTCGCTGAACTTTACTTCTTCAGGCTCTTTTGGCTGGTTTTCATCGGTTAAAACTCTTATCTGCGCAATCGGAATCGTGACCTTGTCCTCGCAGGCTTCATTCGCTTCGCAAACGCCGTTGTTGTTCCCGACATTGTCAGTGTTGATCTCCGAAGTGCTCGTTATCTCAATATCCGTTCCCCGGTTCAAGAGCACCTGCGCCTTGTAGTGGGCGTTGATATCGAATTTCGTGCCCTGTACAAAACCTGCCGCCCCCTGCCCCTTGGTCTTGTCACCAGGAATGTAGTTTATCCACTCGTCAACATTGTTTGCGTTTATCTTATAAATGTCCACATCCGCAATAATGGCGCTGTACTCGGGCGGTAGAATGGTATACTTGAATGTCGTATCAACCGTGGAATAGCTCTCGTCATTCAACAGGACGATTTCCGGTTCTATGATTAACGCGGCATTGACGCCGAATACGGTGTAGGTGACTTTTTCATACTGTCCGGTGTCATAAACACACGCGGTCTGGTGTGTTGCCGGATCGACCCCGCATATGCCTGTATGCGCTGCTCCCGAGTCTTTTTCAAAGGCGATGACCTGGCCGGATTTGATAGTGACCACTTTGTCTACGGGCACTTCCGTTCTGGAGGCGCTGCAGTTGTTTGCCGTGTCGTAGAATACCTCTGGCACGGAAACTTCCGCTTCTCCGAAAGCTTCGATGGTGTTCTTTGCAGGGGTGACGCCGGTTGTGTACCGCGTCTGGTACTGGCCGTTGGTGATCGTTGTGGCAGTGACAAGGCCATTGCCATCTTTGGGCGTGAAGGTGACTGTCCCGTTTGTTATCTTTTTTGTTTTTATGATTCCGGTCGGCTTTATTTTCCAGCAGTTTGTCTGCTGGTTGTTGATGGTGCATTGATACGGCCCCTCGGTGGTGGTTTCGTCGGAATACAGGGCAAGTGCCGCTGTGAGCGGCGCTTTAAGCTCCGTTCCCGTCTTTGCGGCATTCACCAGCTCTCCCCGGTCATTGTACAATTCAAAATAGGTGATCTGGAGTGAAGGCGCTATATAGCCATCGGCGTTTTCCCTGGATCCGTAGCTCGTGAGGGTGAATTCTTCAGGTGCCTGGATGCCCTGCGCCGTTACTTTTACCTTGTACCGGGTGTTGACGGTGTTCCCGAGCACGGCATTTACCGTTGCCCCGAAATATTCCGTTTTCACGCTTATGCCTGTCTGGCCCCCATAGTAGGTGTCACAGTCTCCATAGAGCGGATAGGCAATATGGCCCTCCGGATCAGGAAGATTACATTCTTCACTTTTGTAAAATTCGATGTTTCTGAACCCCTGCTCATCTGTGGGAAGAGTAACCAACGGATCAATGGATTCCGCTGTTTGGGCGGAAAAAATAACCGTCGCATTGGATACGACGTTATCGTATTGGTCCAGTACTTTAACGCGAAGACTTCCGACAGGATTATTGACATACCACGCCACCCCGTCGCCGTTGAGCTTCTTGATCTTTTGGGGAACTTCCGGTTTGCCGTATTGGGCGAACGGTTGGTCCAACTGAAGCTCGCCGGAGTAACCCGAAGCAGTCGCGGTAACCAGGTTCACGCCGATCTGAGTGGAAAATTCATCACCGGGATCGAGCATCATATATTGAGGGTTGGCGTCCGTGCTCTTTCCAAGGGTAAGTTTTGCCTGCGCAATGCCGTTTGCACCTGATGTGGTCGTGCAGTCTGTTTCTGAAAGCGGCCCTTCGTTCCCACCAGCGGCATTGAGACACTGGAGCATCCCGCCACCGGAAATGATTTTAAACTTTATACTTGCACCCAAAACAGGAGTTCCTTTTGAATCGGCGACAAATACGGCAAGCGGCTTGGGCAGAACACTGTTAACCGCCGCTATCGGTTGTTCGTCTGTTGCGGCTATTTTACGAAGCCAGGCGGCTGATAAAGGATCATGGTTCACAATTCCTGAATAGGGATGGCTTAGCGCATGCATTGTCAGATATTTATTTATCACGTTAGCCTTCAACTGTGCTCCATTCGTAAATCGCTACTTTGCGCCTTCTTTACAACTCATCATTTCGGTTTTACGACAACATCAAGCACAAGCTTCTTGTCTCCATTGCGAACCGTGATCTGAGCAGTGCCTGATCCGACGGCAGTTGCAAGACCGTCTGCATTAACAGTAGCCACCTTTTCATTATTGCTTACGTATGTTGTCCCTGCTTGTCCTAAGCGAAGATCTCGCTCGACACCATCTGAGTATTCCCCCTTAACGTAAATTTGTCTTTTTTGTGTCAGCCGTGAAAAAAACAGCCTATCCCCCATATCAGATTTCAGTTCCCGCAGAACAAGCGAAGATGGCAAGCCAACATTAATTTTAATTTCTTGAGCATCAACTACCCCAGGAGAAGTCACAGCATATGCCATAAGAGTGATCGATCTTGGACTCCCAGTCGGCAATATGAAATTGCATTTGTATTTCGGATGTGTCCTTATTGCACCAGCACAAGCATTTGTAATACCGCTGACAATAAAATGAACTGATTCGATTAATTCTGGATCGTCAGGCGTCAATTCGGCTATAAGCTCAACGGTATCGCCTTCTTTGAATGCGGTCCCGTTTTGGGGTGATGTTATCACTAAGGCATAACTACTCAATGGTGCCAACAATAAAATCAATACAGCTAAACAAATGTGTTTCATCGGCAATTTTCTTCTCATTTTCCCCTCCAAAATATATTTCAGTAATCACATGCAGGTATATTTCCTGCTGAGTTAATTTTTGCATCAAGTAATTGTTTTACGCAACTCTGCACCGCGGACTGGCTTTTAGTCACGGTAAAATGATCATTATTATCAAAAACTCGAGAATTTTCGATATTCCCATTAATTTGACTTCGCACGGACACGATCCTATCATTTCTACCCAAGAACGTCGCATCATTTTGACTTCTAAATACCGGCGTATAGAAATAATGTGACGTCACGTAATGCGCTGTTTTCCAATTCCAGAATTCAATATTAACTTGAGTTTCAAATGATTCGTCAGGTACTAAACTAAAACGACTTTTCATCTGGTCCCATAATCCATAAATTAATCCATATCCGTAATCATTGTCAGGAGCTCTTCCTGCAATCTTGAAAGTCGGAATCGGCAAAATTTGGTTCTGCAATTGTCCTAAAACTACACTATTAGGATTTAAGTCATCAAATGCAAGACCATCGGGAAAACCAATTGCAGCAAGCGCTTTTTTATGAAGATCAAAGGGACGCACCCATTCAATCCATTGCGTTGCTACTTCCGATCCTAGATGCGGCGTATCGATTGTAATTAACTTTCGGATTGAATCAGCGCAAGTCACGGGCTGTCTTCGACAATACTCGCGTGTAACAAGCCCGCCTAAGCTGTGAGCGATAATATCCACTTTACTAGATGCAAAACCGGCTGACTTGAAATCATCCAATGTTTGGCTTACCACTTCCTCTATAACCGTATAATTATCAGATAGCGAACCTACGTTGCTATAGTCGCCTGTGCTATAATCGGCTTTACTTACAAAGTACTTACCGTTATCACCTGCTACAATAGGCTTAAAATTATTCCACGTGCTATCAGGTGTTCCCCACAAACCATGCACCAGCACCACGGCCGGACGTTTCAGCTTAATCGTCGGCAACCCAAGTGCGCTACCGTTCAATCTGGTCGTCACCTCGCGTTCAGGCAGGTCTTTGTCCGATGTCTCTTGCGACGTGCCAAACCGCACGAAGGAAGTCGGTACCTCGTATCGGACTGTAGCTATTCCCTCCGAATTAAAGCTGACCGGGCGTGATGGTACCGGATTGTTTCCATTCAGCAGCGTCCCTTGTATTTCCTGTGATGCGTTTAAGACCTGTGAGTCGGCTATGCTCCACTCGAGTGGCGAAAGATCCTCTCTTCCGTATTTGAGCGTAAGCGCGAGCTTAATCGTGGTGATATCGTCTGTGACCGCACCAATAACCTCGGTCGGCTGTGCTTCGTCGGTCCAAAGTTTAACCTGTCCAACCGGTATCGTAACTTTATCCACGCATGCTTCATCCTGCTCGCAGATACTGTTATCATTTCCGTCGTTGTCATTGTTTATCTCGTTCCTACCCTTTATTTCCGCATCCGTCCCGCGATTCAGGACGACCTGTGCCTTGTAGTGGGTGTTTATGTCGAACTTGCTCCCCTTCACATACCCGACAGACCCCTGTCCCTGGGTCTTATCGCCGGGAATGTAGCCCAGCCATTCGTCAGTGTTGTTGGCATCAGTCTTATAAATATCCACATCCGCGATGACGGCGTTGTACTCAGGAGGCAGAATTGTGTACTTCAACGTTGTATCCGTGGTGGTTTGACCGTCATCATTGACCAGGATCAGGCCCGGCTCTACCGTAAGCGGCACGTCTACCCCGTAGACCACATATTCCAATATCTGTTTCGCGTCAGGTGTTGGGAGATAAATAGTGGCATTGGTATCTGAGTTAAAAAGCGCCGACTGTCCGGAATTGAGCGTTATGTCTCTCGTGGCCGGCATGAAAGAGGTGGCGAGATATTCATCGGTGGATGAATAGTAATAGACCTCTGGTACGGCAATGGTCGCCTTGCCTTCTGCCTTGATTTTGTTCACAGCGGGAGCGGCGCCGGTCGTATAGCGTGTGCTGTAAAGACCATGTCCAAGATTTTGAGTGCCGGCTGACGTGCCACCCCCCTGGGTCGGGTTGAAAGCAACCGTCCCATTCTCAACCTTTTTCATCGTTATAGTGCCTTTGGGCTTGATCTTCCAACAATTGGTCCACTGGTTGTTGATTTCGCACAGCGACGGGCCTTCTGTCGTGAAATCGTCGGTGTACTGATAGAACTCGGACATAAGGGGGGCCTTGAGCTCTTCTCTGGTCCTGGCCGCATTGACGGGCTGGCCTTTGTCGTTAACGATAGTGAGATACCCCATGTAGATTCCGGAGGGAAGATAGCGGTCATTCGTTCCCCGGTAGCCCGCGCTTTGGAGGGTGAATTCTGAGGACGGTATGCCTGTGGCCGACGCTTTTACCGTGTACTTGGTGTTTACGGTGTTGCCAAGTACAGCGTTTACAATAGCACCGAAGTACTCTGTTTTTGTATCTATCTCGGTATAGTACGTTTTGCAGTCTCCGTAAAGTGGATACGGGATGTGTTTATCGGGATGCGGGAGATTGCACTCCTCGCTCCTGTAGAACTGAATGTTTCTGAGCCCTTGCTCAGCGGTCGGAAGCGTTACCGCAGGCTCCAGGGATTCTGCTGTTATCGAGGCGAATTTTACGGTCACGTTGGAGATAGGGTTGTCGTACTGGTCCACGACCTTGACCGCAAGACTTCCTGCGGGATTGTTTACGACCGCAGTCGTCCCTTCTCCATAGACCTTCACGATCCTGTCCCGGATGTCGGGCTTTCCGTAGGCCTCGATGGGCTCGGCAAGTGAAATCTCACTCAAATTACTCTGAACCGATGCAGTGATGAGGTTGAGGCCAAGTTGAGAATAATTTTCATCGGTTGTGTTGAGAATCTGATAAATGGGATTATCTCCGGTTTTCTTTCCGAGGATGAGCTGTACCTTTGCTATGCCGCTTTTATTAGTCGGCCGCGAAGTGCATTGATCGGCCGGCGTGTCAGTGGGAAGACCCAATATATTTAAACATTTGAGTTTGCCCCCTCCGGCGATTGTTCTGAATGTCACTGTTGCCCCCCTTACCGGTAGGCCTTTTGAATCGGAAACGAATACGGCGAGCAATTCAGGCAATTTAGTACCCACCGTTGCAGGGGATTGTTTATCAGTCGAGGAGACTTTTACCAAAAATCTCGCTGCAAGAGGATCGTTATTCGACGGCCCGGCGTAGGGCTGATTGAGTATCTGCTGGTAGTATTGATTCAACCACTGTGCGTCCACCGGACACCCTCCCGCGATCATGCCGCTAAGCATCCAGCCGGATTCGCCGGTTTCTAAATTCTCTTTGACATATCCAGCACCGGTCCAGTCGTGATGGGCGATATCGGATTCAGGAATTCTTATTGTATAGTTCTGATTGACCGAGTTCGTAATGTCTTCCTTGATACTGTCGTCGTAGGACAATGTCGGGAGAATAGCGTCGATGTTGGTTTTGTCGATAGTAATAATGGCGGTTGCGGGTTGCGCGTTACGCGTTGCGAGTTGAAAAAGCTTGGCAGTGGAGATGGATTCGACTTGGAAATCGTCCTCGAAGATTCTATTCTCAAGAATCGAACCTTGTAGCGATGAAAGCTGCATGAATAACTTGACCCGCTCTGAGCTTTCAGCTGTCAGCTGTCCGCTTGTAGCTGATTGCTGACCGCTGACCGCTTCCACTGCCCGCAGGTCCGCATCCACATACACGCCCTTCCAGGTGAACCCATGGGGCATGTCGAGAAGGTAGGTCACGTCGATCATTCCGGCAAGAGTGACGACGGTCGGGAGCGGCCTGGTGATGGAAAGATGAAACAGCGAAGCCAATTCATCTTCAGCCTGGTTTCCTCTGTCGATGTAGTGCTGCGCAGACTCGAACAACAGCCGCTCCGCGTCCTTTTCCCCCTCACCCCCACCCTCTCCCGCAAGGGGCGAGGGAGTAATCACAGCCTTCCCGGCGGTTATGCCGATGACCGTAAGGTTTCCGGTGATCATGGTGTTGGTAATCGTTTCCGCAGGCGTAGCGCCCTCATTTACTGAGGGCGAATACAATTCCATGGTGAGGGTGTAATCCGCGCCCATCGGCAGGCCGTCTGTGGCAACGACGATTCTTTCACCGTTGATCTTGAGTACCGGCCTGAGCCGAACGAGATAGCTGGGCGTATTGTCCAGCCCTCCGTAAGAATCAATGATCTCCTGATCCTGAACGGTTTCCGGCTCATAGCTTATGGCTACTTGCTGGTTCGAAAGCTTATACAGCGGCAGGGTAATCTCGAAAAGTTTATCTGTATTCGCTGACGGCTGATTGCTGACCGCTGACAGCTTCACTTTGTGAACAAGCTCATCAGGCAGTGAAGTATATTCATTCGTCGCCTTGATCAGCGAGAACTGTGTGCTCGATGGCAGGATGTTCATGACCTCGGGAATAAGGGTGCGGGTTCGAAGAAAATCACTATAAGTCAGTTGGGAGTTTAGCGTTAGAAGTTCGGAGTTTATGGAGGACTTCAGGTATTCCAGCGGCGTCTGGTTCAGCTCGAAGGGTGTGCTGCCGGTTCCCGATGACGCGAGACCGAGATACTCGTCCCTGACTGCTGATAGCTGATCGCTGACAGCTGTCTCTTCAAATATAGACTTCGAATTGCTGTACGTGTATCCCTTCACCTTTATGCTGGTGTCCAGCCCCATCCAGGTCTTGCCGTGCTCGTCGAGAATCGCGCCGCGATAATTGGCCATCGGGATGAGTGACTCGATCCATATATGCTCGATCTGGAAGTTTGCTATCTTTCCGCCCTGGATCACGGGCGAATACGGAATCCCGGCCTTTTGGAAGAACTCGGCAATCTTAGCCGGATCGTCGATGCCAATGATATTTTTCACTTTGTTGATGGGTTCTTCTTTGCCGCTTGCGAAGAATTGTATGTTGCCTCGAACAAGCCGTGTCGGGAACCCCGAGGCCTTGAGAAGCGACGAAAGCAGCAGCGCCTGATCGCAATCGTTCCCGCTCTTCTGCCGAAGCGTCTCCTCCGCCCCTTTCTGGCAACCCCAGTACCACTCGGTTTCGATGGAATTTTTTACGTATTCGTACGCAGCAACAGGCTGCCAGTTCAAGGACTGGGCGAGTTCAGCGATCTCTTTTGAGATGGGTGCTTCGGGCGTGCTCTTCGTATCGTCAGGAGATACGGTCTTATTCCCACCTTTGTACGCAGGCGTGATTGCAGGGGATGTGCTTGGTTCGATTGCGGGATAATTGAGGTGCTTGTACGGGAGCGACCCGATGATCGGGCGATGTTTTTTAGAAACAAACTTATTCAGAAGCGATTGCAGCTTGTCGGCTGTCGATTGCTTGATGGTCCCATCGGAAGATAACTTATCTATAAGTGCCAGATACTCGGCCAACGCCTTCCGATATCCCTTGACCATCGCCTCGTGTCGATCAACAGCCTTTGTTCCCAGCGACTTGACCTTCTCTTCTCTCAGCTTGAACCGTTCTTCCATCAGCAGATTGGAGATTCTTATATTTTCAGCGGATAGTTTAAGTTGGGCGATTTCACCAGAAACGGAAGAGCCAATCTGGATTTTTTTCTGGATGGCTGCAACGATTGCCTGGCCTTGTGCAAGACCCTTCTGGACATCTTTTTCGAGGCTGTCCTCAAATGCATGGCCCATCAGGGGGAACAGAACCATAATACTCAGGATCAGGGATATGCAGAATATGGCATTTGGCCAGCGGTGTTTGGGGTTTCCTGCGGATTTGAAAAACGAAACGATCTTGTTTCTTTCCAATGGTTCCTCCCCAGATACTATAGTCGGAGTTTTTGATAAATGAGGTGCGACTATAACAATCTCGCATGTTCAGGTCAAGCTCAAATTATAGCTTTAGGGAAATTTGGTGAAAATTTCATATTTTAATGCCCTGCAACTCTATAAATGTATTATCTTTTTTTTGGGGTCAGGGTATTTTCAGGGTAATCGCCACTACAATGCACCTTTCTATTCACTACTCTAAGAGAAATTACGTTGTCCATCCGATATTTATTAAACCTGAACAGGGCTCAGGATAGGAAAAATCGCTTCGCTGCTAAATTCCAGATCGATCCTGATTCCGGGTGGGTCAACGTTCCGCAGAAATTGACGCGAGAAAAAAAAGCGCCCCGTCAAGATGACCGCTGTTCTGAAACAATTTCTCGAAATGGCCTTTTGGAGGGATTTAAAGCGGCGGGTATCCATGACCTGCGTCTTCATGACCTGAGACAAGACTTTGCATCCAGACTCATCAATGCAGGTGCAAGCCTCTACCAGGTCCAGCATCAGCTTGCTCACAGCGACCCCCGGATCACACAGCGATATGCGCACCTGCTGCCGGAGAATCAAAGCGTAGTCGATAGAATTGACGGTACGTGGACTACTACAATTCTACTACAGTCAAAAGAAAAGGAGCCACGGCAGCTGCCGTAACTCCTTGGATTGAATGGCGTCCCCAGCGGGATTCGAACCCGCGTTATCGCCGTGAAAGGGCGGTGTCCTGGGCCAGACTAGACGATGGGGACAGATGTACTAATTCGGAATTCGGAATTCGGAATTACTGATCTGAACCATTCCGCATTTCGCATTCATCATTCCGCATTGCAATAACTGGTGAGCCGGCTGGGACTCGAACCCAGGACACCCGCCTTAAAAGGGCGGTGCTCTACCAACTGAGCTACCGGCCCATCGACCTCGATGGAAGAGGCGTATATTAGCAAAGAAGGCGGGCTGTTGTCAACAAAAAACAGGATGGAACAGGTACTTCGGGCAGAAAGCACGGTCAAAAGAGCGTAAGGGCAGCCTGTCATCTGCGCGTTTCGCGAAAAACTCCGTTTTACCGTTTTTTATTCGCCTGAAAGGGCCGCTCGAGAATGATGGTCTCGTCGCGGCGCGGGCCCGTCGAAACAATGGACGGCTTGACGCCACTGAGTTTGCAGAGCTTTTCCACGTAGGTCCGGGCCTTTTTCGGCAGGTCTTCGTATTTTTTTATGCCGATCGTCGTCTGCTTCCAGCCGGGCATGGTGATGTATTGCGGAACACCGTGTTCGAGCACCGCAAGCTCCGACGGCATTTCTTCGTACAGTTTTCCCTTGTGCTTATAGCCTACGCAGATCTTGAGCTCGTCGAGCGTATCGAGCACGTCCAGCTTGGTAATGGCCGCGCTTGTCATGCCGTTCACCCGCACTGCATGCCGGATAATGAGCGTATCAGCCCATCCGCAACGCCGCGCCCTGCCCGTCGTCGCCCCGTACTCCTTGCCGCGCTCGCGCAGCAGTTCGCCGGTCTTGTCATTCAGCTCCGTGGGAAAGGGGCCGCTGCCGACGCGCGTGGTGTAGGCCTTGACGATACCCAGGACCTCGGTGATCGTGTTCGGACCGATGCCGAGCCCGGTGCAGGCGCCGCCGGCCGTCGGGCTTGATGAGGTCACAAAGGGATAGGTCCCGTGGTCCACATCAAGGTGCGTTCCCTGGGCGCCTTCGGCCAGGACCTTCTTCTTCCCGGCGATGGCTTCGCTGAGATACAGCGTGGTATCGGCGATGTATTTTTTGAGCCTCCTGGCATAGCCCATGTACTCGTCATAAACCTGGTCCTGATTCACCAGCGGCGCGTTATAGAAACGCTCGAGCATGAAGTTCGCCTCGCCGGTATTGCAGGACAGCTTTTCGCGGAAGGTCTTTTCGTCCAGGAGGTCGGCCATGCGGATGCCCTTGCGGTTGATCTTGTCCGCATACGCGGGCCCGATGCCCCGGCCGGTCGTGCCGATCTTCTTATTTCCCTTCAGCTTTTCGCTCGCCACATCGAGCGCCTTGTGATACGGCATGATGAGGTGGGCGTTCTTGCTGATAAGCAGGTTCTGGTCGAATTTGATGCCCCGCTTGACCATGGCATCCATCTCTTCAAGGAGCGCCGCAGGGTCCACGACCACGCCGTTCCCGATGATGCACTTCTTGCCTTTATGCAGGATACCCGAGGGGATCAGGTGCAGGATGAACTCGTTCGTGCCCACCACCACGGTATGGCCGGCATTGTGGCCGCCCTGGTACCGCGCGACCACGTCAGCCCGCTCCGTGAGCAGGTCGATGATCTTCCCTTTGCCTTCATCGCCCCACTGGGCGCCGACTACGACTAAGACAGGCATGATGACTCCTTCAGCAAATCCGCATTCCGCAATCCGAAATCCGCATTATATTTTGACCTGTTTCACGGACAGCACGTTCGGCATCTGCTTGATCTTTGCCATAAGCTCGTCGGACACGGTGCCGTCGATGCTCACGACCGACATGGCCAGACCGCCCTGCTTCTCGCGGCCGAACTGCATGCGGGCGATGTTAATCCCGTTCTGTCCCAGGATCGTCCCGATGCCGCCGATGACGCCCGGTTTGTCATTGTTCATGAGCACGAGCATGTCCCCATCGGGCACGGTCTCCATGGGAAAGTTGTCCACCTGGATGATGCGCGGCTCTTTTTTGCTGTTCAGCGTGCCTGCAACGGACAGGTCCTTGTTGCCAGCTTTGACCTTGATCGTGATGAGGCTCGTATATTCGGTGATGTCCGTTGATTTGGATACCTTGATCTCAATGCCGCGGTCCTTGGCAATGAGCGGCGCATTCACATAGTTCACGTTCTCGTTGACGATCGGCGTGAGAAGGCCCTTGAGCGCTGCGAGCGTGATCGGCTCCTGCTTGAGATTCGACACCTCGCCGCTGTACTCCACCGTCACCTGGGTAAGGCCGCCTTCGCAGAGCTGCGCCTGGAACAGGCCCATGCGCTCCGCAAGGTTGATGTAGGGGCTGAGCGTCGGGAGCTGGTCCGCGGGCACGGACGGCACGTTCACGGCGTTCCGCACGGTCCCGGCAATGAGATAATCCACGATCTGCTCTGCCACGGCCACTGCCACGTTCTCCTGCGCCTCCAGGGTGGATGCGCCCAGATGCGGCGTGGCGATGAAGTTGTCGAGCGTGAGCAGCGGATGGTTCTCCGGCGGCTCTTTTTCGAACACGTCAAAGGCGGCTCCGCCGACCTTGCCGCTCTTTAACGCTTCATAGAGGTCCGCTTCGTTCACAATGCCGCCGCGGGCGCAATTGATTATCCGCACGCCGTCCTTCATCTGGCTGATCGTGTCTTTGTTGATCAGATTCGCCGTTTCCTTGGTCTTCGGCGTGTGGAGCGTGATGAAATCCGACCGCTTATAGATCGTGGGCAGGTCTGCCAGCTCGATGCCGAGCGATTTTGCCTTTTCAACCGAAATGAACGGATCGTAGGCCAGGACCTTCATACCAAGCCCGATGGCGCGATTCGCGACCACGCCGCCGATGGCGCCCATGCCGATAATGCCCAGGGTCTTGGCGTAGAGCTCGATGCCTTCGAACTTTTTCTTCTCCCATTTGCCGGCCTTGAGCGAAGAATACGCCTGGGGGATCATGCGGGCGAGGGCGAAGATCATGCCGATGGTGTGCTCCGCCGTGGTGACCGTGTTGCCGCCGGGCGTGTTCATTACGACCACGCCCTTCTTGGTGGCAGACGGGATGTCCACGTTGTCGAGACCGCTTCCTGCGCGGCCCACGACCTTGAGCTTCGTAGCTTTTTCAAGCAGCCCTGCGTTCACCTTGGTGGCGGAACGGATGACCAGGGCATCGTAATCGCCGATGATCTTCTCGATCTCCTCGACCGAGGTCTTGCTCCGGGCGTCAACTTCGAGCCCGGCCTTCTTTAATATCTCGACCCCGATGGGCGAGAGGTTGTCGCTGATCAGAACCTTCATGGAACCTCCGTATGCGGATCAAATCACGAAGGTAAGAGGTTAAGATGGAATGAGGGTAGGATTTTTTCTTCTTACCTTCTTACCTTCTTACCTTCTTACCTTCTTACCTTCTTACCTTCCTGTTCTTTACTTCATCAGAATCTCCTGCGCAGCTCCCACGCCGGTCCCGAGCTTCACCGGATGGCCCAGGCCCTTCAGCACCATCTCGATACCGGCGATTGCCGTGATCACATCGAACGTATCGGCATAACCCAGGTGCGCAATGCGGAAGATCTTGCCCTTCAGGTGATCCTGGCCGCCTGCGCCGGTGATGCCGTACTTCACGCGCAGGTCCTTGTAGATCGCCTGGCCGTCCACGCCCGCCGGCGCTTCAATGGCCGTAAGCGCGTTGCTCGGGCTTTCCTTGGGAAAGAGCTTGAGGCCCAGCGCGGCAGCTCCCGCACGGGTCGCCCGCGCAAGCTTGTCGTGGCGTTTGAACACATTCTCGAGACCTTCGTCCTGAAGCATTTTAATAGCAGCGTTCAGCCCGATAATGAGCGTTACCGGAGAGGTAAAGAGCGTCTGGTTCTTGGCAAGGTTCTCGCGCTCTTTTTTGAAGTTGAAGTAGAATTTCGGCGTCTTTGCCGTATCAGCCATCTTCCAGGCCTTGTCGGACACGGACACGAACGCCAGTCCCGGCGGCAGCATCACGCCTTTCTGGGAACCGCCGATCATCACGTCTATGCCCCACTCGTCGGTCCTGATATCATGGGCCACAAGCGCCGAGATCGCGTCAACCACAAAGAGCGCGTCGGTCTTTTTGACCACGGCGGCGATCGACTTGATATCGTGATACACACCCGTGGAGGTCTCGTTCGCCTGGACGAACACGGCCTTGATCTTCGGATTCTTCTTGAGGCTGGCCTCGACCTGCTCGGGCTTCACGGAATAACCCCATTCCACCTTGACCTCTTCCACTTTCATGCCATAGGCCTGGCAGATCTTGGTCCAGCGTTCGCCGAATTTTCCGCCGTTCAGCACGAGGACGTCGTCGCCGGGGCTCAGGAAATTGGACACTGCGCCGTCCATGCCGCCGGTGCCGGTGGAGCACAGGATGAGCACATCGTTCTTGGTCTGGTAGAGCCACTGAAGGCCCTTTTTCGCGGACTCGAGCACCGGCAAAAAGTCTGGTGCACGGTGATGAATGATAGGCATGGCCATGGCCAACAGCGCCTCAGGCGGCACCGGTGTCGGTCCAGGAGCAAGGAGATATTTTTTCTGCATGGGAATTCCTCCAATTCTTACGGCTAAACGGCAATTATGAGTTAATTTTTCGTATTATCGTACACAAGCGCTGAAACACAAAGGGTTTCTGTCACAACGAAGAAATCACAGGCCCGCCGGGACGATACCGATGCCCGGGGTTGGTGTGTCGCTGGGATAGTGCGGATGTCTGTGCTGTTTCAAGTTGAACTGCCTTTCCTCGATGGTTCTGGTCAAAAAGCCCCATGAAATTAGCACAGGGGGCGGAAAATTGTCAAGAAAATAATACCGCTAGAATCCGGCACCCTGGCGGCAGGGTGGGATTGAGGATCATGCAAAAAATCACCCTCCCTGCCGCACATCCTACAGCAGGGGTTTCTGGATGATGTCCATGGTCATGGTAATCGTCCGTACCGGATCTTTGCGGTCATTCGAGTAGATGGATATTCTTTTTACCAGGATACCGCTCCTGCCGGTGGTGTCCACCGTTGCCTGAATGCGGCCAAGGCCTCCCGGTTCAAGGTGATTAGAACTAATCACCGCGGCGGTGCAGCCTCAGGTAGGCTGGATCCGCTGGATCTCGAGCGCGGCATCTCCGGTGTTCCCCACCTCGAACACATGCTGCAGTTTGGCCCCCTCGACGACCTTGCCGAAATCGTAGGCAGCCTCTTTGATCCCTATCTGAGGCCCCTTCTGCTCCTGGGCCGGCAGCGCCTGGCCTGAAAAACCCGCCGCAACTGCCACGAACATGATAGCAAGTACCTGCTGTTTCATTGCACTACTCCTTTTCCCCGGCTACGGTCATGGGCTTTACTCGCCCATGACCTTGACCAGAATTTCCTTTTCCCGCTTACCGTCGAACTCTGCATAGTACACCGTCTGGTACACGCCCAGATCGAGCGCCCCCTCGGTCACCGGAAGCGTCAGGTTGTGGCCGGACAGGAGCGACATGAGATGCGCCCGGGCGTTCCGTCTGGCATCGGTAAGATCATGTTTGTACTCGCCGACCGGGACGATCCTGTCCATGAGACCCATGAAGTCCTCGGTCAGCGATACGTCCGAATCGCTCACATAGACAGAAGCGCTCGTGTGGTGCGGGAACAACAGGACCATTCCGTCCTGCACGCCGCTCTTCGCAATGATCTGGGACACTTCCCGGGTAATGTCGCGGATCTCCCGCTTGTCTGCCGTCACTATCCTGATAAAATCCCGGTAGGTTTTCATGCACACCTTTCCTGAACGCCTACAACCCGATCTTCTTTTGATAGATCATCTTGACCAGGTCCTCGCGGTTAATAATATTTTTTTCGATCAACAGGGTGATAAGCGCATCGAGCCGGAGATGGTCCTCGTGCGAGCCCTGGCGGGAAGCCTCGTCCTGGGCGGTCGTCGCCACCAGCGCCTCACTGCTGCTCGTCATCAGGTCGCTCCCGAAGATAATCTCCATCTTGCCCGATTTCCCGAACGGGTCGGCCTTCGGTTTACGAAGCACAACTTCGTGGTCGTAATATTTCCTGATGGCGTCTTTGATCTCGGACTCCAGCGCCAGCGCCGGTTTGATCGTAAAGCCGGTGCTGAAACTGAGGTCGTCGATGGCCTGCATATCCATGGGGTCGGACATGGCGATCACGATAGAGTTTCCCTCTTTTCTGACCGGCATGACCCCGTATTTTTTTGCTACATCCGCCTTGATGAGCAGGATCGATGCCGCGGGAAGCTCTGGTTCGAACAGGTCCACATAGGGGATGTGCATTTTTTCCGCAATCGCCCTGGCAAGTTCCTCCTCGCGGACGAATTCCATTTCAACAAGGATGGAGCCCAGCTTGCCGCCCCAGTTCCGCTGGTGCGACAGTGCCGTCTGGAGCTGAAAGTCATCGATCAGGCCGGATTCCTTCAGAAAGTCACCGAGCTTTTTCCTTTCCGCCATGGCCCCTCCATTTCACAATATTTCATGTACCTACATAAAATATTTTGCATATTATAAGCCATGGGCACGGAGGATGTCAATCTTTTACACCAATCCGCCGCTGTCCGCTTTGCCGCCGGAAGACTTCAGCAGCGCTGTTTCCGGCAGCATCTCCCTGACGAGCAAATGCCTGTGCTCGACGTCGCCGAGCGCTGCCAGGAGGCTGGCTTTGATCCCGGGCTGCTCGCGCTCCAGGGTGGAGAGCAGGTGTTTGATCCTGGATCGTTTCAGGTCCTGGTCGCCGCAGGCGGGGCAGGCGCAGCAGGTAATGGGGAAACCCGCTACTGCGGCGTAGCGGATGATCTCATCCTCGGGCACGTACACCAGCGGCCGGATCACGATATTGCGTCCGTCATCCGCATGGAGCAGCGGCGACATGGCCTTTATTTTTCCATTGTAGAACTGGTTCAGCAGCAGCGTCTCGATAAAATCCTCGCGGTGGTGCCCGAGGGCGATCCTGGTGCAGCCGAGCTCCC
>Ga0315272_10000513_pt1 | contig 19543 bp, 18 predicted proteins | sample C3_middle_MG_FD_203918 | JGI IMG/M metagenome (GOLD analysis project Ga0315272, IMG submission 203918) | Sediment microbial communities from Yellowstone Lake, YNP, Wyoming, USA - C3_middle | ecosystem: Environmental > Aquatic > Freshwater > Lake > Sediment | place: USA: Wyoming | collected...
ATCTGGCAGCGCGGAGCCCAGTGAACCTCGACGGAGTCGCTCCACGGCTCGACGCGGTAGTGGCGCCGGAAGCCGAAGCGGACACCGTCGCGAGCGCTCTGGTCAAGGCCCGCCCAGCGGCGCACGTTCGAGTTGCCGCCGTCGGCGCCGGCGAGATAACGGAAGGCGGTACGGCTGTCGCCAGCCACCACGCTGCCATCCCGGATAGCGGTGACCGGCGTGCCCCAGCGCAGTTGGACGCCCGCGGCTTGCGCCTGTTCGACGAGGATCTCGTGCAGCCGGGTGCGGCGGATGCCCAGACCCACTCCCCGCGAAAACCGGGCCCCCACGGCCGATCCGTATCCAAGGAAGCGGATGCCGCGAAACGGCGCTCCATCCTCGATCGAGAGGTTCACGCCAAGCCTGCCCAGCGCGGCCAGCGCGTCGGGCATCAGCCCTTCGCCGCACGCCTTGTCGATCGGTGGGCGCGCCGGATCCGCCACCACGACGCGAAGCCCTTTGCGGCGCGCCGCCAGGGCCGCGGCGAGACCGGCGGGACCGCCTCCAACTACAAACAGATCAGTCGTCTCCATGCATCCCTTTTCGTTAACCGGGAAAGCCATCGGCGGAACAGAAACTGCTCCCCGCGACGGGCGTGCCCCATCGTCGCTACTGCGCTATATCGGCCTGATTGATGCTGCTTCCCGCCACTCCATAGACTCATAGGGCAGCGGCGGTTCGACGGCGACGAGTCTCGCCGCCATGTCCGCAACTCAGATATTCACGACCCGCCTTGCCAGACCGAGAGCTTCGGTCCAAAACGCAGTCGACTCGTGCATCTGCTTCACGACGCCGCTGAGGGCGCCTACAAAGCGGTCGATCTGCGAATCCTCGACCGTCAACGGCGGCGCGGCTTTCAGCACCAGATGGTTGTTGCCGCAAATCTGCGTGAGGATGTTGTGGTCGCGGAACAGCCGCATTACGACGATCTGGCCGAACATGGCCGGGTGGATGGCCATGAAGGACTCGAAGGCCAGCCGCAGCGCGAGGCTGCGCGGCGCGCGGAACTCGATGCCGCTCAGCAGGCCCAGGCCGCGCACCTCCTTCACCATTTCGTAGCCCGCGAGAGCTTCGCTCAGGCGGGAACGAAGCAGTTCGCCCTTCGCCGTGGCGCGTTCGCCAAGACGTTCCTCGTCGAGTACGTCGAGCGTGGCGAGCGCGGCGCGCATCGACAGGGCGTTTTCCCCGAAGGTCGAAGCGTGAATGATCGAGCGCTTCAGCGAACTGTAGACCGATTGGTAGACGGGCTCTGTCATGAGCACCGCGCCAACGGGAACCAAGCCGCCGCTCAGAGCCTTGGCCATCACCACCATGTCGGCCTCGGCGCCGTAATTCTGAGAGGCCAGAAAGCGCCCGGTGCGGTACATGCCGGTCTGCACTTCGTCCAGCACGAACAGCGTGTCCGTCCGGCGGCAGAGCGCCTGGGCAGCGCGCAGATACTCGGGACCGGGCAGCCGGATGCCCGCTTCGGCCTGTACGGGCTCAACGATGAACATGGCAAACTGCCGCGTATTGAGCTGCCGCTCCAGCGATTCGAGGTTGCCAAAATCCACGCTGGCCGTATCCGGCAGCATAAGGCCGAAACCCTCGCGCCAGAAGGGGTCGCCCATCAGCGAAAGCGCTCCGCAGGTCAGTCCATGAAACGCGCCATTGGCGTACAGCAGATGGCGGCGCCCGGTGTGGGCTCGCGAGAACTTGATCGCGGCCTCCACGCCCTCGCTGCCGCTGCTTGCGAAGAAGACCTTCTTCAGGGCGCCGCCGGCTTTCGCCGTGAGACGCTCGGCCAGGGCGCCCGCGCTTTCCGGCACGTGGCTCTGCAGCATGGCCGGGCCGCGCCGCTCAAGTTCGTCCTCAAGAGCGGCAATCACGCGCGGATGGTTGTGGCCGACGTTGTGGACGCAATAGCCCGACAGAAAATCGAGGATACAGCGTCCGTCGTCCGTGATCAGTTCGACGCCCTCACAGCGCGCATAGCGCACGTTCATGGAAAGCACGTCCAGCAGGCGCGTCCACTGCGGGTTCACCGCACTGCTGTAGCATTCGCGCCGGTCCGTTTCCAGCGTTGGGTTTAGCAAAGATCGAGCCTCCCAGAAACTCAGGTCATGAAGAGCCGTGCGCCCTCTGCCGCGGCTTCCCGTCAAAATCTTCCAGATGAACTTTGGGATGCGGGCTTCGACGTTTCAGTTACATCGGTTTTGTGTCTGTTGCGTTACGAATGGACCACAGCTCGTTGCGGGCGCGGCGTGGGGAGCGGGCAAATCGGGACGTTCTTTCAGGTAATCCGGCGGTGCACCAGAACCGGCTTCACGGCTCTCTCCATTTCGAGATAGAATTTAGCCGCAATGGCAGATGACAACCGCAGACGATTCCTTAAGGGCGCGGCGGCCGCCGCTGCCCTCCCCGTAGTGGCCGGCGCAAAGGCCGCGAAAGCCACCACGCCCCAAAAGAAGGTTCACTATCAGGGAGCCAAACCAGAGAAGACTCCACTGTTCTCAGGAGCGGTTTCTTACGGCAACCTGCTCTTCATTTCCGGCATTGGCGCGCATTTCCCGGGCGATATCAAAGCTCATACGAAGCACGTTCTAGATGAGGTCGAGAAAGCGCTCGTCAACGCTGGTTCTTCGATGGACAAAGTCCTGAAGGTCAACGTTTACCTCAACGACCTCAAGGACTATGCCGGCATGAACGAGATGTTCCTGGGCCGCTTTGGCGCGGAGCCCCCGGTGCGCACAACCGTGGCCCCCGCCGGCGGAATTCCGGGCAACTCACTGGTCGAGATCGACTGCATCGCCTTTATTTAAGCGGCGTCGGGCGGTTCTATCAGCCAATCACCAGCTCGAGCAGGCGCGCCAGATCCATCGCCTGCGGGGGAGTGACCAGTACCCCTCGCAGGTCCCCGGCGCGGACCACGAGGCCGTCAATATCGGCGCCGCGCAGATTTGTGGTATTCAGGTTCGCTCCGCTCAGGTCCGCACGGCGCAATGTCGAGTCCGGAAAGATTGTGCCTTCCAGGTTCGCGGCGCGAAAATCCGCCTCGTCGAGGCGGCTGTTCCTGAATTCGCACAACCGCACCGCGCCGCTGTTGAATTGCGCGTAACGCGCATCGCAGTTGTCCACCAGCACGTCCTGCCAGCGGCATTCGATGGCTTTCATGCCGAGCAGGCGGCAGTCGATGAACTCCACCCGGCGCGCCTCGAATCCGCGCAGCACCGCATTTGAGAGATCGCACTTCACCAGGCGCACATCGCGCAGATGCGCCGAGCGAACCGTCACGCGAGCCAGACCCACGCTCTCCAGCACCACGCCGGTGAGCGTCAACGACGGGACGCCGGCTCCGGCCACGTCGGCGCCTTCCACCCTCGCGTCTTCCAGCGGCAATGCAGCCAGAAACCCCGTAGCGTCGACGGGCGTGAGATCGTCCAGATCTATTGGAAGATCGGCCGGGATGCGCCCGGCTCCGGCCGTCTTTCTGCGTTCTTGCGCCATGCTTCGAAGCATACATCGGGGGGCTGGTGTGGGGCGGCTCTCCAGAGCCGCGTGGGCCCTCCCGGGCCCGCAAAACAAACTCTCCGGAAGCGGGGCTTGGAAGCCCCGCGCGGCTCTGGAGCGCCGCCCCACTTTTGCAGGGCCTTGCCGCGGGCAGTCGTCCAAGGATGAATACAGGGCGGAGTTGGTGAGGGATTAAGGAGGCGAGACCAGGCGTACGCCGGCGAAGACGGTTCGAGACGGTACGATCAGACGGTGGTCCGCAGCGGCTGCACACCCCTCAAGATGTCGGCCATATCGGCGCGTGCAATCTCCAGCGCGTAGTCCGTCTGAAGGTTCATCCAGAACTCGGCGGTCGTCCCGAGATAGCGCGCGAGGCGGAGGGCCATGTCAGGCGTGATCGCACGGCACTCGTTGACGATTTCGGCGATTCGCGTTACCGGTACACTCAGATCGCGGGCCATGCGGTTGATGTTGAGCCCAAACTCCACCATGAACCGTTCCCTCAAGACCTCTCCCGGGTGAACCGCCCTTTTTACTAAATGTTTGATCATGAATCAGCCACCCCTGCTCTTCATGGTCGCTGATCCTGGCGAACTTCGCTTGACGACATCGCCGGGCGGCGCCCGGCTCGCCCTATTCGTCCCGCAGCACCTCCATCGGTTTTTGCGACAGAATCTTCAGACTCGCCAGCCAGCCCGCGGCGACTGCAAGCAGGGCGGTCATTGCCGTGGTCAGCAGCACGGGCGCCCACTCCACGTGAAACTCGGCGTCGAGCAGTTTAGTCATGAGCAGCCGCGTGAACGCCGTCGCCAGTGCGCTGCCCATGGCGCCCGCCACCAGTCCGACGATCAGGAATTCCACCGAGAAGATGCCGGCCAGCGTGAACCGCTTTGCGCCCAGCGTCTTCAACACAGCCGTCTCGCGGACGCGCCGGAAACGCGTGCCCGCCACCGTCGAGGCCAGGATGATCGCCCCGGCGAGAATCGCGAAACCCGCAATGAAGCGCACCACCAGCGACACCTGGTCCACCACCTGCTGCACCAGGATCATTACGTCGGCCGTGTTGATCACCGTGACGGTCGGATAGGCCTCGTACACTTTGCGCTGGAACATGCCGATCTGTTTACCGGTCAGCCGGACCAGGCCCAGATACTGCACGGGCAGTCCCTCCAGCGCTACCGGGTTGAACAGCATTTCCATCTGCTGGCCGGTGCGGACCGTGCGCTGCCGGAACACCGCCACTACCGGCGTTTCAAACTCGCGCCCGATCGCGCTCCATTTGAGCTTCATGCCGGGCTTCAGCTTCAGCGTCGCGGCCATCTCCTCCACCACCGCCACCTGCGGCCTGGCGTCGCCCGGTTTCCACCAGCCCCCTTGACGGGCCAACAGGTCCGCGGGCGGCCGGTCCGCGAAGGTCGCCTGGCGCGTGGACTGGTAATGGCGGTCGTGGCCCTGCAGGTTGAGATCCGTCACAGGACGCCCGTCGATGGAGACCAGGCGTACGGCGACCAGCGGTTCCATCAGGGGCTTATTCTTCAAGCCTTTCAAATCATCCAACAGCTTCTGCACCCCATCGCGTTCGCGATCGGTGATGTTGATCAGAATCACGTTCGGTGCGCCGGGCGGAGCCGCCGTTGCCACCTCCTGGAGCAGCGATTTTTGCAGCAAATAGACGCTGAGTGTGAACGTCACACCGATGCCGAGCGCCACCAGTACCGAGGGAGCGTGGTTGCCGGGACGATATAGGTTCGCCATGCCCTGGCGCCACTCGACGCTCCAGCGGACCGGGGCCTTCCGCACCAGCCAGCGCAGACCGCGCAGCAGCAGCCAGGCGACCCCGGCGAGCAACAGCAGGCTCACCGTGATGCCGCCGACGAAATACGAGCCCATCTTCAGGGATTCGGCCAGCCAGCCCGCGATCAGGCCGACGCATCCCAGGATCAGCAGTCCGGCGGCCAGGGCAGGCAACTCGCGCCGGATCCGCAGCCGGAGCGACGGCCGCAACTCCGCCATTTCGCGCCGGAAAATCGCAGCCGGCTTGATCTCTCGAATCGACAGCAGCGGAGGAATCGTGAACAGCAGCGAGACCAGCAGGCCCACGCCAACGCCCTGTACCGCGAACGCGGGGCTCCAGGCGAGCGCATGGTCGAACAGGAAGAACTTTGCGAGCAGCAGCGGCAGCATGCGCTGGACCGCGAAGCCCACGCCCATGCCCGCGACGCCCCCGGCGAGTCCCAGCAATGCAGCCTGCAGCGAATAAATGGCGACGATCTGCGAACTTCGCGCGCCCAGGCATTTCATGATCGCGATGGAATCGAGCCGCTGCTGCATGTGCGCGTGAATCGCCGTCGCCACGCCCAACGCCCCGACCACCAGCGCGATCAGGCTCACCAGGCTGAGGAACGTTGTCGAGCGCTCCAGCGAGCGCCGGATGATCGGATGCGACTCGCGGTAGTCGGCCACCATCGCTTCCGGAAAGACGCGCTTCAGCTCGCTCCGCATCGCGTCGAGGTCGATGGCTTGCGGAATGCCCGCCTGCGGAAGCCGGAACAGGATTCGCTGCGAAGCCCGGCTGCCGAACGTCATCAACCCGGTGCGTTCCAGCCCCTCGCGGCTGATTAACACGCGCGGCCCGAGGTTCAGGCTGCCCGTCATCCGGTCCGGTTCGCTGGTCACAGTCCCCACGATGCGAAACTCGGCCGAACCGAGTTTGACCATCGCGCCGGTTTGCACGTTGAGCCGGATCAGCAGGTCGTCGGAAACCGCGAGGCTCTGCGCGTCCAGCGCCACGCGTAATGGCCTGTCGGGATCAAGCGTGACTCTTCCGTAGAAGGGATAGACGGCCGGATCGACGGCTTTCACCGAGACGAGCGACGGCACGCCGTCCGGCTTCCCTGTGCCCATCATCGAGACCGTCTCCGAGATACGCGTGACCTGTGCCCCGCGCCGCACGTAAGCGTCGATGCACCTCTGCTGCTCGGGCGTCAGCTCGGTGAATTGGCGGATGCTCACGTCGGCCGCCATCAAGGTGCGCGCCTGGCGCCGCAGCTCTTCCTGAAAGGCGTCGGCAAAGCCGCGTACCCCTGTCAGAGCGCCCACGCCTGTAGCCACTCCCAGCACGGCAAACAGGAACTTGGGCGCCGACGCGCGCGCCTCCCTGCGGGCGATGCGCCAGGCGAGCTTCCAACTCGTGATGAACCTCATGCCGCCTGCTTCTCGTCGTGGGCGATCCGGCCGTCGCGCATCGTCAGGATGCGCGAGGCGCAGAGCGCCAGGTCATGATCGTGCGTTACCAGTACGAGCGTCGCGCCCTCCCGCCGGTTCAAACTCAGCAACAGTTCGAGCACCTGCTGGCCGTTTTTCGAATCGAGGTTGCCTGTCGGTTCATCAGCCAGCAGCAGCGGCGGGCGCCGCATGAAGGCCCGCGCCAGCGCCACCCGCTGCTGTTCGCCTCCCGAGAGCTGCACCGGATAGTGATCGCGCCGCTCGTTCAGGCCCACCGTGTCCAACAGGCTCCGCGCGCGCTCGTACGCTGCGCTGCCCAGTTCGCCGGCCAGTTCCGCCGGCAGCAGCACGTTCTCTTCGGCCGTCAGCGTCGGAATCAGTTGGTAGCTCTGGAAGACAAAGCCGATCTTGCGTCCGCGCACCTCCGACAGGCGATCCTCGCCGAGTCCGGAGATCTCCTCGCCGTCGAGCCTGATGCTGCCCGCGCTGGGGCTGTCGAGCCCGGCGAGCAAGCCTAGCAGCGTGCTTTTGCCGCTGCCGGAAGCGCCCATGATGGCCACGTACTCTCCGCGCTCCACGGTCAGATCGATGCCGCGCAGGATGTCGACGCGATGCGTTCCGGTGTCGATCCACTTGGTAATCCCCGTTAATTCGAGGATCGGACGATCAACCGCGCCATGTTCGTTCATGCCTGGATGTCCCTCGCCTCTTATGATGGCAGTGGATGCACTCGCGACGTTTCATCACACACGCTTTGTTTGTAACGATTTGTTGCGGCCTCTGTCCCGCGACGCTCCCTGGCGCGGACACGCGGCCCGTGATTGTCGCTTTCGGCGACAGCCTGACTGCCGGTTACGGTCTCGCACCCGGCGAGAGCTTTCCCGACAGTTTGCAGAAGCTGCTCGACCAGCGCGGCCTGCGTTACCGCGTGGTGAACCAGGGGATCAGCGGCGACACCACCAGCGGCGGCGCTGAACGCGTGAAACAGGCGCTCCAGTTGAAGCCCGCCGTCGTGATCGTCGAACTCGGCGCCAACGACGGTCTACGTGGCCTGCCGTTGACGGCGACCCGCGCGAATCTCTCCGTCATCATCGATCAGTTTCGCAAGGCGGGCGCGAAGGTCCTGATCGCCGGCATCACTCTGCCGCGCAACTACGGGCCGGATTACATCCAAGCTTTCGACAAGATCTATCGCGATCTCGCGCGGGAAAAGCGCGTCGCCCTGATCCCCTTCCTGCTGGAAGGCGTGGCGACGAATCCGAAGCTCATGCAGGCCGACGCGCTGCATCCCACGGCCGAGGGCGCGCGCCGCGTGGCGGTCACAGTGCTGCGCTATCTCCTGCCGTTGTTGAAGTGAAGTGAGCGTCCTGGGGCGGCTCTCCAGAGCCGCTCCAGACCAAAACGAGAATGGCGCCTCGCGAGAGGCGCCATCCGGTTGAACGCAAGACTAAACACGATCTCCGGGACTCCGGGCGTCGCGCCTATCCCTTCTTAACGGGCTTGACCTCGGGCTTTACGCCTGCTTTACCCATCTTGTCGATCTCGTTGAACGCCACCGTGCGGCCTTCGTCGAGGGCGATGTTGGACAGGATCACCGCGATGGAGTCATTCAGGCCCACTTCCAGATCAGCTTTGGGCCGTTTCAGGGTGCGGCAACTGTCGAAGAAAGCCTCGAGTTCGGTGTCCACCGGATTCTTGTCTTCGAGCGGAACCATCACACCCTTCATGTAGAGCCATTGCCGCGCGAACTTCATCTCTTTTTCGAGGAAGCTCTCGTTGCCCTTCATCAGGTCTTTGTCCAGCAGGATGGGCAACGCCTTGGTGCCGGCGGCCGAGACCATGGTAGCGCCCGCTTTGGCGGCCTCCTTCTTGCCCTTCGCCGTTTCCACGACGGCGGGCGGAGTCGGCTCGCGGAACCACATGCCGATCGGCATATTGGTGTCGTCGCCGAGAGTGATTTCGATGGCGCCCTTCGTCCCGCAGATAATCTCCCCCACCTCCGTGCGCTGGGCGCCGACGCCGGCCCAGTGCGTACTGGTGGGGATGCCGGTCCACACCAACCTCCGACCCTTCGGGTACTTGTAGATCAACTGCACGTTGTCGAGAATGTCGCGGCCATCCATCATGAAGTCGTGCGTGCCCAGGCCCATCACCGACTCCGGAGTCATGCCCAGCATCCAGTCGGCGACGTCAATCTGGTGGGACGCCAGCTCCGCCACCAGGCCTCCCGAGTATTTCCGGTACAGACGCCAGTTGCCCATCTCTCCGACGTCCTTCTTCATCTTCCAGCCAGGATCGCGATGCCACTGCGCCTGCACGTAAGTGACCTCACCCAGCGTGCCCTTCTCGATCATCTGCCGCGCTGCCTGATACATTGCCGAGGAACGCCGTTGAAGACCCGTCTGCATCAACTGCTTTGGCTTCGAGGCGACCAGTGCGCGCAGCGCGTGCACCTCTTCCGGCTTGAACACCAGGCTCTTCTCGCAGAACACATGCTTGCCCGCGTCGAGCGCGTCCTTGGTCACCGGGAAGTGCAGGAACAGAGGAACGGTGACGAATAGCGCTTCCACGTTCCTGTCGGCCAGCAATTCCCGGTAGTCCTTGTAGCGCTTCGGGTTGCCGCCATAGGTCTGCTGCGCCTTGTCCAGCGCGGCATCGTTGATGTCGCAAATCGCGACGCAACGGCCGGTGTCGATTCCCTTCAGATGTTTCAGCAGGTAGCTGCCGCGGCTGCCCGTGCCCACCATGCCGAACTGTACTGCATTAGTGGCGGCGCGGGCCTTCACAATGGCCGGTGCTCCATCGACAAAGGATGCGGCGGCGGTAACCAACGCTGCGGCGCCCACGGCGGTCTTCACCGCGTCGCGCCGGGTCATATCTTTTTTGGGGTTCTCAAGGTGCTCGGCCATATTCAATACAAACCTCTATGTTGAACGGTTCACGCAGGGTCTCGATTGTCGTCTATTCTAACTGATTCTTTCAGGGCTGCCGGGGCAACGCTTCCACCGGACTGGGACACACCGCGGGGGCGCTGGGAGCGGCAGCCTTCTCCAAAGCGTCCGCGGTGCGTGCCCGGCGTGCCGACCAATCGGCGCCAGCTAACACGATCAGGCCAGCGAAGAAGCTCCACGTCAAGACGGTAATTGAATCGACGAACCCGCCATACTCGTGCCGGAACTTCATCCGGACCCAGGGCCAGATGGCCAAGTTCACCCACTTGAGCGCTTCTAGAATTACCGCGATCACCGTCGCACGTGGCAGCACCTGCATGACCGGCACCTTCGTATTCGGCAATCGCCAGTAGACCAGAAACAGGATCAGGGTCGTGATGGGCAGCGACGCCAGCTTGAAAACACCGTGTGAGAGCAGCCAGGGCATTTCAGACGCGGTTCCGAAGGCTTGCTCCCACATCACACGGCCGGAGCCCGTGATCGACGCCGAGAACAGGGCCAGGACGCCGCAGGTAAAGATCAGCCCCGTGCTCACCAATTGATTCATCAGGAGGTTTCTGCCCTTCACCACGCCCCAGGCCCGGTTCAATGCCACTTCCAGAGGCAGGAAGACCCCGTTCGCGATGAGCAGCAGCAGCACCACCGAGATCCATTCAAACTGGCGTACATCCAGCCGGCTCGCCTCGAGGTTTCTGACAATCGTCACGCCGGTGCCGCCAGGGAAATAATCGCTTATAGAGAGGTAGATGGCCCGAATGGCAGGTGTCGAGTGGAGTATATGCTCGGAGATCGACAACATCACCAGCAGGAAAGGATAAAACGCCAGCAGCACGTTGGCCGCGATCGAAAACGCGAAAACGTGGGTTTCCGGCTCAAGCAGATAGCCGCCGACGGCCTTCCAGTCTTTGAAGAATTCCAGGGAAGCGCCCCGGATGCTCGACCAGACACGAATTAAGGAGGGTTTCACCGCTACTTACCAGTCTAGCGGTTGAGCGCCCCAATCATCCGATTTGGGCTCCGGCGAGAGCGGATTCGAGCAAAGTTGTTACCTTAGAAAGACAGAAAACCATGCAACGCCGGACATTTCTCCAGACCGCTCTCCAAACTGCTGTCGCCGGTCCGCTGGCCGCCGGCGCGCTGCTCGATGCCGCTCCGACGCAGTCATTTTCATTTATCCATTTCACCGATCCGCACATCCAGCCCGAGTTGCGCGCGGGCACCGGCACGGCCCAGGCATTTCGCGCTATCGGGAAGATTCCGCATGACTTCGCTCTCGCCGGCGGCGATCTGGTAATGGACGTCTTCGCTCAGGGGCCCGCGCGCGCCAAGGCGCTCTTCGACCTCTACCGGACTACCGCGAAGGACCTGCCTCGGCCGGTCCATTCCATACTCGGCAACCACGACATCTACGGCATCTCGAACAAGTCGGGCGTTTCGCCAAGCGATCCCATGTATGCCAAGAAGCTGTTCGAGGATCGCCTGGGTCAGCCGCGCTATCAGTCGTTCGACCACAAAGGCTGGCACTTCATCCTGCTGGACTCCGTTCAGATCGGTCAGGAGAAGAATTGGTTCGGCCTGATCGACGCCGAGCAACTCCACTGGCTGGCCTCCGACCTCAAGAAGACCGGCACGCAGACGCCCATCGTCGTTCTGACGCACATGCCACTCGCCTCGGCTATGGGACAGTTCTTCGGTGGCCCGTCCGAAGGCCTGAAGACGCTGCTGATTACAAACCCGCGCCCGGTCCTCGATCTATTCGAGGGCTACAAGCTGAAAGCCGTACTGCAGGGCCACACGCACGTCCGCGAGGTGGTCGCCTACAACGGATGCCACTACATTACGCCCGGAGCCGTCTGCGGCAACTGGTGGAAGGGTGCGTTCAAAGGCTCGCCCGAGGGCTTTGCCGTGTTTACGGTGAAAGGCGACGAACTCTCCTGGGAGTTCCGGACTTACGGCTGGCAGGCTGCCTGAGCAGCCGCACGGAGCTGTGATCTTAAGGGACGTTGGCTACTGATTCGGCCAGGGCGGACGCGTAAACAGGCCCCCGTCGACGTACAGCGTCTGGCCGGTGATGAACTCCGCCGCGGGCGTGCAGAAGAAAGCGACGGCGGCGGCGACATCTTTCGGTAGTCCAATGCGGCCCATCGGCGTCAGCTTCGACCAGCTTCCGGCATAATCCCCGAGTTCCAGCTTGGTCCGCTCGATTTCAATGGCGCCGGGGGCCACGCAATTCACCCGAATCGCGAACTGGCCCAGCTCGAAGGCGGCCACTTTCGTGAACTGTTCGATGCCGCCTTTGCTGGCGGTGTAGTCCACCAGTTGCGGGAAAGGCCATTTGTTCGAGCCCGAGCCGATGTTGACGACGCTGCCTCCGCCGATGGCTTTCATACGCAGCCCGGCGCGCTGCGTACAAAGAAACGTCCCCTTCAGGTTCGTGTCGATGACGCGGTCCCATTCGGCCTCGGTCAGCTCCAGCAGGGGCTTCCAGGTCTGGACGCCGGCATTGTTCACCAGGATATTCAACGCGCCGAACTCGGCATCCACGCGAGCGAACATGGCGTCCACATCGGTCGAGTTGCCGACGTCGGCCTGCACGGTGAAGGCGCGCCCCCCGTTTTCAGCGATCTCGTGCACGGTCGCTTCGGCGCCCGCGGCGTCGTTGTGATAGTTGACGGCGACGGCGCAGCCCTGGCGGGCGAGCTCGAGCGCGATGCCCTTGCCGACCCCTTTACTTGCGCCCGTTACGAGCGCAAATTTGTCTTCAAGCGGTCTTTGCATGAATCGGATTCTACACCGGCGCAGGTTGTTACGGATCTTGAACGCAAATCCTGTTGCCCCTGAGTTCATTTTTCATCACACTTGGAGGTTCGGGAGGGCTGCACAAAACATTGACCTTGAAAGTGACCGACACGGCCGCTATCTTTGAGCCCACGGAGCGCTGGACAACCGCTCAGGCGAGCGAACTGTTCGACGTGCCCCGTTGGGGCAAGGGCTACTTCTCGGTGAGCGAAGAGGGGCACGTGTTGGTGCACCCGGGGCGCGACCCCAGCCGGTCTGTCGATCTGAAGAAGCTGGTGGACACACTGGTTCTGCGCGGCATCGATCCGCCGATCCTGATTCGCTTCGGCGAAATCCTCGGCAACCAGCTTCAGGAGTTGCAGAGCACATTTCAAGCCTCGATCGCCGAGCACGGCTACCAGGGCGGCTACTGTTGCGTGTACCCGATCAAGGTGAACCAGCAGCGGCACGTGGTCGAAGAGATTTACAAGTACGGCCGCGAGTTCGGTTTTGGTCTGGAGGCCGGGTCGAAGCCAGAGCTTCTCGCCGTGATCGCCATCGCCGACAACAAGACGCCGATCATCTGCAACGGCTTCAAGGACGACGAATACATCGAGATGGTGATGATGGCCCGGAAGATCGGCCGCCGCATCATCCCAGTGGTGGAAAAATTCACGGAGCTGGAGCTGATCCTGAAGTACGCCGAGAAGCTCGGCGTGCGGCCCGAGATCGGCCTGAGAGTGAAGCTCGCCAGCCGCGGCGCGGGCCGCTGGAAATCGTCGGGAGGATACCGCTCGAAGTTTGGCCTGACGGTCACCGAGGCGCTGCGCGCGCAGGAGACGCTGAAGGCCGTGGGCATGGAGGACTGCCTGAAGCTGCTCCATTTCCACCTGGGCAGCCAGATCACGAACATCCGCCACATCAAAGCGGCCGTGATCGAAGCGGCGCGCCTGTACGTGGATCTCAAGAAGAACGGCTGCGGACTCGAAATGCTCGACGTCGGCGGCGGGCTGGGCATCGATTACGACGGCTCCCAGACCGACTTTGAATCGAGCGTGAACTATACGCTGCAGGAGTACGCCAACGACGTCGTCTATCACATTCAGAATGTGTGCGACGAGGGCGAAGTGTCGCACCCGACCATCATCACCGAGTGCGGCCGCGCGATTGCGGCCTATCACAGCGTGCTGGTGTTCAACGTACTCGGAGTGGCGGGTTACGGCGACGAAGAAGTGCCGAACTCGCTGCCGGACGACGTGGAGCAGCCGCTGACCGATCTGCTGGAAACGTACAAGAATCTCGGCGTCAAGAACCTGCTGGAAGGTTTCCACGACGCGCAGCAGGCGCTGGATTCGGCACTCAACCTGTTTTCGCTGGGCTACCTGCCGTTGAAGCAGCGCTCGCTCGCCGAGAACCTGTACTGGCTGATCTGCCGCAGAGTATTCGCCCTGGCCCAAAAACTCGACGTCTTCCCGGAAGAACTCGAAGGGCTCGATGCGATGCTGGCGGATACTTACTTCTGCAATTTCTCGCTGTTCCAGAGCATGCCGGATAGCTGGGCGGTGAAGCAGCTGTTCCCGATCATGCCGATCCACCGTCTGAACGAGCCGCCGACACGCAGCGCCGTGCTAGGCGACATATCGTGCGACAGCGACGGCAAGGTGGACCAGTTTATCGACCGGCGCGACGTGAAGAAGACGCTCCCGCTGCACCCGTTCAACGGGGACCCGTATTACCTGGCCACGTTCCTGGTGGGCGCCTATCAGGAAATCCTGGGCGATCTGCACAACCTCCTGGGCGACACCCATGCGGTCCACGTGCGGTTGAACGAACAGGGCACGCCGGTGCTGGAAGCGGTGATCCGCGGCAACATTGTGAAGGAAGTGCTGGACTACGTTCAGTTCAACGCGCGCACGCTACTGGAACAGTTCCGGCAGGACGTGGAGCAAGCGGTGTTGGACGACCGCATCGGCTACGAGGAGTCGGGCCGCATGTTGAAGTTCTACGAGGAAGGGCTGTACGGCTACACTTACCTCGAGGACGCGCACACGCACTGACACAGTGGGGCGGCTCTCCAGAGCCGCGTGGGGCCTCCAGGCCTCACAAGTTTGTCCGGAGCGGGCGCTGGAGAGCCCGCGCGGTCCTGGAGGACCGCCCCACCATCTTCCCTACTTGACGTCGCTCTTCATGACCTTGTAGTTCAGCGTAGGCTCTTCCAGCTTGTAGTCCGAAGGAACTTCAAACAACGACCTGGGCTGCTCGGCGCGAACGATGTTGGTCAGGCGATAGGTGGTCTCGCCGAAACGCGGATCGGTAGTCTTTGTCAGCACCTCTTGCTGCAGATCGGGAGAGTACCAGTGTTCGGTGACGGTCTCAATCGGCCGCTCGTTGCCGACCGCGCCGGCGGGGATGGTCGTCGTGTCCCTGGAGCCCGTGCACTCCACTCCTTCGATCACCTGTTTGCCGAGCGACTCAGTCTTCACGTCGGCCTTCATATCGGCCGACATAAAGGTACCAGCTCTCACATCGCGATTCACGTAGATAGCGTTGGTTTGGGCCCCCGCCATGGGCATTGGGAGGGGTATGGGCATCGGAACGGGAACTGGCGACGCGGAGTCGCTGGAAGAGGTCGTGACCATCGTGGTGAAGGTCTGCGTCCTGCCGCCCTTGCCAGCCTCGCCCGCCACGGCCATCGCGCCGGCATGCGTTGCGCCTTTGAGTGAGAACCGGGTGGCCTGCTTGTTGTTGTTGTTCAGGGTGATGTGATCGCCAGAGACCGGGTCATCGATCATCGTCACCGAGAACTGCTTCATGTCGGGCATCCACGCTCCGGCCGGGCTCGGCGTGATTTCCACACGGGTCCGCCCCTCCGAATCCCGATACGATTTATTGCTGGTCTTGCTGACAATGCGGTTGCCATCGGCCAGGACCTGAACGCTCTCGGTTGTCGCCTCCGCGGAATAGGGCGCGCCCTTCACGGGGTTCATTGGCCCGCCGAACCGCGCGATCATCGGGGCTGGTCCGGCGAACGCACCCGACGTCTCCACCTGGATCTTGGTCTGATGCTCAATTGCCTGTTGCGTAACCTGCTGAGCGGCGGCCGCGGCGGCCAGGGCCAGCACGCCGATAATGTAGCGTTTCATTGAAGTTGCTCCCTCGACTTTCAATCGATCCATCCAAATCGTCAGTTCTGCTGAACGGGCAGGCGACGCACGAAGCGCATCGCTCGCGGCAGCCCGTCCTCTCCGAAAAGAATCTCCACCGGCGCCGTGCCGCCCGCGGACACAACCCCAAAGCGCATCGCGGTTCGCGCATCCACCTCGGAGCGCACCATGACGGAACGCGCGGAGGGTGGCAAGGCCGTATTGAAATACCACGGCGAGAGAACTACTTCACCCCTGCGCCAATCCCCCGCTGCGGTGGGCGGGCGGATACCCTTGCCTCGTTTCGGATTCGACGGAAGCGGAAGCCTGGCGCTCCCGGGCTCAGGGTTCGCGGCGGGGGTCCGCACAGCCGCCTGCAATTCTGGTTTATGCACGGCCGAGGCGACAGGCGCCGGCGGCGCGGTCGAAGTGACAGGGGCACGGTTTCCCTGGGCGACCGCTTGAGGATGCGGCGATGCAACGGATAGACCCGAACGTGTCGTGATGCCAAAGACGATGGCCGAAAGCACCGCCGCGGCGGCCAGACCGGCGATAGCCCAGCGCCGGTGGGCCTTGGCGCGGACCTCGTACCGGAGCCTCTGCCGCACTCGTTCCGGGGCCATGCCCAGGCCGGTCTCGTCGGCGAGTTCCGCCAGAGCCCGCAGCAGGCTCTCTTCCGGATTGCCCTTCATGCCGTTCCGCATTTCCGTCTCTCCATCCGATTCAGCAACATCGCCCGCGCCCGGTGCAGGCGCGAACGAACGGTTCCCACCGCGCAACCCAAAGTCGTGGCTGCGTCCTCATAGCTCAATTCCTCCAGGTCGCAGAGCGCGACCACCTCGCGGTAGGTGGCCGGAAGCGCAGCGACAGCCATCCTGACCAGCCCCAAACGCTGTTCCAAATCGAGCCGCTCGAAGGGATCGTCTTTAACCCCAGGCTCGGGAGGTTCCTCTTCCGTCGCGGTTTCCGCCGGCAGCCGCCGCAGGATCAGCCGCCGCGCCATCCCGTAGAGATAACTTCGCAACTCGCCACGCGCGGGATCGTAGCCGCGGGCGTCCCGGATCAGCGCCAGGAACAGCTCCTGCACCACGTCGTCCGCGTCGGCGGGCGATCCGGTCATGCGCAGTGCGTAGCGGTAGACCGGCGGCATATGCCGCTCGTAGAGGGTCTCAAAGGCGCGCTCGTCGCCGGCCTGGAGCCGCTTGAGAACCTTCGCTTCCTGCTCCTGGCCGGTTTCGCTCGGATTGGACTCGGACTTGAACGGCGCCACTCGTATTCAATTGAACGCTCAAAGCCCGGAAGTTCCAAAATCTTGTTGAACGATTTTCCACTAGGATCGTGAAGAGAGACCTAGACAGTGATTTCGACGCACGCCCACGATCGCCCACGTAACTCAGCACAGCGCTGCGAAAGGCCGCGCGCGGTCCTCGCCCGAAACGGCTTACTCCCGGGGCAGCGATGAGTGAGTTGCCGCAGGCGAACCTGCGCGTGGTCTTGATTGAGCCGCGCAATCCGTTGAATATCGGCGCCGCGGCGCGCGCGATGAGCAACTTCGGGTTCCTCGACTTGCGCCTGGTGAAGCCGTACGACGTGGCATTCCGCGAGGCCGTTTCCGGCGTCGGGGCTGGACCGCTACTCGAAAACGCACGCGTCTACGAAACTTTGGCCGAGGCGCTGGAAGGCGTCTCGCTGGTGGTCGGCGCGACCGGCATCGGCCACCGCCAGTTCCAGCATCCGCTCTACCGGCTGGAGCGCGGGGCGCGAATGTTGAAGCGCCATCTGGCCGCCGCGCCCGCCGCACTGCTGTTCGGTTGCGAGAAGTTCGGGCTGTCCAACGACGACCTGAGCTACTGCCACTACCTGGTGCACATTCCGACGCGCGTCGAGCACGACTCGATGAACCTGGGTCAGGCCGTGGCCGTCTGCCTGTACGAACTCGCGCGCTCTCCGGAGGGCGCGCGCAGGTTGCCCGGAGCCGCCGGTCTCGCCCCGGACGAAGAGGTCGAACGCTTCACCGTGGTTCTCCTGAGGATGCTCGAAGAGTCGGGTTACAGCGATTTTGCGGCAGGGCCCTCGACAGTCGAGAAGACACGCCGTCTGGTCCGGCGTCTCGGCCTTCGTTCGGGCGACGTGAATCTGTGGACCGGCATCCTGCGGCAGGCGCTGTGGCGGATGCGGCGCGGAGAACCGAACGAGTAGAATCTGACGTTGTGGCGCACGATTCATCGCGCCGTATAGGCACGCCTACCGCCACAACGGCCTATGCTAGAAGCTCCATAACGGAAAGGACTTACGGTTTCCACTAAATTGTGCATTTAGAATCAATAAGTTGCTGATGCAAACCGAAAGGCCTTACGGTTTTGAAGTTTTCGCCACACCCTCATAAGCCCGACGAGGACAAGAGTGGCGACGAACCACGATGAAACTTGCGCCACAGGAATCCGCTCACTCCCGGGCTCCGCGAGCAGATAGATCGAATGCGCCGCGCAGCCCCTTTGCTATTCTGTGTTTGCAATGACCAAGCTGCAGGTGACTTACGAGTTGGACGGGCCCGTCGACGAGGCCGTCATGGATAAGATCAATGCCGTCCACGGGGTTTACGGCATTCAGGCGGCGCAGTTAAGCCCGGCGATGGACTTGCTGGTAGTGCTCTACGACGCCACGCGGATGAAGCCCGACGACGTCGACCAGACGCTGCATTCGGCGGGGCTGCGAGTCCGGCGAGTGCCTTAGTTTGACCCAAGGTTCGCCGCGGAACGCTACATGCTGGCAGCTTTTCTCTTACTGGATATCGATGGTCTGGAACGAATCGTCCGGTTGTGGACCGACTGGCATGGCGCGGGACGGTTCCTGCTGGTCTTCACAGTCGTCCTGGGCCTCGCCTCGCTGCTGAAGACTCTGCTCTTCAGAGCGTTGGACCGCCTGGCCGGAAGAGCGTCCACCGATCTCGACGATACGCTGATCGGTGCGCTGCGCTGGCCAGCGCGCTACTGGGTGGTTCTGGTGGCTCTGGTGACCGCCGTTGCCAATCTCGACGAGCGGGACGTACCGGCGCGGATCGCCCATGGGCTGTCGCAGATTATCTTCATCCTGCTAATCATTTCCGTGGCGCTGGCCGTCGCCCGCGTGAGCATCGTATTGCTGCAACACTCGATGCGGCGCAGCTCATCGGGCATCCAGATCACAACGCTGACCAGGACGCTGATCCGAGTGTTCTGGGGCGTGCCCGCCGCGCTGATTATCCTGCGCCAAGCCTTCGATTTCGAAATCACTCCGTGGCTGGCGACGCTCGGCGTCGGCGGCATCGCGATCTCGTTAGCCCTGAAGGATACGCTTGCGAACGTATTCTCGGGCTTCTACGTGAGTCTTTCGGGCCAACTCAAAAAGGGCGACTACATCCGGCTGGACGTGGGTGTGGAAGGCTACGTCGCGGATATCCACTGGCGGGTGACCACGCTCAAGACTCTCGCCGGCAACATGGTGCTGATCCCGAATTCAAAGCTATCCGAGGCCGTGCTCACCAATTTCAGCGAGCCAGCCAAGCCGCTCAGCATCACGATTCCCTACGGCGTGGATTACGCCACGGACCTCGATCTGCTGGACCGCGTGGTGCTTGAAGAGGTAAAGGCTGCCGTCGGGCAGATTCCCGGCTTGCTGGCGGTACCGGCGCCGAGCAACCGGCTGAACCCTGGCTTCGGCGATTCCGCGTTGAACTTCTCACTGAATGTCGGCGTCTCGGAGCTCGAAGCGCAGTATGCGGTGACGGACCTGTTGCGCCGCAGGCTGCTGAAGCGTTTTCGCGCGGAGGGCATTAACATGCCGTTCCCGATGCGAACCATCGAGATCCGGCGCGATCCCGACGCACCGGGCCCCGTGAGCTGAGTGCCAAGGCCCGTTCTTGCAGACTGGCCTGGCACG
>Ga0315272_10000515_pt1 | contig 19478 bp, 27 predicted proteins | sample C3_middle_MG_FD_203918 | JGI IMG/M metagenome (GOLD analysis project Ga0315272, IMG submission 203918) | Sediment microbial communities from Yellowstone Lake, YNP, Wyoming, USA - C3_middle | ecosystem: Environmental > Aquatic > Freshwater > Lake > Sediment | place: USA: Wyoming | collected...
GCCCCGGAAATCGGTGGACATCTTGTCCACCTCGTCGAGCATAAAAACCGGATTGCGCGTCCCAGCCTTCTTCATCATCTGCAGAATCTGTCCGGGAAGCGCCCCGATATAGGTCCGGCGGTGTCCACGGACCTCGGCTTCATCGCGCACGCCACCCAGGGAGAGGCGCACGAACTGTCGCCCGGTGGCCTTGGCAATCGACATTCCGAGCGAAGTTTTGCCCACGCCGGGAGGTCCGACAAAGCACAGGATCGAGCCCTTCGGATTCTTCACCAGCCGGCGAACCGCCAGGAATTCGAGAATGCGCTCCTTGATCTTTTCGAGGCCGTAGTGATCGGCGTTCAGGATCTCTTCGGCGTACCGGAGGTCACGGATCTCCTTGGTCTTCTTCTTCCACGGAACCGCGAGCATCCAGTCGAGATAGTTGCGGGAGACCGTGCTTTCGGCTGACATGGGCGGCATGTTTTCCAGCCGCCGCAGCTCGGAAATGGCCTTCTCCTTGGCATCCGCGGTCATGCCCGCGGCCTCGATCTTCCTGGTCAGCTCGTCGATCTCCGACTTCTCGCCCCGGCCGAGTTCCTTCTGGATCGCCTTGATCTTCTCGTTGAGGTAGTACTCTTTTTGCGCGCGCTCCATCTGGCGCTTGACCCGACCCTGGATGGTGCGGTCGACGTTCAGCTTCTCGATCTCGATGTCGAGCATGTCGCCAACGCGAGTCAAACGATCGAGGGGATCGAAGATCTCCAGAATTTCCTGCTTTTCCTCGATGGTGAGCTGGAGGTTCGAGCCGATGGTGTCGGCGAGTTTGCCAGGCTCATCCTGGCGCACCGCCGTGATCATTGTCTCGTAGTTCACGTTCTGGCTGAGCTTGACGTATTGCTCGAAGAGCGACGTCACGCGCTGGACAAGGCTGTCAAGCGCCGGACCCGCTTCCACGCGAGCCGGAAAGACGCGCACCGTAACGCGAAAGAAGCCGTCTTCCTCCGCGACTGAAAGGACCTTGCCCCGCTCCACGCCCTCGACCAGAACCTTGATGTTTCCGTCGGGCATCCGCACGCTTTGAACAATGTTCGCGATCGTACCGACCTGAAATATGTCTTCCGGGCGCGGTTCATCCACCGAAGCGTCGTGTTGCGTGGCAAGAAATATCTTCTTGTCGGTCGCCAACGCCTCTTCCAGGGCGCGAACGCTGGATTCCCGGCCAACCACGAACGGGGTCATCATATGCGGGAAGATGACCACATCCCGGATCGGCATCATAGGGAGCCGGCGGCTCTCGGTCTTTTCTCTCGCGCTGCTCATCGCTGTCGCCTTTTGGAAGTCGTTGTTATCGGGAAGTATTCAAGCGAAAGACTGCGGATCACGCCGTTCGAGCATGAACCTCAGGGGCACTCTGATACCCTGCAATCGGCGGGTCGGGGATTACGGCGGGAAATTCGCTCAGCCCGCTTTTTCGAGGAGCGCCCAGTTGATCTTCTGCGTAACCACCATTTCCTTCGTGACCAGGAACTCACGCACTTTTTTGTACGAAGGGAGGTAGTACATCAAGTCTAGCATCAGCTCTTCCAGAATCATCCGGAGGCCGCGTGCTCCAACCTTGCGCTGCAGCGCCAGGTCGGCAATACTCTCCAGCGCCTCATCCGTGAATTTCAGTTTAACATTTTCGAACTCAAAGAGTTTCTGATACTGTTTGATGATCGCGTTGCGCGGACGCGTCAGGATTTGCATCAGAGCGGACCGGTCCAGGTCTTCAAGTACCGCCGCAATCGGCATGCGCCCAATGAATTCGGGGATGAATCCGTAGTGGATCAAGTCTTCCGGTTGAAGCCGCTGCAGAAGATCGATGTCGCGATTCTGGGAAGACCTGCCGGTCTCCTCACCTTTCTTGTCTTCCCCGCCCTTAAATCCGAGCGTCTTCTTGCCGACTCGCCGGGCGATGACTTTCTCAAGCCCGACAAATGCGCCACCACAAATGAATAGGATGTTCGTGGTGTCGACGGGCGTGAATTCCTGGTGCGGGTGTTTACGTCCACCCTGCGGAGGAACGTTCGCAACCGTCCCCTCCAGTATTTTCAGCAGCGCTTGCTGAACGCCCTCGCCCGAGACATCCCGGGTGATGGACGGATTCTCATCCTTGCGGCTGATCTTATCTATCTCGTCGATATAAATGATGCCCGTCTGGCAGCGCTGGACGTCCCAGTCGGAGTTCTGGAGCAGCCGCAGAATGATGTTCTCAACATCCTCGCCGACATAACCGGCTTCGGTCAGCGTGGTCGCATCCACGATCGCGAAGGGTACGTCCAGGATGCGCGCAAGAGTCTGCGCCAGCAGAGTCTTCCCTGTTCCCGTAGGACCGATCAGCAGGATATTCGACTTCGCCACCTCGATGTCGCCGGTGTGTTGGCGATTCATCTGGATGCGCTTGTAGTGGTTATAGACCGCGACGGCCAGCTTCTTCTTAACCGAGTCCTGACCGATTACGTACTGCTCAAGATACTCTTTCAACTCAAGCGGTTTCGGCAGCTTGGTGAGTCCGGTGCCGCTGCGTTCGGCCCTGTCGTCTTCGAGAATGGAGTTGCAGACCGCGATGCATTCATCGCAGATGTAGGCACGCGGGTACTCGCTCGGCGAGGAGATCAACTTACCGACAACGTCCTGTGCCTTGTGGCAAAAGGAACAGCGGAGGGTTTCGTCGCTGGCGGTTCGCTTCACGGATGAACTCCCGGAACGCTCAGAAAACGCACAAAGATCGCTATGAGGCGGAGCGTGCCCTCATTATCTACTGAATTGATGCCTCCGGCAATCGGCATTGATCCTATCGACATATTCCTAACCCCTGGCGCCCCGTATGATCTGAGTCCTACTGAATCGTATCTCATTCGGCGGCGGGCTCGGGAGCCGGGGGAGCCGTCTTCACGGCCTGCTCAAACAGATAGCCGAGCGTCTTCTCGGTCCTGATCCGCGACGCGATCCGGCCCAGCGTGCCATCTTTTTCAAAGCGCATGCGCACGGCCGCGATCGGCTCACGCTGCTGACGCGATACCCGGGCGAGTTCGGCGTCGACCTCTTCCTGCGTCGTAAAAATGGACTCCGCAACGGACACTTTTTCTAAAATCAGGCTGGCCCGCACGTCGCGCCCGGCCCGCTCCGCCTGGGCCTTGCGAAGCTCGCTCCAATCGAGCTTCAGCTTGCCGACGTCCACGCCCTGCGAGGCAAGGGAGCGCAGTTGGCCTTCGATCATACCCTGCACCTGCTGGTCGACAAACACTTCGGGAACGGGGAATGGATGCGCGTCCACCAGCTTTTCGATGATCGCGTTCTTGGCCTCGTTTTGGGCCGCGGCCTCCCGCTCGTGGAAGATCGTCTTGTGGACTTCGGCCCGCAATTCGTCGAGACTCTGGAAATCGCCGAGATCCTTGGCGAACTCGTCGTTCACCTCGGGAAGCTCCTTCAACCGGATCTGTTTCAAATCGATCCGGAAGCGGACGGTCTTGCCGGCCAGCTTCTCGGCGGCGTAGTTCTCCGGATAAGAGATTTCCGCCTCACGCGCCTCGCCGGGCTGAGCACCACGCAACGCGTCCGAGAATTCGACGAACGTATCTTTCCCGCCGATCTCGATATTGATGTCGTGCTGGTGCATTGACTCGTCTTCGAGTCCCGCAACCGGGTGCAAATCGACCAGGCAGTGATCGCCGTCCTGAGCCGGGCGAGGATCTACATTCACAAACTGGGCGCGCGATTCGCGCACGCTCTCGATGCGCTGGTCGACGTCACTGTCCGAAACCTGGGGCTCGGCGTAGGGGACTTCGATGCCTCGATAGTTGCCCAGTTCGAACTCAGGCGCGACCTCAAACTCCGCCTTGAAGGTCACGTCGCCCGATTCGGGGAACTGCAGGTCCTTGACGTCCGGCCGGCTGACGACCTGGAGGTTTTGCCGGTCGTACTCTTTTTTGAGGTACTCGGGAATCAGCTTATCGAGCGCTTCCTGCCGGATCTCGCCCGAGTAATACTGGCGGACGATCGCTTCAGGCGCCTTGCCCGGACGAAACCCCTTCAGGTGGACCTTCTGCCGGACCTTGGCCGTCGCCGCCGCGGTGGCCGCCGTAAACGCCTCAACGGGGATTACGATCTCCAGCGAGTGCTTACAACCTTCTATCAGTGCCAATCGAATACCTCCACAACTTGCGCGCCGGAATGGCACGCACGAAAAGACGGGCCAGTGGGCCCGCCCTTCCGTTAATTGATCTACGGGAATGACGGCATCCGGCAGCGTTTTTGCGTCGCCAGACGAGATCCCTAAAAGCGAACGCTGATTTGGAGTGGAAAGCTTCCGCCGTCGTCCTCAGGACACGAGCGAAGCCTCCGCGACCCTCTTTTCGAGTGCGCCCGGAACGGATAAACCCGCACCTCTAGTTTCGCATGGTTCGCAGCCACGCATCCAACAGAGAGGCGGCATCAAGTCACAGGCTGGCCAGTTCTTGGTTGGGCCAGCCCCGCCCGGAGTTCACTGAGCAGGCCAGGAGGCACCGCCGTGTGCCTTCCGGGCACGCCACGTCCAAAAAGACGGACCTTCGCGCTTAGTTCCTGGACGAAGTGGCGAGCCTGGCGTCGTCGCGCAATAGGGCGGCTTTGTCGGCCGCTTCCCAAGTAAAGCTCGGCTCCGTGCGGCCAAAGTGGCCGAACGCGGCAGTCTGGCGATAGATGGGCCGGCGCAATTTCAGGTGTTCGATCATGCCTCGCGGCGTGAGCGGGAAGTGTGCCCTGACGAGTTCAACGATCCGCTCTTCGTCCACGACGCTGGTTCCGAAGGTATTCACCAGGACGGACACCGGCTCGGCGACGCCGATGGCGTAGGCCAGCTGAACTTCGCATCGCGAGGCCAACCCCGCGGCGACGATGTTCTTGGCGATATAGCGCGCCATGTAGCAGGCCGAGCGGTCCACCTTCGTCGGGTCCTTGCCGGAGAAAGCGCCGCCGCCGTGACGTCCCATGCCACCGTATGTGTCCACGATGATCTTGCGGCCGGTCACGCCGCTGTCCCCGTGGGGTCCGCCGATAACGAAACGCCCCGTCGGGTTGATGTGGAACTTGGTATTGGAGTCGATCATAGCCCCGGGGACAACCGGATCGATGATGACAGCCTTCACCTGCCTGCGCAGGTCCTCGATGTCCATTTCAGCGTGTTGCGTTGAGACAACGACAGCATCGATGCGGGCCGGGTTGCCGTTCAGGTACTCCACCGAAACCTGGCTCTTGCCATCGGGGCGGAGGAACTTCAGGCCGCCGGCGCGGCGCACGTCGCTGAGCTTGCGGGTAAGCTGGTGGGCCAACATGATCGGCAACGGCATCAGCTCGGGGGTCTCGTCGCATGCATACCCGAACATGAGCCCCTGATCGCCGGCACCGCCCGTATCCACGCCCATCGCGATGTCGCCGGACTGCGTGTGCACGAAGTTATAGAACTCAAACGTCTTGGAATCGAACCCGATGGCCGGATCGTTGTAGCCAATGTCTTCCACGGCCTGGCGCGCCACGGCTTCGTAGTCGATCTTGGCGTTGGTGGTGATTTCTCCGGCGATAACACAGCGGTCGGTCGTCACCAGCGTCTCGCAGGCGACGCGGCTGGTAGGATCCTGGGCCAAAGCGGCGTCCAGAATGGCATCACTGACCTGGTCGCAGACTTTATCCGGGTGACCTTCCGTCACCGATTCGGATGTGAAAATATGGCGGCTTGCTTCAGGCAACTTTATCCTCCGGTCCTGCTAATGGGATCCCTTCGGCTGGGGGGCGGGATGGTGCTTTGGGAAAGACTGTCCTGCGCAACCGGGCGGGTTGAACCTCACTAGTTAGTTTAGTAGGAAGAATTGAGAGGGGTCAAACCGTTGCCGCCGAACCGATCTGTTCCGGTCGCGAACGGTTCCCTGATTGTCGCCAATGGGTTTATGCGTGGCCAAAATCGGGATAGGGGGAGGCCTCACGGCCCCTCCCCTCCCACACCACCGGACATGCGGGTCCGCATCCGGCGGTTCCGTGACTTAGGCCCAAGAGGGCCGGAGGTTCGATGCTGCATTTCGCCGATGGAGGCTTCGCCGCTCCCAGGTTCCTTTCGGGCTTCACCCTATCCGTCCCCGGCAAGCTCCGCCGAAGCGGATTGGCTGGCGCATGGCCATCCATGAGAGTCGCGCTCTACTACCCACGATCACGGTTTGGGCCTTCACCACTCACGTGGCTACTATGCCCGCTGCTGACTTCTACTGCGAGATCACAGCGTCTTGCGACGCCTTCAGTCACGATTCCGTGACGCGCAGCAGATCTCCCGAGGTAAGCTCGACCGCCTTCCGCACGCAACCGCCGGATTTACAACCAGTGCCCTTGATGGATACGGACTTCGCTGTCAGTGGCCAGCTCGTCCGGCACCGTATGCCTCAGATCCGGTTCTTGTACATCGGCTCGTACGTTTGCTCCACGCTTCCTTCAGACCCCGCCTCGCGACGACGCCCTTGCGCTTCGCTACTACTTCACCTCCATCAGGTTGTAGAGGGGACTTTCACCCCCAAGCTGTCGAACATGCTCGGCACACTGCGATCAGGCCCGGCCGTGAGGCCGGGCCTGGAACATCGCGCCACATCGACTTCGCGCCAGCTCAGTAGCGAGCCGGCCGCGCCGTTACTTCTTGGCGATTTCGACCTTGACCGTTCGCGGGCGCGCGATTTCCTTCTTTGGGAGCGTCACTTTCAGGACTCCGTTGTCGAACCCGGCGGCGACCTTAGTGGCATCGACACTGTCCGGAAGCGCAAAGGCGCGGTGGAATTCACCATAGCTGCGTTCGATCCGGTGGTAGCCGTTCTTGTTGTCCTCGTTTTCAAACTTCCGGCTGCCGGAAAGAGTCAGGGTCCCGTCTTCGATCTTGACCTCAACATCTTCCAGCTTTACGCCCGGCAGGTCGGCCGAGAGGACGAGTTCTTTGTCGTTTTCCACGATGTCCACGGCCGGACCCCAGGGGCGGGATCCCGCGGGCTGGCTGGTGAAGCGATCCAGCATCTGGTCCAAAAGATTGAGGGTGGAGGGAGCGTCCTCAAACCCTGGGAACTGGCGGCGACTAATCAAACTCATCATTGATTTCTGAACCTCCTGTGGATTCCTCATCCAATTTCAAGTTTAGCGTCGTTGCTCGTACGTGTCAAGTAATCTGCGCGCAGTTGACTCATATTATCTTCTGCTCTAAGAATCTCTCGAAGCAAATTGCTTCCAGGCTGTGAATCCGCGTCGGTCTCCCGGTCCGTCAGAGCGGGCGCACGTCAACGATCATGCCGGGCGCGCCTCACCCCCGCTCCGCGCACGGCATCAGCAGCAGGGTCGGAATAAAGAAACCCCGGGCCTCTTGGCAGAGGCCCGGGGTCGTTTCAGGATCAGGTTAGTTCAGTAGATTCTTAAGCTTGGCTTGGGTTTTCGGCCTCGCCGCCCTCGGCGTCGCGACCCTCGCGTAAAGCCTTCAGCCGTTCTTCGCGGCGCTTGGCGCGATCGGCGGCGCGCTTTACCAGTTCGCTGCCGACGAGTTCCAGCAGCGCCTGTTCAGCGCCATCACCTTGCCGCCAGCCGACGCGAATGATCCGGCTGTAGCCGCCGTTGCGCTGAGCAAAGCGGGGGCCGATCTTGTCAAACAGCTTCTTGACGGCGTCGGGCGTCATCAGGAAACCGGCGGCCAGACGGCGGGCGTGCAGGGTATCCTGCTTGCCCAACGTGATCATCTTTTCGAGCAATGGCTTCGCGGCCTTTGCCTTCGGGACGGTGGTAATGATGCGTTCCTGCTCAATGATGCTCGTCACCAGGTTGCGCAGGAGGGAGCGGCGACCGCTCATGTCGCGCTTCAGCTTGAAGCCTGCTCGCTTATGCCTCATATCGATTCCTCTCTACAGGCGGGACCTGCCGGTCCCGCAATCAGCCGTCAACCTCAGAGCCGCCCAAATCCTGGGAGCTGGGAACGACAGGCTGTCCGCTGGGGCCAATCAAACGGCCTTGCGCGTCGATTTTCATTCCAAAGGAGAGACCGAGTCCGGACAGGATCTCTTTGATTTCATTGAGCGATTTGCGTCCGAAGTTCTTGGTGCGCAGCATTTCCGCTTCGCTCTTCTGAACCAGGTCGCCGATCGTCTGGATATTGGCGTTCTTGAGGCAGTTGTACGAGCGGACGCTCAATTCGAGTTCCTCAACCGAACGGTTGAGAACTTCGTACATCTGCGTGGCCACCCGCTCGACGGGCTCTTCGGCCATCTCCGTCGTCTCTTCAAAATTGATGAAGATGGACATGTGGTCCTTCAGGAGCTTGGCGGCCATGCCGACCGAGTCCTGCGGAGAGACCGCACCGTTGGTCCACACTTCCAGGATCAGCTTGTCGTAGTCGGTCATCTGGCCCAGACGGGCCGCTTCGACCGTGTACTTCACTTTGCGAACCGGAGAATGGACCGAGTCGATCGGGATATATCCCAACGGCAGGTCGTCGTCGAAGTTGCGATCGCGGCTGATGTAACCGCGCCCCTGCTTCAGGCGCATCTCGATTGCCAGGCTGCCGCCGGCCGAAACGGTCGCGATATGCAGGTTCCGGTCCAGCACTTCAACGTCGGGACCGGTTTCAATCATGCCGCTGGTGAGCTCGCACGCCTGGTCGACTCGGAGCGTCACGGTTTTCAGCCCGTCGTCCATCATTTTGAACGGGATCTGTTTCAGGTTGAGAATGATGTCGGTGGCATCTTCCACCACGCCGGGAATCGGACTAAACTCATGCTCCACCTTCTCGATGCGTACGGCCGTGATGGCCGCACCCTCGATGGAGCTGAGCAAAATGCGCCGAAGGGCATTTCCGATAGTCGTCCCGAAACCGCGCTCGAACGGCTGCGCTGTGAACATCCCATACCGTTCAGTGAGGGTCTCGGTATTGGCCACAAGCCGCTTGGGTTTCTGGAATCCTTTGAACATCGCTCGCTCCTTTACTTCGAGTACAGCTCGACGATCAGTTGCTCATCCAGCTTGATCTGCACGAGGTCCGAGCGTTTCGGATTGGCGAGGATTCGGGCTTTCAGATTCTCGCGATCCACCTCGATCCAATTCGGCGCCGGAAGATGCGCGGTCGAATCCAACGAACCGGACACGGCTGCGTTGGTACGGCTCTTTTCACGCACTTCCACGACATCGTTGGGCCGCACGAGATAGGAAGGGATGTTCACCTTCTTGCCGTTCACCGCAATGTGGCCATGGCGGACCAATTGCCGGGCCATAGCCCGGCTGGCGCCGAAACCGATGCGATGAATGATGTTGTCAAGGCGGCGCTCCAACATGCCGAGCAGGTTCTCGCCGGTGACGCCCTTTTGGCTGGACGCCTTCTCAAACGCATTCCGGAACTGGACCTCGCCCACGCTGTAATAGCGTTTTGCCTTTTGCTTCTCGCGCAATTGCAGACCATAGCCCACGATCTTGGGCTTACGGTCTTTGCCGTGCTGGCCTGGGGGGAAATTTCGCTTCTCGATCGCGCACTTGTCGCTGAAGCAGCGCGATCCCTTCAAAAAGAGCTTCATGCCCTCTCGCCGGCAGAGCCGGCATACTGGGCCGATATAACGTGACAATCAGACCTCCTTCGACTTACACCGCCGGTCATGGCGGAGTGAGGTGCAGTTTACGCCCGGATCTTCCGGTCTTCGTCCTGCTTCCAACAGTCCTGCAGGTTCGACAAGAACCAAGCAGAGGCACCGGAGAGCCATTTCTGGAGTCCGGCGAGATACGAATCTCAAACGCGACGACGCTTGGGCGGACGGCAACCGTTGTGCGGAATCGGGGTTACGTCGCGAATCGATTTCACTTCGATGCCAGCGGTGGCCAGTGCGCGAATCGCCGACTCACGGCCCGAGCCAGGCCCGGAGACGCGAACGTCCACCTGCCGCAGGCTCGCCGCTTCCTTCGCCTTCGTGGCGGCCGTCAAGGCTGCCTGCTGGGCGGCGAACGGAGTGCCTTTGCGCGATCCGCGGAAACCCAGAGAGCCTGAGCTCGACCAGCTCAAAACGTTGCCGATTGAGTCGGTGATCGTAATGATGGTGTTGTTGAACGTCGCCTGAACATGCACCAGACCGACTGGGATGTTCTTCTTTTCCTTCTTCTTGAAGGATTTCTTCTTGCTGCCTTTTGCCGGAGCTTTCGCCATGTCGCTATAACCTTTACTTCGCCGAGCTTACTTGCCGACCTTTTTCTTGTTGGCAACCGTGCCGCGGCGCGGGCCTTTGCGGGTACGGGAATTCGTATGCGTCCGCTGGCCGCGAACCGGCAGGCCCCGGCGGTGCCGTAGACCGCGGTAGGACCCCATCTCGATGAGCCGCTTGACGTTGAGCGAGACTTCCTTGCGGAGATCGCCTTCCACCGCGCCCTCGTCTTCCAGAATCTGACGGACCTTGCTCACTTCTTCTTCCGTGAGATCCGCCACCTTCTTGTCAGGATCGATACCGGCGCGGTACAAGATCGACTTGGACCGCGTGCGGCCGATACCGTAAATGTACGTCAGACCGATTTCAGCCCGCTTGCGAGCCGGAAGATCCACACCTGCGATACGCGCCATCGATTCTCTCTCCTACCCTTGCCGCTGCTTGTGCTTCGGGTTACTGCAGATCACACGCACCACGCCTTCGCGGTGAACGATCTTGCATTTGTCACAAATCTTTTTAACCGACGCCCTGACTTTCATCGAAAGGCCCTTCCTCGGAACCCAAATTTTCTCAACTCAGCAACACCTTCACGATGCGGCCCCGGCGCGGATCCTCAGTGGTCCGTTCCACCAGCACCTTGTCGTTCAAGCGCAGCCGCACAAAATTCCTGCCGCCCGCTTTTCCCGGGTGCGCAATCACCTCAGCCCGGCTTCCTTCCACTTCCAGACGGTAGGAGAGACTCGGAAGAATCTCAACCACCACCGCCCGCTCCGGCTGCCTCTCGGCTGGCATGGCTCAGCGCCCACGCTTCACGGCCGCGTCAAGACCCACGGACCGTTTTCCGTAACCGCAACAACGTGCTCGAAATGAGCCGCGTAGCTGCCATCTCTTGTCACGGCCGTCCACCGGTCGGACAATACCTTGGTCTCGGGACGTCCTGCATTCACCATCGGCTCAATTGCCAGGACCATCCCCTCCTTCAGGCGAGGATTCTCGCCGCGCCGGTCCACATAATTGGGGACCTGCGGCTCCTCATGGAGTGAAGTGCCAATCCCGTGCCCAACGTATTCCCGTACAATCGTGAACCCGCTGGAGGTCACATGCCTCTCAACCGCTCCGCAAACATCGAAGAGCCGATTTCCCAGCCGCATCTGCTCAATCGCCAACTCTAACGATGCGCTGGTCACCTCGAGCAGCTTCCGCACCTGCTCACTGACTTCACCGACGGGCACGGTCAACGCCGAATCCCCGAAATAGCCATCCAACTGAACGCCCGTGTCGATGGAAACGATATCCCCGTCTTTGAGGACCCGCTTCTGCGACGGCATCCCGTGCACAACCTCGTCGTTCACTGACGTGCACAACACAAAAGGAAACTTCGGTGCGCCCGCCGGACCGGCATAACCCTTAAACGCTGGCCGGGCGCCCGCTTCCGCCATCATTCGCTCGGCAGCCGTCTCCAGATCGAGCGTCGTGATGCCGGGGCGAACCAAGCCCTTCATTTCCTGAAGAATCTGCCACACCAGCAGGCCCGCGCGCCGCATCTTCTCCAGCTCAGCGGGGCTCTTTCGAACAATCATCACAAAACCATATATTCCCGAATCCGCTCCAGCACCTCCGCCGGGGAAGCATCACTGCCATCCACCTCGCGGATCTTTCGGCCGGACGCGGCGAGGAACTCCAGCACAGGGCGTGTCTGTTTCTCGTATGTTTCCAACCGCTCTCGCACCACACTCTCCCGGTCATCGTCCCGGACCACAAGGGGTTGTCCATCGCGATCACAGATCCCGGGCTCTTTCGGGGGATTAGCGACCAGGTTATACAGCGTGCCGCAGCGCGTACATTGCCGCCGACCCGCAATGCGCACAATAACTTTAGTGTAATCCACTTTCAAGTGGATCACCAACTCGTCCAGCTTCAACCTCAGCAGCAGGGCATCCAGGCTGCGAGCCTGCTCAACGGTCCGGGGGTATCCGTCAAGAATCGCTCCGGCCGCACAATCGGGCTCCCGGAGCCGCGCATCCACCAGCCTGTCCACCGTCTCGTCCGGCACCAGGGCTCCAACTCGCATCCGGCTCCGAACTTCCGCTCCTAGCGAATCGCCGCGCGAGGTGCCCTCGCGCAACATATCTCCCGTGGAAATATGAGGAATCTTCAACAAATCCCGGAGCAACTTCGCCTGAGTGCCCTTACCCGAGCCGGGCGGGCCGAAAATGACGATGACCCGCGCCCTACCTTCCCGATGCTGAGATTCGATTTGCAATAGTTCCCTGAACTCCACTCGGCTGTCCTGCTGGCCGGAGCACTGGAGGTTGAGACCATATTCCTAAGCGCTCGCACTGCGACGCCCGCGAATGCGGCCGGAGCGTGGGGTAAACCCTTCATAATGGCGCATGATCAGTTGCGCTTCGACCTGATTCACCGTGTCCATGGCCACCCCGACCACGATCAGCAGCGACGTACCGCCAAAATAGAAGGTCACGCCAAGGCCATCGAGCAGGAATCTGGGAAAATGGGCGTCGATAAAATTGCCAAGCGAAGCCGGCGGCAGATGCTGGAGCTTGATGCCCCCGATCATGATCTGAGGAATGATCGACAACACCGCCAGGTACAGGCCGCCCACCACGGTAATGCGGCTCAGAATTGAGTTCATGTAATCGGCGGTGTTCTTGCCGGGCCGGATGCCCGGGATGAAACCACCGTAGCGGCGCATGTTATCGGCCGCCTCGTTCGGATTGAAAATGATGGAAACGTAGAAGAACGAGAAGAAGACGATCAGCGCGATAAAGACGAGCACGTACAGCGGCTCGCCCATGCCCATGGCACGCAACATACCGGAGATCCATTTGCTATTGGCCACGGCGGGGATGCTCAGTGCCGTCATCGGGAACGCCAGCAGCGAAGAGGCGAAAATGACCGGAATCACGCCACCCGCATTCACCTTCAGCGGCATGTGTGTAGACTGACCGCCCATCATCCGCCTGCCGACCACGCGCTTGGCGTACTGCACCGGGATCCGCCGTTCGCCGCGCTCGACGAGCACGATGAAGGCGACCACGAGAATCATCACCGCGATGATGACGATCATCTGCAGAGGATTCCACTGGCCGGTCACAAAGGTGTTCCGGTAGATCTGCGTGACCGCCGTCGGCAAGCCCGCGACGATGCCGGCGAAGATGATCAGCGACATGCCGTTGCCGATGCCACGTTCGGTGATCTGCTCGCCCAGCCACATGATGAAGGCGGTGCCAGTAGTCAACGTAACGATGGTCTGCAGCACGAAGCCGATTCCCGGATTCAGAACAAAGCTGCCTTGCCGCTGCAAAGCCGTTGCGATAAACAACGACTGCATAATCGACAGCCCGATGGTCAGATAACGGGTCCACTGCGTGATCTTACGCCGGCCGAGTTCACCCTCTTTTTGTAGTTTTTCAAGAGTTGGGACGACGACGGTCAACAGCTGCAAAACAATGGACGCCGTGATATACGGCATGATGCCCAGTGCGAAAACCGTCAAGCGGCGCATCTGCCCGCCGCTGAACATATCGAGGTAGCCCAGAAGACCGCCTGCGTTGCGCTGGAAAAACTCTTCAAACCGGATCGCATCGACTCCCGGAATCGGCACCGCGGCGCCCAACCGGTAAACGGCGAGCAAGCCCAGCGTGAAGAACACGCGGGACCTGAGTTCCGCCACGCGGAACACATTGGCCAGAGCTTCGAAGAATTTCTGCATGGACTTCAAAACCGTTGCCCTCACCCGGAAGTGGGGGCCCTATTCGCTCTTCTCCGTCTCCCGAGGACGCTACTTCTTCTTTTTCTTTTCGGCAGCGGCGATTGCCATCGCCGTCTTCTTGACTTCGATCACGGTCACGCTGCCGCCAGCGGCTTTGATCTTCTCTTCCGCCGTCTTGGAGAAGCTATGAGCAGTAACGTGAATCGCGCGCTGCAGGTCGCCATTGGCCAGGACCTTCAGCCCGTCGCCGAGCTTATTGATCACACGCAGCTTGAGAAGCGCTTCCGGGGTGAACGAATCACCTTCCAACTTTTCCAGCGTCGCTACGTTCACAATCGCGAAGTCCTTCTGGAACGGCGCGTTAGTGAAGCCGCGCTTCGGCATGCGGCGATGCAGCGGCATCTGGCCGCCTTCAAAGCCTCGCATGTGCGAAAAGCCGCTAATCGATTTCTGTCCCTTCGCGCCGCGACCCGAATACTTGCCGCGCCCGGAACCCATACCGCGGCCGATACGACGTTGCGTCTTTACCTGGCCAGCCGGCGGTTTTAGATTGCTGAGGTCCATCTTGTGCCCTCTATCGGTCGAAATTCGTTCTCTACTCTGTGACCACTCTCAGCAGGTGAGGAATCTTCGTCACCATGCCGCGAAAGCCCGGCGTATCGGGCTTGATCACAACCTGATTGATCTTTCGCAGGCCGAGCCCCTTCACGATACGGCGAAGCTTGTCCGCCGAGCCGATAGGACTTGACCAGAGCTGGATCTTGATGGTCGGTTGCTCCGTCATAATTACAGGTTCTCCACAGCCAGGCCACGCAGCTCGGCCACCTGCGCCTTGTCGCGCAATTCGTCCAGCGCCGCGATGGTCGCCTTCACAACATTATGCGGATTGGTGGTTCCGATAGACTTGGTCAGCACATTGCTGATCCCCGCGGCCTGAATGACCGCGCGCACCGGACCGCCGGCAATCACGCCCGTGCCTTCAGGGGCCGGCTTGAGCAACACCAGGCCGGCGCCGAAGCGGCCGAGCACCTGGTGAGGTATCGTGTTACCTAGGGTATGCACATGGTGCAGATTCTTCTTCGCCGACTCGATGCCCTTTTTGATTGCGGCCGGAACTTCCTTGGCTTTACCCGTGCCGAAGCCGACTACGCGTTGCTCCGGATCGCCGATTACGACCAATGCGGAGAAGCTCATGTTTTTGCCGCCCTTCACCACCTTGGTGACGCGGTTGATGGCGACGACCTGTTCTTTCAGGTTGAACGTCTTCGGGTCGATTTTCTTGTGCGGAACGGCTGCCATGTTCTTAGAACTCCAGTCCGGCTTCACGCGCGGCTTCCGCCAGCGCTTTGATCCGCCCGTGGTACAGGTAGCCACCACGGTCGAACACTACCTTTTTCACGCCTCCAGCGATCGCCCGCTCAGCCACAAGCTTTCCGATCGCCTTCGCTCCGGCGAGATTCCCGCCGGGGATTGTCAAATCCTTCTCGTTGCTTGAGGCCGAGACCACCGTTCGTCCCGTGTGATCGTCGATGACCTGCGCGTAGATATGTTTCAAGCTGCGGAAGATCGCCAACCTGGGACGCGCGCTGGAACCCTTGACCGCCCGGCGAATGCGGACGTGAATCCTCAGCCGGCGGGAATTTTTGTCAATCGTGTGCTTCATTTTTCAGATTCCTCCCGCCTTACTTGCCGCTCGCGCCGGTCTTGCCGACCTTCTTGCGCAACACTTCGCCCACGTAACGAATACCCTTCTGCTTGTAGGGCTCGGGCGGACGCAGTGCGCGGATGTCAGCCGCGATCTGTCCCAGTTGCTGCTTGTCGTTGGAGCTGAGCACCAGGTGAGTCATTTTCTCCACCTTGCACTCCACTCCCTTCGGCAATGCGAATTCGATCGGATGGGAGTAGCCCAGCGTAAAGCTGACCACGTTGCCCTTGGTCTCGGCGCGATATCCGATACCCACGATGTCCAGCTCACGCGTAAATCCGGTACTGACTCCAGTCACGGCATTGGCCGTCAGAGCCCGCGTCAGACCATGCAGCGCGCGGAAGCTATCGTTCTCCCGCTTGATTTCGAGCGTGGAGTCCACCTTCTCCACGCGAATGCCCTGCGGGAGCGGAACTGACAGCTTGCCTTTGGGTCCTTCGACCAGAAGCTGCTCACCGACGGTGATCTTTACACCGGCGGGCAGCGGAATCGGTTTCTTGCCTACTCTAGACATTTTCGAAAACTCTCCAGTCCGCTTTCCAGGCCGTCTTTGGCCTGTGCCATTTCCAGACGGGAACGGGCCGCACGTCGCGCGCCAGCGCCAGAACTTACCAGATCTGACACAGCAACTCGCCGCCGACGCCCTCCTTGCGGGCGCTTTTGCCCGTCATCACACCCTTAGGCGTGGTCAGAATATTGACGCCGAGTCCGCCGAGCACCTTGGGGATGTCCGTCGAACCGACATACACACGGCAGCCGGGACGGGACACTCGCTCGATGTGCGAGATCACCGGCTGGTTAGCCGCGGTGTACTTCAAGTACACGCGGATCGCCTTATGGTTGCCGTCATCCACAATCTTGTAGTTGAGGATGTAACCCTCGTCCTTAAGAATGCGCGCCAATTCGGTCTTCAGCTTCGAAGCCGGAACGTCGACCTTCTGAAACCGGGCCTTCAAGGCATTCCGGACTCGGGTCAGCATATCTGCGATGGGGTCAGAAATCATTTTTCTCCGCCTTCGCTCCTTTTCTCACTCTTCACCGGAGGGATGCCCCTACCAGCTCGATTTCGTTACGCCGGGCAATTCCCCGAGCAGCGCAAGTTGCCGGAAGCAGATGCGGCAGAGCTTGAATTTGCGCATGTAAGCGCGGCTCCGGCCGCAGCGCAAACAGCGGTTGCGGTGCCGTACCGCGTATTTGGGCTGCTTCAGGATATCCTTCGCGTATTTTGCCGTCGTCGACATTCTTGTTCTGCTCCGTTCTTCCCGCGGCTAGTTCTGCCGGAATGGCATCCCCATCAGCTTCAGCAAGGCCAGGGCTTCCGCGTCAGTGCGCGCCGTGGTCGTGATGCAGACGTTCATGCCCTTCAATTTTTCCACTTTGCTGTAGTCGATCTCGGGGAAGATCAACTGATCCCGTACGCCCAGCGTGTAATTCCCGCGCCCATCGAAGCTCTTCTTGGAAACTCCACGGAAGTCGCGAACGCGCGGCAGAGCGACGTTCATGAGGCGGTCCAGAAATTCGTACATCCGATCGCCGCGCAGCGTCACCATGCAGCCGATGCTCATATTTTCGCGCAACTTGAACGCCGCGATGGACTTCTTCGCCTTCGTCACCACCGGCTTCTGGCCAGCGATTGCGCCCAGTTCGTTGACTGCTGGATCGATCAGCTTCGGGTTCTGCGTCGCATCGCCGAGACCGACGTTCAGTGTTACCTTCTCCAGTCTCGGAACGGCCATCACGTTGGTGTAGCCGAACTCTTTCTTGAGGGCCGGAACCACCGTCTTGGTGTAATGCTCTATCAGTCTCGCCTTCATGAACTCAACTCTTTTCCGATCGTTTCGCAGCGGCGTCCGCCCTCCGCGATCCCGATCACTTCGCAGCCAGGCCCGCCTGGCCGGCTTCTACCCTGCTCGCCCATCCCGCGTCTCCGCTCGTAGCGGAACCGCCGGGCCTACTTCTTGTCCAAAACCTCGCCAGTGGTCCGGGCGATCCGCACGCGGCGCGTCTTGCCCGCAACCGTGTCGACCTTCGTTCCGATCCTGGTAGGCTTTCCGTCCGACGTCATGACCATGACGTTGGAGACATGAATCGTCGATTCGCTCTCGGCGATGCCGCCCTTAACGCCCTTGGCGGGATTCGGCTTCACGTGTTTCTTCGAAAGCATCACGCCTTCGACCAACAAACGGCCAGTGACGCGGTTGACTTCCAGCACGCGTCCCGTCTTGCCCTTGTCCTTGCCAGCGATCACCTTCACCAGATCGTTCTTCTTGATCCGGATCTTCAGCGGCTCGGGAGCCTCTTTATGCCGGTTTGCCAGACGACCCGCCATTTAGATCACCTCCGGAGCGAGAGACACAATCTTCATAAAGCGCTTGTCGCGCAGCTCGCGCGCCACCGGGCCGAAGACGCGCGTGCCGACCGGCTCGTTCAGGTCGTTGACGAGCACCGCGGCGTTGGTATCGAAGCGGATGTAGGTCCCATCCTTGCGCCGGGTCTCCTTGCGCATCCGGACGATGACGCACTTCACAACCTTGCCCTTCTTAATGCTCGAGTCCGGCGCGGCTTCTTTCACGCTCGCCGTGACGACATCGCCGAGGCCAGCCTGCAGACCCTTGTCGCCGCCACGCGGCAGGATGCACTGCAATCGCCGAGCGCCGCTGTTGTCGGCCACCTCGAGGATCGTTCTCATTCCGATCATGGTGTTACCCTCTCGTTTGCAGCCCTGCGCCTATTCGGCCAGAGCGACGGTCGCTTCGGCCGAGCGGCGGATGACCTCGCCCAGCGTCCAGCGCTTCAGCTTGCTCAGCGGACGGCTCTCGACGATCCGCACCACATCGCCTACGTGCGCAACGCCTGTCTCGTCGTGAGCATAAAACTTCTTGCGCTTGGTCACGATTCGCTTGTAAAGCGGATGCGGAACCCGGCGCGTCACAACCACAATGATCGTCTTGGCCATTTTCGTGGAGACGACCTCGCCGATCTTTTCCATTTTGCGGACAATCTTCTCGTCGGCCATGGCTTACTTGGTTCCCTTCTGCTCGCTCCGCGCACGCTCGCCGAGCACGGTCCGCATCCGCGCCCGATCCTTCTTCAGCTCGCGGTATTTCTTCAAGCCGTCCGCCTGGCCCATCGACATCTGAAACTTCAACCGGAACATCTGTTCGTCGGCGTCCTTCAGACGGGTGGCCAAATCCTTGCTGTCAATTTCTCGAATCTTTTCCGCTTTCATCGCGATAGTTCCTCGTGGCTCCCGCCCGCAGGCTTAATTTGCAATCTCCGTGCGGGTCACCATCTTGGTTCGTACCCCTAGCTTGGCCATTGCGAGACGCATCGCTTCCGTGGCGGTCGCCAGCGGAATGCCTTCCATCTCAAACAGGATTTTGCCCGGCCGGATGACGACAACCCATTGCTCCGGCGCACCCTTGCCCTTACCCATACGGGTTTCAGCCGGCTTCTTGGTGATCGGCTTGTCCGGGAAAATCCGCACCCAGATCTTGCCGGCGCGTTTGATATGCCTGGTCATGGCGATACGGGCGGCTTCGATCTGCCGGTCCGTGACCCAGCCGCAGTGCAGCGCCTTGAGGCCGTAATCACCAAAGGCGAGCGAACTTCCGCGCTGGGCCAAGCCCTTCATGCGGCCGCGCTGAACCTTTCTGTACTTGACCTTCTTCGGCATCAACATGGGTTTCAGTCTCCCGTTCTAAACTCTGTTCTCTACTCGGCCGCCTGGCCTTCCGGTCCGGCGCCTCCAACTGGAGGCAACAGCGGAGCGGGCCCGGCATCGGCCACGGGCGCCGCGGCGGCAACCGGCGCCGCGGCCGGCGCAACCTGGGCTGCCGACGGCGCTGCGCTATGA